>Ga0308414_1000201_pt1 | contig 37614 bp, 31 predicted proteins | sample HotsprSampleOS50_FD_205667 | JGI IMG/M metagenome (GOLD analysis project Ga0308414, IMG submission 205667) | Hot spring phototrophic mat microbial communities from Octopus Spring, Yellowstone National Park, Wyoming, United States - 20090730_OS50 ... | reverse complement strand
ACTAATATCGTTTAATTTTTCGCTTAATCTTCCTTTTTTCAATTTCCGCTTTTTTTTATCGATATCCGCGACATTTTTGAGAATGAAATCGATTTGATTATTTAACGACAATCTATGCGCCTCACATAAGATCTATAATTTCCATTAAAAGAATTAAAAAGATTAAATAAAATTGATTATAAATAGCCAAAAGAATAACATTAACCTTTTTATGGCGAGAATTTTTTATAAATAAAATTTATAGATAATTTTTATTTTACTATACTTTATATCTCAAAATTAAAAATCATGAATTCAAAGAAATTTCCTTAATAATAAAATAAATTCTCTTCAGATGAATACTTAAAAATTCAAAAAAGACGCTTATCGCGCTTGAATTCAATAATTGCAATTTCTTTTTAGAGTAATTATAATAAATGGATTTGTTTAGCTTAAAAAATATTATGGGAGTTGGGAAAAATATTTTTTTCACACAGCTTTTATAATCCAAATCAATATTTCTAAAATATTTGAAATTCAAGATTAAGATTTTTTTAAATTTATTCTAACAGCGTTTTAACTTAAAGATAGATCTTTTTTAATTTTACGTTGTATTTATATATAAGAAATTAAAGTTCTTAAATAAGTCTTGTTTCATAAAAATTATATTAAAAAAGAAACATTTTAGATTATTAATGGAAGGACAAGACAAACTAAATTGTATAATAATTTATATTTATCAATAAATTGAAATATAATATCGCATCATAAAACTATTATTAGATATAAAAAAGGGGAAATTTAAGTTCATTAAAATAATTAATATTCGACAGTTAAAACAAAATCGCCTAAATAAACACCGGGAGCATTAGCGGGAGAAACATTTATTTCGCCGCCCATCCAAAGATAAATTTTGCCTATGCCATTGTCGTTATTTAAAATTTCTGAATCTCCAGAGTTTATTTTTTTTGTATTAGAAAAATTAGAATTAGTTCCGCTTGAAATTATAGATGGAATAAAAACTAACTGATCTTCGTCAAATCCATATTCTTGAACTGAAATAGAATTTGATAAAATAGCGGCATTAAAAGCTATAAAAATTGGCTTGCCTGGGTGACCGCTTATAAGAAACTTTGCTCCTTCTTGTTCGGATTTAGTTAAAACTTGATTTTAAGAAGAAAGAAAAATTTCGCCAAAATCTAAATTATTTTGCAAAAGTGAAACATTAAGAGGTTTAATTATATTGATCTTTACTAAGCATTCAGAGTTTTTTTGCGATATTAAGACAACATTTAAAAATAAAAAAAACAAAAAGAAAAATACTTTTTTCATAAATTTCTCTTTTTCTAGTTTTATTTTCGAATAATTACTTAAAAGCTTAAATATTTTTTTTAAAATTTTATTCGCCCAGCTTTATATCAAGATTAAAAAAATTGATTTTGACGACAAATGCCAATAAATTTGGGTTTAAATAAAAATAAAACTAATAAACTTTTGGGTTTTTATTAGATGGAAAAATTAAACTCAAATTTAATTTTTTGAAATGTCAGACAAGAATTATTTTAAAGAACTTAAAATTCTATCAATTTCAAAGAAATCTATTGAATAATGGCTCGCAAAATAAAGCGGATTTAGAGCGTTATTTAAAACTATACATTGCGGAGACTCGTGTTTTACTTTTAAATCTTCGGCAATTTTTAAGCTAAGATCTCTGGATTTTATAACATCTATTTTAAAAGCCATCAAACAATCGTCGTTTTTTTCATTTAACCATTCGTCAAATTTTTTTTCGACGCTTAAACTTATTGGACAACGAGGAGACGTTTTAAATATGATCGCATAAATATTTTTTTCAATTTTCCGCTTTATTTCTTCCCATTCGTTCGAAGAGTGAATTTGTTTTGCTATCATGGTTTATTTATTTTTAATATAATAAATTTCTTTAAATACCAAAAAGTTCCGCAAAAATTTTATTTATTTGCTTAGAAATCGATCGAACTTAAATAATATAGACTTTTATTAAAAGTATAGAATTATTTTTAAATATTAATTTCAGCCAAAAATGCAAATTCGTCATTCCTTTTTGGAAAAATAAGCTTAGCTATTGTTCCTTTGCCTTTTTCGCTTTCTATTGTCAATTGGATATTATTTAATTCTGCAAGCTTTTTAGCCGAACATAAACTTACTCCGCAACCGTCGAAAGTTCGAGTATAACCTTCGGTTTCTTGAGAAAATGGCTCAAATATTTTTTTTATATGTTCTTTTGAAATGCCAATGCCGGTATCTTCGACTTGAACTATAACATTTTCGGCAGTTTCAGAAATCGAAAATTTCACATATCCTTCTTTTGTAAATTTTATGGCATTATCTACAAATTGATCAAGTATATAAAATATTGAGCTTTCGTCAGCTTTAACTTTTATGTCATTTGAGGGATAGTCGACAATAAATGTTAAGTTTGCCGATGCGGCTAAGTTTTCATATTTCTTTTTTAGCGGTTCGACAATTTTTTTGATTAAGTTAAATTTTTTTATGTCAGCTTTATATGTCCCAGAAATTATATTTGATAGATTGACTATAAGCTCGATTGTTCTAATTATCCTTCTTGAATTGTTTTCAATAGATTCAAAGTAATTCTTAAACTCTTCGTCTTTTTGCAGCTCGATTTCTGATTTTATTAAAGATAGATAATTTAATATGTTGCTTAAAGGCGTTCTTATTTCATGAGATAGAAGAATAAGGAAATTTGTTTTAATTTTTTCAGAAGTTTCGGCGCGGTTTTTTTCAATTAAAATTTTATTTTCATATTCTTGAATCGTAGTAAGATCATTAAATATTATTAGCAATTGTTTCTTTTTCTTTTTATTCTTAAATGGAAACAAATGAGCATTAACTTTAATTTCATTTCCATTTATATTAGTTAGAAAAAGCTCAAAAGAAACGTCTTTAAAAGTCTCAAAGCAATATGTCGTCGCTTTTCTAAATTTTTCATAAGATGAATTCTTAATAAAATTGTTTATGTTTTTATTAATCGTTGGCAAAGACGATTCCACAAATTTTGAATCGAAACTTGTATTTGATTCTACAATTGTAAAATCTTCGCGAATAAGAACTATGCCGTCGCTTACGTTTTCAAAAATATATTTAAATTTTAATTCGTTTTCTTTTTTATATTCTTCTCTCGCTTTGTACGTAATTAAAGAAGACAATAAAGATGAAACGTTTGAGACTAAACTTGAAAAAAATAACTCAATAGCCGGGTCAATTTTTTTTAATTGGAATAAAAAAAAACCTTCTTGAATTTCATTGACCTTTAAAGACATCAAGAAAATTTTTTCTGAGTTTTTATTAATATTGAGTAAAGAAAACAAATTATCGTCTAAAACCTTGCTATCTAAAGAAAGGAAATTTTTTTTAAATAACTCGCTATTTAAATCTTTATTCCATTTCAAAGCTAAGCTGGATGAAAAAATTTCAGAATGATAAAAGTATTCGGTTTGATTAAATTGAAAATTATCTTTAAAGAAATCTCCCCAAAAAATAAATTCAGTTTTAATAATAAAATCAACTTTGCGCAAATCGATTGCAAAATCGTTAAAATTTTTTGAAATTAAATTAATAGGCGCAATATTTATGCTTTCCAACAAATTAAAAAAACACCTATACAATAAATTAAAAAGCTCCATAAAAAATTCGCTTGCCTATCGATAATAAATTTAACTTCCTTGAGCAAACATTAAATATTGTTGAAATAATTGAACGGCTGTTTCAAAATCAAACCTTGTTCTCATCAAAAAAGCTTCGTCTCGTTTTTTTGCTGGAGGCTCTTCTTCCCACTCGAGATTTGAATTTAAAACCTTATTTGTTTTTGTATCTACAATAGCCCAATTTGCTTTGCCATTAATTTTTGATTTCATTACTAAATGAATATATCCCTTTAAGCCAAATCGCAAAGCCGCATCGAACCATTTAGCTTTTTCTTCTAAAGTAAGAGGCATAATATTTAAATTTTTTCATTTAAATTTAATAAAAATTGTCGAATTAACTTTGTTCCAAAACCAGACATATAATCTTTAGAAAAAGAGAGAAAATTATTTTTGAATGATGGACCCGCAATGTCAATATGCGCCCATTTGACTTTTTTGCCGACAAATTTTTTTAAGAAAAGGGCAGCCGTAATAGAACCCGCCCACTTCCCACCGTAATTTTTTAAATCAGCTACTTGACTTTCAAGAGCTTTGCAATATCTTTCAAACAAAGGCATTTTCCATAACAATTCGTTTGTTTCCAAACCTGCTTGAATCAAATCGGCGCTTAATAAATCATCGTTTGAATAAAGAGCCGCTATATTTTCTCCTAATGCTACAACTGCGGCTCCCGTCAATGTCGCTAAGTCGATTATAACATCAGGATTATATTTGTTTGCATAAATTAAAGCGTCGGCAAGAATTAATCTGCCTTCCGCGTCGGTGTCTTCTACTTCAACCGTGATGCCATTTGAATACCTTATGATGTCCCCGGGTTTGTAAGATTCTCCTGATGGCATATTTTCAGCAAAAGGGAGAAGTCCTATTAAATTAAATTTCAACTTTTTATTCTTTAAAGCGAAGAAAGCTGCAATTATTGCAGCGGCTCCGCTCATATCGGCTTTCATGTCGCTCATTCCAGATGAAGGCTTTAAGGATATTCCGCCGCTGTCAAAAGTTATTCCTTTGCCTATTAATACCACGTTAAATTTCGCATCTTTAGTTTTTTTTTCTAAAATCATCATCGCGGGTTTTTTTGCAGAGCCTTTCCCAACAAATATCAATCCGAACAATTTTTCTTTTTGAAGTTTTTTCCAATCGATAACTTTTACTTTCAAAAATTTTTCTTTTTGAAATAAGCTTTTCGTAATTCTGCAAATTGAACTGGGATAAATTTCTTCTGGGGAAGCGTTAACCAAATCTTTTGCAATAAAAGAACTTTTAATAATAGCTTCTAAATTTTTTTTTAAATCCTCGACTATATCGCTATTAGCATTTATGAAAACTTTAGGAAATTTTATAATTCTTTCTTTGTAAATTTTATTCTGATAACAAGCTAAATATACTCCTTCTAATATGTTTATATAAAAAGTTTTTTCGGAAACGAAAATTTTCTCAAAGCGGCTATATTCTGGAGCTATAATCACAATTTCATCGAAATTGTTTTCTAATAGACGCTTAGAGTGGACATATGTTTTTTCGGTAAAAAAAAACGAATCAATTTCTTCTTCAATTAAAACAAATATATACTCTCTATCTAAATCCGTTGAAATAATTTTTTCTTTTGATTTTGTTTTTTTAAGAGCTGAAATTAAATTTGAAAAATTTATGTTTATATAATCGTTTAAGAAATCCAATTTTTTCAAGTAAGATTCATCATCGAGAATAAAAACGATAAAGGTAGCTTTAGAATAAATTTTTTTTAAATCTAAGGAATTGACGCGTAAAGTTTCTTTTAAATAACTATAGAACATATTTTTGAGTCGCTTTTAATAAAACAGGGATAAAATCATCTAATTTATAATCTTTAATTCTAATGCCTGCGGCATAAAAATGTCCTCCTCCTCCAAATTCAGCGGCAAGCTTATTGATTGGAATATTTCCTTTTGAACGCAAACTAACTTTGATTCCATTTTGTAATTCCATAAATAAAAATGAAACTACAACTCCTTTGATATTTAAACAATAATTCACAAAACCATCTACATCAGCTTCAGAGGCGTTATATTTTTCTAGTTGTTTTTTAGTTATAATCATATATGAAACTTTGCCATTTAAAGCCAATTTGATATTCGCAATAGCTTCGCCTTGCAGCAAAATTTTTTCATAATCGAATTTTCCATAAATTTCTTCATATATTTCAGTCGGATCGGCTCCTTTTTCCAATAAATCCGCAACTATTCTATGAATTTTTGGCGATGTGCGGGGAAATCGAAACGAGCCAGTATCAGTCATAATAGCGGCATATAGAGCGATTGCAATTTGTTTGTCAATTTCTATTATGTTTGTTTCTTTGATAAAATCGTAAATAATTTCGCCAGTCGCGCAATAATCTTCTTCGCAAAACATATAATCGGCAAATTCAGATGGATTTTGATGATGATCTAAACATATTTTTATTAAATTGCTTTGTAAAACATCCTTTTCCATTGCAGCAATTCTGTTTGCTTGATTTAAATCGAGCAACACTATAACTTCATAATTTCGAATTGCGTCGATATGTTTTTCTTTAACATATTTTTCAATTTTATTGTCAAAGTCAAGAAATTTTAAATTTTCAGGCGTATCGCTATGGTTTAATAATAAAATTTCCTTGTTTAATTTTTTCAGAATTAAATAAAAAGCGATTTGAGAACCTAAAGCGTCGGCGTCCGGATTAATATGTGTTGTTATTATAAATCTCTTAAATTTTATTAAAAGCTCCTTTAATAAATAAAAATTCATTATAAATTATTATATTTTAGAAAAAAGATATTAAATACAATTTCTCATAATAAAAAGGTCGAGATTTTATCTCGACCTTTGATTAATTCTATTCTACTTTCCAAATGTTGCCTGAAAATAGAGTTTTTTTTAAATCGCCAGTTCCCTTTTTTGTTTTTATCTCGTTTATTTGGTTATAAACTTCCTCAACGAAAGTTGGCTTCAATTCTCTTCTAAAAATTCCAATCGGAGTTGGAAATCCTTCTCTATCTGTAAATGTTGAAAGCAAAAAAGCTCGAGTAGGATTGGGATCGTTTTCATCGTGAACCCAAACGTCATTAATGCTATATTTGCCTTCGGAAAGATCGACGATTTTTGGATTTAACCCATCTAAAATGATGCCTTTATTTTTATTTTTGCCAAAAATTAAAGGTTTTTTATGTTCAAGAACTAAAACATTATCATCTTTAGTTTCTTTATCGACCAAATGATCGAAAGCTCCGTCGTTAAAAATAACGCAATTCTGATAAACTTCAAGAAAGGCTAATCCTTTATGTTCCGCAAGTTTTTTTAAAATTAACTGCAAATGTTTTATATCTCTGTCAAGACTTCTTGCCACTAAAGTAGCTCCGCTTCCTATTGCTAAAGAAATAGGGTTGAAAGCATAATCAGGCGTTCCATAAGGGGAAGATTTAGTAACTTTTCCTTTTTCGCTTGTCGGAGAATATTGCCCTTTAGTTAAACCATAAATTTTATTGTTAAACATTACGATCTTTATGTCATTGTTTCTTCTGCAGGCGTGAATAAAATGATTTCCTCCAATAGCCATTAAATCGCCATCGCCTGTAGCAACCCATACAGAAAGATTTGGATTAGCTACTTTAACACCTGTAGCTAAAACTGGAGCTCTACCATGAATTCCGTGAAAACCATAAGTTCCCATATAATATGGAAAACGACTGGAACAACCAATTCCCGAAACCCAAACAATGTTTTCCTTTTTAACGCCGATTAGTTCGGCAAACGTTTTTTGAACTTGAGCTAATATCGAATAATCGCCGCAACCCGGACACCATTTGACGTCGAGCCCGGATGAAAAATCTTTAGCGGTAAGTTTTATATCTGTATCGTTCATAATATTATATTCCTCCTAAAATTTCTTTAATTTTATTTTCAATCTCGTACGTTTTTAAAGGCAATCCTCTAACTTTGTTAAATTGCTCTACATCAATCAAATAATTCATTTTAATTAGCTTAGCAAGCTGTCCGAGATTGACTTCTGGTATTAAAATATTTTTGAAATTTTTTAAAACCGAGCCTAAATTCTTAGGGAAAGGATTAAGATACTTTAAATGAGCATGAGAAACTTTAAAGCCCTGTTCTCTTACTTTATAAATAGCTTCCTTCGTAATTCCATACATACTTCCCCAAGTTAAAACCAATATATCGCCGTTCTGTTCTCCTTCAACTTTAACTGGGGGAATTTCGTCGGCAATTTTGTCTATTTTTTGTTGTCTTAATCTTACCATTAAATCATGATTATCAGGATCGTAGCTTACATTTCCTGTAATATGGGATTTTTCAAGTCCGCCAATTCTATGTTCTAAACCTGGAGTTCCTGGTATTGCCCAAGGACGAGCAAAAAATTCATTTCGAGAGTAAGGATAAAAATCTTTAGGATCTTTTCTAAATTCAACTTTAATTTCAGGCAGATCTTCAGGCTCGACTAACTTTAAAGGTTCCGACCCATTTGCAAGATAACCGTCTGTTAATAAAATAACAGGAGTCATATATTTTATAGCTATTCTACAAGCTTCATAAGCCATATAGAAACAATCTGCGGGAGAAGAAGCTGCAATTACGCACACGGGAGATTCGCCATGTCTGCCATAAATTGCTTGCAATAAATCCCCTTGTTCTGTCTTTGTAGGCAAGCCTGTGCTTGGACCTCCTCGCTGAACGTCGACAATTACCAAAGGCAGTTCAGTTATAACCGCTAAACCAATTGCTTCAGTTTTTAATGATAAGCCGGGACCGCTTGTCGTAGTTGCGGCAAGAGCGCCAGCATAAGAAGCTCCTATAGCTGATACAATGCCTCCTATTTCATCTTCGGCTTGAAAAGTAATTACTCCGAATTCTTTATAATAACTTAAGTAATGCAAAATCTCAGAAGCTGGCGTAATAGGATAAGTGCCTAAAAAAAGTTTTAGCCCGCTTTTTACCGACGCTGATAATAAACCTAATGCAACAGCTTCGTTGCCATTTATATTTCTGTAAACTCCTGGTTCTAATTTGGCTTTTTCTATAACATATCTTGTCGTAAAAAGCTCTGTTTGTTCGCCAAAATAATATCCAGCCTTTAGAGCTCTTTCATTTGCTTCTGCTATGACAGGCTTATTTTTAAATTTTGATTTTATCCATTCTAAAGTGGGTTCCATTGGCCGACTAAATATCCAATACATCAGTCCGAGAGCAAAAAAGTTTTTACATTTAAGCGCTTCTTTATTTGATAATGATAAACCTTCGAGAGCTTTTAAAGTTAACGAAGTAATTGGAACCGGATAAACATTATATCCGCTCAAACTGCCATCTTCTAATGGATTATTTTCATAATTAGCTAATCTAAGACTTTTTTCGTCAAATGCGTCTTTATTAACTACAATAATTGCATTCGGTTTTAAATCTCTTAAATTAACCTTCAATGCGGCTGGATTCATTGCAACTAAAACATCTGGTCTATCGCCGGGCGTGTGAATGTCATAGCTGCTAAAATGCAATTGAAAACCGCTAACTCCATACAAAGTTCCAGCGGGAGCTCTTATTTCAGCTGGATAATCCGGCAAAGTTAATAGATCGTTACCCGCTGCAGCTGTAGCATCGCTAAATTGTTGACCGGTCAATTGCATTCCATCGCCGGAATCGCCGGCAAATCTTACAGTAACATCTTGCAAACTTTTGACTTCTTTTTCCATAATTCTACCATTATAAATAATTAAACATTATGCCAAAAATAATAATGATATTTTCATTTAGCAACTCAAATTTTATTGTTTATATTTATTCAATTTCTCGCATTATTTTCAGTAATTCTTCGGCAGAGACAAATTTATTAATTCTTTTCGCTTCTTTTCCTTTTGAATCAATAAAAATTAATGTTGGAACCCCGATAATTTTGAAATTTTCTATCGCTTCTTTTGCAGTTTGTGAATCATATTTTGTAAGATCTATCTTATAAGTCGCAAATCTTCTGCTTTCTTTTATAACTTCAGAATTTGTGAAGGTTAATTTATCAAGTTCTTTGCAAGGCAAACACCAATCAGCATAAAAATCCAACATAATAACATTGCCTTGTTTAATATTTCTTTCATAATCATTTTGTTCATACTTTATCCACGCAATTGATTCTGGAACGGGTTTAAACAAAAAATAAAGAGAAACTAAAATTGCAAATCCAGAAAGAACATATTTTATATTCCTAAATACCGGCACACTGTTTCCTTTTTGATCATAAATCAAATATCCAAAACCGATTATTATTGCGACTGGCAAAACATAATCTTCTATAGATTTAGGAAACAGGGGCAACAAAAAATAAATAGCCATAATAATCATTACAACGCCAAAAATATGTTTTATGCCATCCATCCATTCGCCTGATTTTGGCAAAGCTTTTATTTTTCCAGAAAAAAGCGCTAAAACAAAATACGGAGCTCCTAATCCTAAAGCCAAGAAAAAGAAAAGCCAGAAACCCAACAACAAATCTTGTTTTGCGGCTACAAATGTAAACAAACCAATAACAAAAGGTCCGACACACGGAGCGGCTACAATTCCCAAAGTAGCTCCCATAAACAAAGCTCCAAAATAGCCTGTCTTGGAACCGCCAACTTTTTGAACTAATGAATCGGGAAGCTTAAATTCATATACGTCAAAAAAGCTTAAAGAAAGTCCAATTAAAACAGCAGCAATAAAAATTAAAACGATTGGATTTTGCAGAATGCTGCCAAACATAGCTCCAGTCAAAGCGGTTACAACTCCTATTATAGAATATGTCAAAGCTAATCCTGCTACATACAAAGCTCCCATTATCGCAAGCTTTTTAGTATTTCCTTCAGATTGCCCGCCAAAAAATCCTATTGTAATTGGTATTAACGGATAAACGCAAGGCGTTAAATTTAGAGCTAATCCGCCTATAAAAACAAGCAAAAGCGACAACAATAGTCCGCTTTTATTATACGCTTCTAATATATCGGAACTTTCTTTAGCGTTATCGTAACTTGATTTTATCTCAATGTCTGAGAAAATTTCTTGATTTATTGGATTTGAATTTTTTTCTAAAGAGGCAACCTCAACAACAATTTTGCTTTTAATCGAGTTTGGCGGCATACAAGAACTATTGTCGCAAGCTTGATAATCGATTTCAAAAAATAATTCGTAAAAATCAGCTTTTATTTCGGACGGTACATAAACCAAAGCGGCAAATTTTACTACGCCTTCATATACAGAAACTGGTTTATTTGAAAAATTAAAATTATATTCTTTTGGTTCGGGATAATATTCGCCGCGAAGTTCAAAATTTTTAGAAAGCAATTTAATCTTAGTAGGTATTAGATATTCGTCGTTTGGTTTATTAGAATTTATGTGCCATTTGTCTTTAATATCTAAAACAAATGCGACTTTAAATTCGCTGCCAGGATAGATCCTATCTCTATCAATATAAGCTTTCATTTTAATAATATCTGTTTCGCTTGGAAATTGAGCAAAAATAGTCGCGTTGAAAAGCGACAAAAAAAACGCGAGTTTAATTAAATAATTTTTCATAGTTCTTTCTTTTATTTATTATGTAAAACTATTTTTTCTCCATTGCGAAATCATAGAAAATCTTCTTCCAGTTCCGAACGCCTTAGGCGAAACTTTTAATACTGGAGGAGCTTGTTTTCTTTTAAATTCGTATGCGTCAATCATTGATAAAATTTTTTTTGCCAATTCCGAATCGCCTATTATTTCAACAATATCTTTATAATCGAGATTTTTTTCTATATAAAGTTTAAGAATTTTATCTAATATTTCATAATCAGGCAGCGTATCTTGATCTTTTTGTCCAGGTTTTAATTCGGCTGATGGAGCTTTAACCAAAATTTCCTTTGGAATAATTTCCTCTTTTCTATTAATATAATTTGCCAATCGATAAACATCTGTTTTATAAACATCCCCTATTGGTTCCAGAGCTCCGCACATATCGCCATATAAAGTCGCATATCCGACGGCAAGTTCCGATTTATTTCCGCAGCTCAATAACATCGCATTAAATTTATTTGATATTGCCATCAAGATAAGGCCTCGAATTCTTGATTGTATATTTTCTTCAGTTGTATCTTCAGGCAAATTTTTGAAAATTGGCTTTAAACTTTTTATTATTTCATAATAGCTATCGGTAATTTGTATAATGTTAAATTTCAATCCTAAATTCTCGCAAAGTTTAATTGCGTCGTCAACGCTTCCTTTAGAAGAATACATTGAAGGCAAAAGAACGGGCATTACATTCTCTTTGCCAAAAACATTCGCGGCAATACAACAAACGACAGCCGAATCAATTCCGCCGCTTAAACCTAAAACGGCTTTAGAAAAGCCAGTTTGCTTAGCATATTGTTTAACTCCAAAACAAATCGCCTCGTAAATTTCCTCCTCAAAAGTACGTTCGATTATAATTTCTTGGTTTGACGTTTCGTCAGTATCAAATATAATAAAATCTTCGTCATAAAACTTACACGCTTTAACAATCTCCCCAAATTTATCGATACACATGCTTCCGCCGTCGAATATTAAATCGACGTTAGCTCCAACCAAGGAACAATAAACCAGTGGCGCTCCCGATTTCTTTGAAATTAATCTCAATAACTCCATTCTTTCAGGGCGTTTCCCATAGTAATATGGACTCGCCGAAATATTTATTAGAAGTTCAGCGCCGTTTTTGATTTGTTCTTCTATTGGATCCGCATGATATCTTCTCATCTTGAAATAATCTTTATCGTTCCAAATATCTTCGCAAATAGAAATTCCAATCTTTTTATAATTAAACTCATATAACGAATTTTCTTTTCCCGATTTAAAGTATCTTACTTCGTCAAAAACGTCATAATATGGCAATAAAACCTTTTTATATGCGTATTCAATTTTTCCATCTCGAGCAACAAAAGCGCAATTATAAAGATGAATGCCTATTTCATCATTTTCTTCCATTATTGAGCCAAACAGCAAAGGAACTTCTCTTGAAATTTGAGCCAATTTTTCATTATAATCAAAACATTTTCTTCTGAATTCTTTTTTCTCTAATAAATCCTGGGGATTATATCCCAATAAACTCAGTTCTGGAAAAACGCATAAATCAACTCTAAATTGAAGAGCTTTCTCATAAAAATTTTTTATTTTTTTGAAATTCCCCTCGATATCGCCAATAACAGAATTAATTTGACAGACAGCTATTTTCATTTTATTTAAAATTAAAAATTTAAACTTGTTTCATATGATTAATTTCTTAAGAATATTACCGCCAACTATAAAAAGCTCTTTAATAGAATTTAAAAAAAATAATTTCAATGTTAAAATTTTATTTTTAATAATTTAAGCAAAATAAAAAATAATAAAAAAATTTTTTTTAAAAAAGTATTATTTTTGATTTCATATTTAATGTAAAAATATAATCCTAACTTTTAAAGATTAAAAATAAGATTATTATCTCTATTTCAAAGACACTAAAACTGTGATTTAAAGACAATTATCATATTTTCTTAATAAAAATCATTTCAATTTAAAAAATCGCATTCTATTTTGTTCAAATCTTAATTGAAAAACTTTATTATCTTCGAATTAAAACGTTTCATTGTATTTATTACAAAAATTTAACAAACATCAATAATTGCAAGAATTTAAAGATTATCTAAATTTTTCTAAGCTTTATGAATCTAAATTGATATTATTTCAATTAAACTTTGATTGATTAAATATATTTTTCAAAAATTTTTTAAACCTTTTTTTTGATATCAATTTTAAAAAAGTTAATAATATCATTGAAATTAACCTTCTTGCCCGTAATTAATATGCTAAAAGAATAAATTTTCCCTCCGATCCATAAAATAATAACTGCGGCGATAATATTTCCAATAAAAGATATTACAATCTCCCAAATTTCAGGCGCAGCAATAGCTAATCTTACAGGCATGATAATTATCGAAAAAATTGGAACAGCAGATAAAATCATCGCTATCTTATTGTCTGGATTTTCTAATAAAGAAATAGAAGCAAAAAATGGTATCATAATTAAAAGAAGCAAAGGCATAATAGCGGATTGAGTTTCTTGCGCGTTTTCAAACATGGAGCCGACAGTTGCAAATAAAGTTAAAAACAAAAACAAGCCAAGAGCAAAATTCAGAACAAAATAAAAAACAATATTGTATGTAAGATCAATTCTAATTTCTTCGGGAATAAAAATAAACGCTCCGCTAAATGTCGTTATAATTCCTGCAAGCCAGACTAATAACTGAAAAAATGCGGCTGCGAAAGTTCCTAAAACTTTTGACAACAATAATTCCTTGCTCTCTATAGAAGAAAGCAAAACTTCTACAATTCTAGAATTTTTTTCTTCGATAACAGATTGCATTAATAAATTTCCATTAAATAATAAACTTAAGTATAAAATAAAGGCAATAATAAAAGCCAGCGCCTGTCTTCCATATCCGCTTTTTTCAATAGACGAATTATCTTTTACTTCGTACTTAAGTATCTCTATTTCTTTTTTAATAAATTCTATATCTGTTTCGTTCAGATTTTTCGCGTTTAAAAAAAGATTTAAAAAAGCTTTATTATAAAAATTAGCGATTTTCGTAAGCAGCTTTTGATTATTAGGTTTTTTAGCGTAAAGTTCGATTTTTTTGTTGGATACAAAAAAATCCGGCATAAACAAAGCTGCTTTTATTTCTTCTTTATATAGTTCTCTAATGTTGCTCTTTATAAATTTTTGAAAATTTTCTCTTGTTCCGTATCGAATATCAAAGTAAATATTTTCTTTTTGTTGTGAAGAGCTTAATTCCTGAAGCAAAACGTCAAACAAATCTTTACTTTCAGTAAAAACTACAACTTTAAATGAATCGTTAGAATCGTATTCGGCTAAAAATTTTTGAAAGAATATAATTCCTATCATCAAAATAGGAATAAAAAAAGTAGTAAAGAGGAACATCTTTGAAAAAACTTTTTCTTTTATCTCTCTTTTAAAGGCCGCTAATGTCTTATTGATTTTCATAATCCCCCCCATTCTTATTTTGATTAATCGATCCTATCAATTCTACAAATATTTCCTGCAAAAAAACTTCATTTGCGATAAATTTTTCTACAAATATATTTTTTTCAGCCAAAAGTTGAAAAACATCTTTTATAAAATTTTTATTCGACACTCTCACGCTCGTAAAATTACCATATTCTTCATATTTATCGACAAAAGAAAGATTCTTTAAAAAAGAAATATCGTCTTGATGATAAATAATTATTTGATTATTGCCATATTTTTCTTTTATTGATTTCAATTGCCCGCTTTCCAGAAGCTTGCCTTTGTGAATGACCCCAATATAATCGCAAATCTTTTCCGCCAAATCCATAATATGAGTAGACAACACTATCGTCTTGCCTTGCTTTTTAAAGTCTACGATTAGCTTTCTTAAAAGATTTACATTTATTGGATCCAATCCTGAAAACGGCTCGTCTAATATCAATATTTCTGGATCATGCAAAATTGACGTAATTATTTGAACTTTTTGTTGATTGCCTTTTGATAAAGCTTCAATCTTTAAATTTTTTTTATCTATCAACTCGAAAGTATTTAAATATTCTTTTGCTTTTTTTTCAACTTCTCGCGCTTTTTTTCCTTTAAGTTCGGCAAAATATATAATCGTATCCCATACGGTCATTTTTTTATATAAACCTCTTTCTTCCGGCAAATATCCTAAAATCTCTTTAAATGTTTCGTCAATCTTTTTCCCATTAAATAAAACTTCGCCTTCGTCAGGTTGTAAAATGTTGATTGCCATCCTTATAGTAGTTGTCTTTCCAGCTCCATTTCTTCCAATCAATCCGAAAATACAATTCTTTGGAACTACGAAAGAAATATCATCAACAGCAACAACATCCCCGAAAGATTTCTTTAAATTTCTGACTTCTAACATATAAACCTCCATCGAAATTGTCTTAAATTTAATAAATTGTCAAATATTTGGACTGTAATTTTTTTAGAAAGTTTTTAACAACATTCTTATTTTTTTAATTTACAAAATTTTGTAAATTTGTTATTTATTATATATATAAATGTTAGATTAAACTTTACAAAATAATATCGTTAATTTATTTTTTTATATAAGAAAGCTTAGTTTGCTACTTAATAAAATGAACTTATATCCATAAGATTATAATAAAAAATTCTTAAAAATTTTAATATATTAAAACGCTTAACAGACTAAGAGAGGTTAAATTAGTAATTAATCAATCGCATTAATAACAAAACTTAATAAAAAGAGAGAGAGGCATGGAAAAACCAAAATTATCATTTTGGCAAATCTGGAATATGTCTTTTGGATTCTTTGGAATTCAATTTGGCTTTGCCTTACAAAATGCAAATGTAAGTCGAATTTTTGAAACACTCGGCGCTGATATTGACAAAATACCGATATTATGGATCGCCGCCCCTGTGACTGGTTTAATTGTTCAACCAATTATAGGGCATTTAAGCGACAAAACCTGGACTCGCTTAGGAAGACGCAGACCATACTTTTTAGTGGGAGCCATATTATCTTCAATAGCTTTAATAATAATGCCAAATTCCCCTTCTTTATGGATAGCCGCAGGTATGTTATGGATTCTCGACGCTTCTATTAATATTTCAATGGAACCTTTTAGAGCGTTTGTAGGCGATAATCTGCCAGGCCAGCAAAGAACTTTAGGCTTTGCTATGCAAAGTTTTTTTATAGGATTAGGAGCAGTTATAGCATCAGCTTTGCCTTACATGTTAAATAACGCTTTTCAAATATCAAATGGATTAGAAGATGGACAAATACCATTCAATGTAAAATTATCTTTTTATATTGGTTCTTTTGTTTTTTTCTTTGCCGTATTGTGGACTGTTTTATTTTCCAAAGAGTATTCTCCTGAAGAGTTAAAAAAATTCTCTTCTCAAAATACTGATTCATATGAAAAACAATTTCTCTTAGAAGATAAAAAGTTTAAGATTTACGGACTTGGATGGTTATCAATCGGTTTAATAATTTCTATATTTATGTTTTATGTTTTGAGGATACAAGATTATGGTTTATATGTTTTATTTGTTGGATCGATTCTTTTTGGCTTATTTCAGTTTCTTTTAGGAACGATTTTAAAAAATTTAAATGGACCTAAAGAAGTTGTATCTAATATTTACTTTATGCCTAAAACTATGAAACAATTAGCTTTTGTTCAATTTTTTACGTGGTTTGCTTTATTTTCAATGTGGATTTATTCTACGCCAGCGGTTGCTTATTACCATTTTAACGCTTTAGATCCCCATTCAGAATTATTTAATAAAGGAGCCGATTGGGTCGGCGTTTTAATGTCAGTTTATAACGGCTTTGCAGCTATTGCCGCTTTTTTTATAATTTTTTTATCAAAATATATTTTTTCTAGAAAATATATCCATGCAATATGCCTTACAATTGGCGGATTATCTTTAGCTTCGTTTTATATTATTAAAGATCCTAATTTGCTTATAATCCCTGAATTAGGTATAGGATTAGCTTGGGCTTCTATTTTATCAATGCCATATGCTATCTTAGCGGGAGCGCTGCCATTTAATAAAATGGGCGTTTACATGGGAATTTTTAATTTTTTTATCGTCATTCCGCAAATAACTGCCGCAAGTATTTTAGGTTTTATAACTAAAAATCTTTTTAACAATCAAGCGATTTATGCTTTAACTTTAGGCGGTTTTTCAATGTTTTTAGCCGCTGTTATGATGTTGTTTGTAAAAGAGGTTGATCAAAAATAATATTAAATTTTCAAAAAATTTTTAATGAATTCATTTATACATTTTAAGGACTGTTTATAACCGACAGTCCTTTTTTTATGTTATATAGAGCAACCAATATATCAAATATTGATTTTAAAATTTATCTTTTTTGAAAAGGAAATGCAAAGGTTAAAAAATAAAATTTACAAATAGAATTAATTCGACTTTAAACTTTATAATTTTTTTCTATTAAAATTAATCCTATAAAAATTAAACTTTTCTGGATAGAGCTTATAATTTTAAAATTTAATAAATACTCTTTCAAATATTCTTATATTCTAACTAACAGCGAAATATGCAAATGATAACTTAACTCTCCTTTGCGCATTTAAGTTTTTAATATAAGTCTATTTTTAATTTACAACAATTTATCTTTTTGCTATTAAATTATGAATAATCTGATATGACGCTTTCGATTCATCTAACGATAGACAAACAACGAGATTTTTCACAATTTAACAAAGTAATGAATTTTTTTCTTTTTACGACGATTTTATTTTTGAATAAGAATTAAAATCATTTGCAGTTTTATTCCCATCAGAAAAATTTTACAAAGTCACATTACTTAAAATAAAAAAGGCTGCCCATTTTAAGGCAGCCTAAAAATATAAACTAAATTTGTTTTATTTTGTCAATAACATCTTGCCATATTTCGCTTCATTGCCTAAAGATATGCGATAAAAATAAGCTCCTGACGCTAAATCTTTAGCGTTAAACATAACAGAATTTACGCCTGATTTAACTTCGCCTCTAAATATTTCTCCAACTTTTTCGCCTATTGAGTTATATAAATCAATTGTAATAAACGAAGGTTCGCTCACGTAGAATGAAATTGTAGTCGAAGGATTAAATGGATTAGGATAATTGCCTAATAATTCGAATTTCTTATCAATAACTTGTTCGGATGGATTATTTTCAACAAGTTCTGTAAATGAAGCAGGAATTGTTATTTCTAATCTATAAGTTGCAGTTGTTGAATAGGATCCATTGTAACCTTTAACTCTAACGTAAGCTAAAGCCTGCGAAGTTCCGGAATTTGTAACAGTAATAGTTTCAGTCGCTCCAGTTCCATTTTCCGATTTTGCAACTAATGAACCTGAAGAATTATAAACATATAAATCATAATCTTTGCCGGAAGGAACTTTCAGAGTAAAAGTCATCTTTTTGCCAGCTGGGACGTAAATTTTAAAGTAGTCATTATCTGTAGTAGAAGAAATTTTACCAGTTACAGCAATTGGAGCAACAGATAATGAATTAGCCTCAGAAGTAGAACCATTAGGCTCGACTTCATTAACCTCGGTAAACGATCCGCCACCGCCAGGAGGATTTGTCGAACCGTATACGCCGACTGCATCCCATGCTTTGCCAACTTGAGTATATTCGTTAGATGTAGCTCCATATAAATCTTTTGCAGCGTTTAGAGTGGCTGTTCTCGCAGCGGCAAAATTTGTCGAAGAAGTCATATAAACTGTCAAAGCCCGATAAACTATATTAGCGGCTTTATCAATTCCTATTCCGCTTACGCTAAAATTATATCCTTTATCGTTTGTTCCGTTTCCGCCAACGCATAACAAATAGTACCAATAATTGGGAACGCCGGAATTATAATGAACTCCTCCGTTATCGCCGGTTCCAGAATACCAATATGTTCCCTGATAAGTATCTGGTTGTTGTCCTAAATTAGGATTATTCATATACCTTAAAGCGTCCCCTGATTTATTCGGCGTGTAACACTGTTCGCCAATTAACCAATTACCATTCGACCCGTAAGCATAAAATTCTACGCTTGCTCCAAATATATCAGATATCGCTTCATTAAGAGCTCCAGATTCATATTGATATGCCAAGTTGGCTGTTCTTTCAGTAATAGCATGCGTTAATTCATGAGCGATCACATCAATAGTTACTAATGGCGTAAAAGTCGAGCCATCTCCATCTCCAAATGTCATAACCGAGCCATTCCAATAAGCATTGTTATAATTAGAACTATAATGAACATATGATTTAATTTTAGCGCCATTTCCGTCAAACGAATTTCTATTAAATTTAGTTTTAAAATAATCGTATGTTTTTGCGGCTCCATAATGAGCGTCTACTCCCGCTTTTTGAGAACTTGAATTCCAAATATTATCGGAATCGGAAAATAAAACGGCGCTTGTATAGCTCGTTCTGTTTTTCATGTCATAAGTTTCTACTGGTCTGGTCATATCTCTCATATAATAAACATTATTAACATTATCTGTATTGATTGATACGGTTCCGCTATATAGAGAATATCCTGTACCAACGGCAGCGACAGTGTTAATTTTATTATAGGAATTTACAATCGATCCATCTTTTGCGTCTACAAACACAAAATATCTGCCGGGTTTTTCTCCTAAAGTATGTATTTCAAATTTATAACATAATTTATATTCGTTTTCAAATTCTCCATTAATAGGAGCGTAAACAAGAGCTGCTTTTGGGTAATAAGTTGCATTTGGATCTTCTTTAGCTAATTTTATAAAAGCTTCCGCTTCAGGATCTTGCCAAGCGTATTTTTGAGCGCCTAAAAAATCTTTTGCATAATTTAACGCTTGTTCTTCTGTTATAATCGGTTTAGGATTTTCATCAACTATTTGTCTCAAAGTTCCAGCTATAGCGATTATTTCGTCTTGCGAATTTCTGACAATTGATAGATCGCCCCCTTCCACTTCATATTCATTTATACTTTGAACGACTTTCTGAACTTTTGTTTCATCAATAATATATTCGTTTGTCTTTTTCAATTTAAAGTTAGTTTTAATATTATAACTTTTAGCCAAAATTTGAGGAAGCTCGTCTATTGACAATTTTGAAAATTCATCGCTTAACTTTAAGTATACAAGAGAGCCTTTATTGTCCGTCTCAAACTCCTTTGCATATTCGACTTTTTCAGGTTTAAATCCGCTCTTTTGCAACTGAGCAAATAAAGTCATTGAAGATAATAATAGAATTGATATTAATTTTGAAAAAATATTAAAACGCATAGTTTCTCACTCCTTTGTTAATTTTTAACGAAGCCAATGTCGAAAAAAATTTTAAATTGTAAAGTGCAAATATTTTTCCATTGTAAATATAGATTATTATTACTATATTCACTTGTACTATGTAATTTTATACATTTTAGTTTATTTTTTTTATTTTAATCCGTTTTTTTATCAATATTATTGTCTATTTTTTATAATTATTCAATTAAATCTTCTTTATTTTAAAAAAAATATTTTTCTCTTTATCAAGTCAATTGATGTATTTAACGATATTTTAACATTCTAGTATTGCATATTTATTCAACTATAAAAGATATATTATTTTAACTTTAAAGCTGCAAAAAGCAAATTAAGTTTTTTTATATTTATTTTTTCAAGCTTAAAAATTAAAAATGTTTAGGATATATATTTTATAGAATATATATATATGTTTTTAGGTAAGACGAGGTTTTAACAGCCTTGCATTCGAGTTAACAAAATTAGATATGGAAATAATAAAAAAATGTGTTTGAATAAATTATTTGTTTATATAACTACTTCTTTTCATATTGGGAAAAACCAGAGGAGCAATATTCTTTATACTTTCCGTCGGCTAATTTTTCTATTAAATAACATTCAACGTCGGGAATATTCTCGACTAATTTCAAACCTTTTTCCACTCCAAGAACCAAAACTGCCGTAGCTAAAGCATCGGCATAGGCGCAAGTGGGAGCAATAATTGTAACAGATGCCAAGTTATGTTCGACAGGTTTGCCTGTTTTAGGATCTATTGTATGAGAATAAAATTTATCTTGATAAAAATAATAGTTCCGATAATTGCCGCTTGTCGCCACCGCGCAATTTGATATTTGAATAACTTTTTGAATCTTGTCGCTTTCAAAATTATTTAATTCGGGTTTATCAACTCCAATTTTCCATTTTCCCCCTTTTTCATTATAACCCTTAGCATAAATTTCTCCTCCAATTTCTACTAAATAACTTTGAATATCTAAATTGTCCAAAGTTTTTGCTACAGCGTCTACTCCATATCCTTTTGCCACAGCTGCAAGATCAAAATTTACTTCGTCATATAATTTAGCGATATAAAAAGAATCTATTAAAAAATATTTGTCGGTTCCAACATATTTTAAGTATTCTTTTATTTCTTCTTGTGTTGGAATATTTTTATTTTCATTTTTTTTCTTAGGTCCAAAACCCCAAGCATTAACTAACGGCATGACAGTAATATCAAAAGCTCCATCGCTCATCATAGAAACTTTTCTTGACAAATAAATTGCTTCTCTTATTTCTTTAGGAAGAAAAATTGCTTGGTTGGCTTTTGCATAATTTATACGCGATATAACGCTGTTTGAATCATAAGTCGACATTTGCGAATTGATAACTTTTAAAGTTGCTTCAACGCTGTCTATAATTGTTTGTTTAAATTTTTCATCTATTTTATTATGTACTACAACGCATTTATACGTCGTTCCCATCGTACGTCCATAAAACTCAAATTTATTCTGACGATGAGAACAGCCATAAAAGACATATATAAAAAATAGAAGGAAAGAGATTTTTAACCTCATAAAGATTATATCCTTCTTCTAAAACCTTCTCCCAAAACCTCGTGTGTGTTGCTGATAACTACAAAAGCTTTCGGATCGATAATTTTTACTCTATCTGTAAGATCTGAAATTTCTTTTAATGAAACAACAGTCATTAAAACTTCTTTATCATTATTGCTATAAACGCCGCGAGCTTTCAGGGCAGTAGCTCCTCTATCGAGATCTTCCATAATCATTTTTGCGATCTCATCATTTTTATCTGAAATTATAATCGCCATTCTCGCATAATCAAAACCGTCTATAACTATATCAATGAGTTTGCTAGAAACGAAAAGTAAAAAGAACGCGTAAAGAGTAAGAGTCGCCGCAGGTCTATTGGTAGCCAAATCTCTAAATTCAATAATCAATCCCGCTAAAGAAATCACAAAAAAATCTATGAACATTATAGCCTGTCCTGGTTTAACTCCAAATCTTTTTTGCATAATAGCGGCGACAATATCGCTGCCCGCAGTCGTTCCTTTAAATTTGAATATTATTCCCAAGCCAAGACCTAAAAGAGATGCTCCAATTAAAATTAAAAAGAAAAAGTCTTTATACAATAAATCCTGAATAGCTTTGGATTGATGAAGAGGAATTCCGCCTATAATCGGAAATTCTCCTCTAAAAAAATCAATAAAAAAAGAACTTAAAGTAAATCCATAAAATGTTTTTATTCCGAATGTTTTTCCAAGTTCTTTTAGGCCCCATAAATAAAGAGGGATGTTTAATATCCAAATTAAAACGCCGACTGGAATTTTCCCTCCGGAAAGATAATGAATAGCCATCGATAAACCGCTCACGCCGCCGGGAACTACTTTAGCGTCGACTAAAAAAACTCCGATTCCTAAAGCCATAAAAGCGGCGCCAATTGTTATAAATAAATAATCGATAAAATTAATTTTTTTGCTTAATTTTGTTATCATATTCAAAATTATTTAATTTTAATTAATTAAATTAATAATTTATATTAAATTAAAGAAATGAAAACTATATTAATAGTCGAAGACGAAAAAGAAATCCGACAAAGCATTGCCGAAATCTTAAATTTTTACGGTTACAAAACCATAGAAACTTCGAATGGAAAAGAAGCTTTAGATATTGCGTCGAATAAAAAAGAAACCATCGATCTTGTAATATGCGATATATTAATGCCTGAAATGGACGGCTATGCCTTCCTTAAAGAATTCAGAAAAATTCCCCATTGCAAAGCTTTGCCTTTTATCTTTCTTACGGCAATGTCATCAAGAGCCAATCTTCGAAAAGGAATGGAATATGGAGCCGACGATTATATACCTAAGCCGTTTACGGAAGAAGAATTAATCAACGCGATAAATATTCGCTTCGAAAAAATTAAAGCTATCGCTGAATTTTTAGAAGCGAAAAGCGAATCGGAATTTCAAGAACAAAAAAATAATATCGTTTCATCCAAAGAAGAAAATCAACAGGATAAAAAATCAAAAATTTTAGAATATGAAAGCAGGATAATTTTATCTGTCGACGGAAAACCAAAATTTGTTAAATTGCCCGAGTTGATTTTAATATCAGCAGCCGGGGATTATACGGAATTGAAAGTAAAAAACGAAAGAAAATTTCTCGTTAAAAAAACAATGAAAGATTGGGAAGAGATACTTCCGGAGAATTACTTTATAAGAATTCATCGCTCTTATATCATTAATGTTGAGTATATAGATAGAATTGAAAAGTGGTTTAATCAAGCTTATAAAGTTTACTTAAAAGAAATTCAAGAACCGTTTGTTATTTCTCGTCGATATGGGAAAAAATTAAAAGAAAAATTTATTTGACGATTTAATATATTTTGTTTAACGATATTTATTTATACTTTAAACGCCAATAATTATATTCGAGCGACTGATTTTTAAGAGATAAATTTAAGACTAAGTTTATATGTTCCGTAAATAATTTTGCCTTTTGCCTATAATAAATTGCTTGCAAGTTCAGCCAGTTCGCTTCGTTCTCCTTTTACTAAATTAATATGAGCAAAAATATCCTGTCCTTTCATCTTCTCAATCATAACCGCCAGGCCATTTGACCTATAATCAAGATATGGGGTGTCAATTTGAAAAATATCGCCGCAAAAAACCATTTTGGTTCTTTCTCCAGCCCGCGTAATGATTGTTTTTACTTCGTGAGGAGTCAAATTTTGAGCTTCGTCGACTATAAAGAAAATATTTTCTAAGCTTCTTCCTCTTATGTAAGCAAGCGGAGAAATAATTAGTTTTTCTTGTTGAATCATTTCTTGAATGCGCTTGTACTCTTGAGAATCTTGAGCGAATTTATTTTTTATAACATTTAAATTATCCCATAAGGGCTGCATATAGGGATCGATTTTCGACTTAATGTCTCCGGGAAGATATCCTATGTCTTTATTGCTCAAGGGAACTATTGGTCGAGCGAGATAAATTTGCGAATATTTTTTTTTCTGATGCAAAGCGCTTGCAAGCGCAATCAAAGTTTTTCCAGTTCCAGCTTTTCCAGTTATTCCTACCAATTTTATTTCGTCTCTTGTTAAAATATCTAAGGCGAATGTTTGTTCCGCGTTTCTTGGCTCTATTCCATATGCGTTAATTCTATTAGCTCTTTCAAATATTTTTTTTACGGGATTAAATATTGCCAAAGCGCTTGTCGATCCGTTTCTAAAAACAAAATATTCGTATCGCTTTGGAGTTTCTATAAATTTTAATTCTTCATGCGAAACTCCATTTACATCGTAATAAAATTTTGCGATTATTTCCTTATCGACATTTTCTATAATTTTTATGTTCGAAGTTAAAGTTTCAAAATCGCTTACTCTAACGGTTTCGTAATCTTCGGCGAGAATACCGACCGATTTTGCTTTCATTCTTAAATTTATATCTTTGCTGACAATAATAACTGGTTGGTTGGGATGTTCCTGCCTAAGCAAATCGGCGGCGGCTATGACTTGATGATCTGGTATATGAGCGGAAAATGTTTTTTCGACTAGCTCGGATCTTTTTTTGTGAATATATATTAACAATTTTCCGCGACCTTCGCCCAACGAAACTCCTTCTGCAAATAATCTATCTTCTGTTAATTTATCCAATTCTCTTATTACTTCTCTAGCAGTGTAATTTATTACGTCGTTTCCTTTTTTGAATTTATCTAATTCTTCAAGAACTACGATAGGAATAACGATATCATGTTCTTGAAAACTGTATAAAGAATTATTGTCAAACAACAAAACGCTGGTATCGAGAACAAAAATTTTTTTTGTTTTTTTAATTTTTCTTTTTTTGAGCGATTGTTCTTTCATAATTTTTTTTATTTTTTTAACGATATTATTTTTATGTCATTTAAAAATGGAAAAGTTTTTCTAATTTTTTCAAGTTCTTCAAAATCTGGCTCGAAATAAAATATGCCTTCGGAATTCTCAACTTCCAAAATTTTATCTCCTATTGGATTGTATACCGAGCTAAATCCAGAATATGCGTTGGCAGAATCTTTTCCTATTCGATTTACGCCAATTACATAAGTTTGATTTTCAATCGCTCTGGCTTTTAGCAAATGTTTCCAGTACTCTATTCTTGAATCGGGCCAATTGGCGATGTTGACAATGATTTTGATTTTCTCCAAAGCGTAAATTCTATAAAGTTCTGGAAATCTTAAATCATAACAAATGCTAAGCCCGATTTTTTCGCCGCAAATTTCGGCAGTTTTTGCTTTCTCGCCCGGAGTAAATATTTTATCTTCTTTTGCAAATGAAAAAAGATGAATTTTGTCATAAGTCTCAATTATTTTCCCTTCGTTTGAGACTACGACTAAAGTATTATAATAAGATTTATTTTTTCTTTGAGCGTAGCCATAAATAATGTTGACATCGTATTTATTTGCTAATTCGCAAAAAAAACGAGTTGTTTGTTCGCTGCTTTCCTCCGCCGTTCTCTCAGGCTTCATACTAAAACCGGTTAAAGTCATTTCAGGAAAACAAATCAAATCGCATTTTATAAATTGCTCGTTAAATATATCGATTATTTTTTCTTGATTCTTTATTTTATTTTCCCACTCAGGATTGTATTGAAATAAGCCGATTTTCATTTATTTATGGAACTATTAAATTGTTTTATTAGTTAATATTGATTAAATTTTTATATTTAATTATTAAAATATAAGTTATTTTAATGAATCTCAATAGCTTTTTATAAATTAAAAAATAGGAGTTGCATATGCTAATTTCCAAAAAAATGGAAGAAGCTTTAATTAAACACATGAACGCTGAATTTGAATCATGGTACATTTATTTAGCTATGTCTGCCTGGGCTGAAGAAAGAAATTTTTTAGGCTTTGCTAAATGGCTTAAAATTCAAGCCGAAGAAGAAATGGAACACGCTATGAAATTTTTTGAATATTTGCATGAAGTAGGAGCAAAAGCCGATCTTATGCAAATTCCAGCTATCGCTAAAGATTGGAAAAATTTTGTCGAAGTTTTTGAAAAAGTTTTAAATCATGAAATGAAAATTACAAACGCTATTAATCAGCTTTACAATCATGCGATTGAAGAAAAAGATCACGCGACAAAAAATTTCTTGGATTGGTTTGTAAAAGAACAAGTCGAAGAAGTAGCTCAATCTTCTTTGGCGTTAGAAAAGGTAAAATTAGCAGGAGAAAACGTTCAAGCTTTATTATTTTTAGACGCTCAGTTTGGACAAAGAGCAAAAGATTAAGCCAAATAGCTTTCGAATATAAAAAAGCCTCGTTTTTTAAGACGAGGCTTTTTTTTTTACCCGCCGAATTATAAAGATTTTTTTTAATTTTTTTTTGTATATTTTTAAAAAATTTTTCAGGGGATTTTATGTCGGAAATTTATTTGTCATTTTGCGAAAATTTATTTAAAGCTAATTTTTTAATAAAGAAACGACTTTTAAAAATGTTTAAGGGAAAAAATCTTGCTCTATCCGAATTTTTTACGTTAAAAATATTAAATAGCTCTCAAGATTTAGAAATAAAAAAAATTTCCGAACTTTTAACAATCAATAAAGTAAATATAACTCAAATATTAGATTCTCTTGAGGAAAAGAATTATATCAAAAGATTAAACGGAATCAAAGACAGAAGAAAGAAAATTATCGTTTTAACTGAAGAAGGAAAAATCGCATATCAAGAATTGAACGATTTATACCTAAAAACTTTAAGTAATATTTTTTCGAAAATTAAAGAAAAAGATATTAAAACGACAAACGAATTTTTACAGGATTTTAATTCAAAGTTTTTTTATTTAAATTGAATTATCGATATTTCATCAGAAGCGAAATTCAAAACTACTATTTATTTTCCTTTTTAGGGTCTTTTACAAAAAATAAAATAACAGAACCGACAATAAAGAAAAAAACAATTGACAAAATCGCGTATCTTTGCGAACCAGTCGCGGCGCTGACTACTCCAAAAACCAAAGGACCTAAAGCCGCCGAACCTTTTCCAAAAAAAGAAAAAAAACCAAAGATTTCTGTTTTCTTCTCAAGAGGAATAATCAACGACAAAAAACTTCTGCTTATTGATTGCGTGGCTCCCATTACGCTGCCAATCAAACAACCTATAAAATAAAAAGTTTTTGTCTGAATCTTGCCTGGATCGACATCAAAAAATCGGGCTAATGATAAAGTTAAAAAGTCATCTTTTGAATTAGTGGCAAAAGCCAGCAGAACTGAAAATGACCAGATAAATAAAGTAATGAACAAGCTTTTTTTAGAACCAATTTTATCAGCTAAATATCCAAAAAAAACAGCTCCTGCTACGGCAAAAGTTTGAGCTACCATAAAAAAAATTGTCAATTCTAAAACGCTTAATTTTAACGTAGCGCTTCCATAATTTCCTGAAAAAACAATTATTGTATTAACCCCTTCTATATAAAAAAAATATGAGATTAAAAATATAACTATATTTTTGTTGCTCTTGATGTTTTTCAAAGTATTTGCAACTCTGGAAAATCCGACTTTAAGATATGAGGTTTTTTCAAATTCATTTTTTTGTTCTACGACAAAAAAGAATAAAGGAGAAGCAAAAATCAAAAAAAATAACGCGGCTATAGGAAAACTTAATTGCATATCGTCGCTATTCATAAAAGGATAAATTATCAAAAGCGAAGCGAAAGCTCCCACATATCCGGCCGCAAAACCAAAACCGCTTACTTTGCCGTAATCTTCTTTAAACGATATTTCCGGCAAAAAAGCGTCGTAAAAAACAAGACCGCATTCAAAACCGATATTGGCTAAAATGAAAAACAAGCACGCCAAAAAATGATCGCCGCTTCCGACGTAAAACAAAGCGGCGGTCGATAAAACGCAAAGCAAAGTAAAAAAAATAAGAAATTGTTTTTTTGACGACGAATAATCCGAAATAGCTCCCAACACGGGCGAAAGCAGAGCGGAAATTGCCAATGATAAAGCGACGCTTAAACTCCAATAAAAATCGGCTATAGGCTCGCCGTTAAAAACTACTTTCTTAAAGTAAACTGCATAAGCGAAAGTTACTATTACTATCGAATAAGAAGTGTTTGCAAAATCAAACAACGACCAGAAAAAAATTCTTAGCTTTTGACTCATTATTTCTCTTCGCTTTTTTTGTGTTTGACGGTTTCCTCAATCAAGCCTCTGCCGGATTTCTTTAATCTATTCTGTTTTTTTAAATCATTTAAAATATTATCTAAAATTCCGTTTACAAATTTTCCGCTCGTCGAAGCTCCAAACGATTTAGCTACTTCAATTATTTCATTAATCGTCGCTTTCGGAGGAATTTCGGGAAACATTAAAAATTCGCAAAGCCCCATTCTTAATAAATTTTTTTCAATTACTGAAATTCTTGATAGATCCCAGTTTTCTAAATATTTTTTTATTTCTTCGTCGAAGCTTTTAAAATTGCCTATGCATTTGTAAGTTAAATCCTTGTAGAATTTTTCGTCTTCTGGATCGTCGAAGGTCAAATCGGCTAATACATATTTCATAATTTTTTCAATTTGTTCGCCGTTAATTTCAAAAGCGTATAAAGTTTGCAAAACTTTCTCTCTGATAAATCTTCTTGTTATTGGAGTTTTTTCCATAGCATATTCCAGCTTTTGATATTATTATTAGCAATTTATAGCAAATATTTTAAATTCCAAAAAAATGAAATAAAAATAAAGCGACGCTTTCTCTCGCTCTATAATATATCCATTTATTCCATTGCAAAACATAATCGGAGGCCAATAAATCCGCTTCGAAGCTATAGTAATTTATAATATCGCGTATGCGAGCTAAATGAAAACTATCGGATATTATAGCAATTCTTATATTGGAGTTATTTTCGATAAGCTTTTTGAGCAGAAGAATTTGCTCAGAGGTAGATCTTGTTTTTTCTTCATAAATCATAACTTTTGACGGAATCCCAAGTCGAAGAAGCGTATTATAAGCCGTTTTAGCCTCGGATAATTCTCCTGGAGCGTTTGCTCCAGTCAATAAAATTTTTTTTGCGAAACCATTCAAATAAAATTCTTTAGCTTTTATAATTCTTCCATAAAAAATTGGACTCGGCTTATCTTTTTTCCAGACGGCGGCTCCTAAAACGACGCAAATATCGGCAGGTTTTTTTCTAAATGAATAATATTCTTTAGCTGCGTCAAGTCTTTGTAGAGTATATAGAAAGAAAAAGAAAAAAGAAACGGGGAAAAAAAGAGCTGCGTATAAATTAATCGTTCTTGTTTTTACTAAAAAATTTTTCGTCGCAAAAAAACAAAACAATATTTTACAAATAATTAAATATAAAAACAGCGACAAAAAAAAGGCGATTAAAATCTTTTTTGTAGAATAAAAAAAAATATAATTTTCTTTTACAATTATAACTTTAAAAGAAATTAACAAAGAAACCGCTAAAAATAAAATTTCAAACGACGATATTTTCAAAAGCTGTCGAATTTTTCTTTGAAAATTTTCTTTAAAAAATAAAAAAAACGGCGAAACGGCGGCCAGCAAAAACAAAATCGAGCAAACGATATTTCCTAAAACGAGAAAATTTATTTCGGAAAGCGAAAGCTCGGAATTAAAAATTTTCAAATAAAAAAAAGCGATCGTTTCGCATAAAACTAAAAACAAATAAAAAAAAAGACTGACGCAATTTTTCATTTTTTAAGCTTTGCAAAGTGGAAAAGGCTTAATTGTAACATAAGTTTTATTGAAAGCTTTGTCAAAATAAACATAAGAATCGACGCCAAAGATATCGTAAATATTTTTTTGAGTCAACGCATCGCGAGCGTTTTGATCGATAATAATTTTTCCATCCTTCAAAAAAATAATTCTTTTTGCGTAATGTCCGGCGAGATTCAAATCGTGCAAGACTGCAATAACGGCAATTTTTTTTTCTTTATTCAATTTTTCAATCAAATCAAAAATTTGCAATTGATGCTTAATATCCAGATGCGAATTCGACTCGTCTAAGATCAGCAATTTAGGATTTTGAGCTAAAGCTCTTCCGATAAAGGCTCTTTGAGCTTCTCCGCCAGAAATTTCATTGATCGATTTATTTTTTACGTTGGATATTTCCATAACATCCAATATTTCAAGAACAATTTTTCTATCTTCTTCAGTTTCATAGCCAAGAAAATTCATATATGGATAACGCCCCATTAAAACAATTTCATAAACCGAAAAAGGGAAAACGCTAAAAGGTCTTTGAGGAGTATACGAAATAATCCTTGCAAGCTCTTTTGCCTTATATTCTTTTAAATTTTTATTATTCAACAAAATTTTTCCTTTTTGAGGAGATAAAATACCGGCTATAAGCTTCATCAAAGTCGTTTTGCCGCTGCCATTCGGACCTAAAATTCCAATAAACTCACCTTCTTTTACTTCGAATGAAATATTTTTTAAACAAAAAAAATTCGAATCCAACTCGAATTTTGATTTTGAAACTTTATTATTATCGTAAAAAGAAAAATACGCCGAATCGACAATTAGATTAAACATAATTAAGTAATATACGCTCTCAAGTCTGTCAAATTTTCTATATAAGCTTCGAGAGTATCTCCCGGCTCGACTTTGCCTACTCCTTCGGGAGTTCCAGTAAAAATTAAATCGCCGGGCTCTAAAGTCATTCTATCGGCGATAAATTTAACGATTTCAGCCGGCTTAAAGATCATATTTTTCATCTGAGAATTTTGTTTTACGACGCCGTTGACTTTTAAGATTATTCTATCTTCGGGATTAAAATTATATTGGCCTTTTGGAATAAAATAGGAAACTACGGCGCTATTGTCAAAAACTTTCGACAAAGTCCACGGCTCGCCTCGCAATTTAAACTCGTTTTGCAAATCTCTCAAAGTCATATCTAAACCTACGGCATAAGCTACAATTGCATCCTCAGCATCTTGAAGCGAAGGCTCCTTAATTTTTTTCCCGATTAATAAAACAAGTTCAGCTTCGTAATGCATTTCTTTTGAATGCTTCGGATAAGCTATTTTTTGATTTGTATAACATAAAGACGAAGCCGGTTTTAAAAAAATGATCGGTAGTTTTGGCGGCTCGCATCCCATTTCTTTTGCATGCTCGGCGTAATTTTTGCCGACGCATAAAATTTTTCCGACTATTTCAGTTCGTTCAGGATAAAGAACTCTAACAAAATGCATAAGAAAACTCCTATTTATTATGCAATTTTTTTCAAAGCAATTTTAAAATCCGACATTGAATGAAAATTAATTTTAGGATTTTTTTCCATAGTTCTTTCAAGCATCCAATCCGACTCCGCAAGATAAACGTAATTTCCGTCTTTATCAATCGCAATGTTTTCAGGTTTATATTTTATAAACTCAATCAAATCGCTTTCTTTTTCCGCTGTAATCCAGCGCGCTTTAGAAAAGCTCAAAGTTGAAAATCTACAAGCCGCTCCATATTCGTTCAGCAATCGATATTGTATAACTTCAAATTGCAACTCTCCTACGGCGCCGATTATTTTTCTATTCCCATAGCTTTGATAAAAAAGTTGAGCGACTCCTTCGTCGGTCAATTGTCTAATGCCTTTTTCAAGCTGTTTCGATTTCATTGGATCTTCGTTAATCAATTCCTTAAAAATTTCCGGAGAAAAACTCGGTATGCCAACAAAGTTTAAACTTTCCCCATCGGTTAGAGCGTCGCCAATTTTAAATATGCCAGAATCATACAAGCCGATTACATCGCCGGGATAAGCCTCGTCGATTACGCTTTTTTCTTGAGCTAAAAAAGTATATGGGTTTGTAAAACGGACTTCTTTATTAAGTCGCGCGTGAGTAAAAAATTTATTCCTCTCAAATTTGCCAGAGCAAATTCTTAAAAAGGCAATTCTATCGCGATGACGGGGATCTATATTGGCGTGTATCTTAAAAACAAATCCGGTAAATCTTTCGCTTTCGGGAAAAATAGGTCCTTTATCGGACTCGCGAGGCAGCGGCGAGGGGCTTATTTCAACGACGCAATTTAATATTTCTCTTACGCCGAAATTATTCAACGCGCTTCCAAAAAAAACGGGAGCGACTTTCCCATTTAAATAATCGACTAAATTAAAAGTTCCATAAAAGCCGTCGATCAATTCAGAGCTTTCTTTCAACTTTTTAGCTTCTTCGTTTCCTATCCATTTTATTAAAACGGGATCGTCAAGATCTGTTATCGTTATTATTTCCTCTTCGACTTTAGTTTTTTCGGATTTAAAAAGATTAAATTTTTTCTCATATAAATTATATACGCCTTTAAAAGATTGACCTTTGCCGACTGGAAAAGTCAGCGGCAAAACTTTTATATTCAATTTATTTTCAAGCTCGTCCAGAAGATCGAACGGATCTTTTCCCTCTCTATCCAGCTTATTTATAAAAATTGATATTCGCGTCGAACGCATTCGGCAAACATTTGCGAGTTTTTCAGTTTGTTCCTCCACTCCTTTTACGCTATCTACAACTAAGATTACGCTATCGACAGCCGTCAAAGTTCGATATGTATCTTCGGCAAAATCTTTATGCCCGGGCGTATCGAGAAAATTAATTTTATATCCTTTATAATAAAAAGACATTACGGCAGTGGATACAGAAATCCCTCTTTGTTTTTCTATCTCCATAAAATCAGACGCCGCCGTTTTTTTTATTTTGTTCGATTTAACAGCTCCGGCAGCTTGTATAGCTCCGCCATATAACAGAAATTTTTCAGTTAAAGTTGTTTTTCCAGCGTCGGGATGGCTTATTATCGCCATTGTTTTTCTTTTTTTAATTTCATTTAAAAAATCATAACTCATCTATAAATACCTTCTTTTAAATTCTTGATTTGCCGATTGTGAATGAAATTTAGCGGCTTGATCGATATGCCTTAGTAAAAAAAATTCATATTTAAGCAATAATTTACTAAAATTTTCTATAATTAGAATTGCATTTTTTCAGTGTTTTTGTTTTTTAAATAACTTCTTGAACGATAAAAATTTTTTTTTGTTATTAAATTTTGTATAGATTTGTTATATTCAAAAATTTTTATTCAAATGAGCGACATATTATTGAAAGAACAATCGTCTTACATATATTCATTTATTCAAGAAGAAACGGATCCGATTATAAAAGAAATCGAAAGCTTAGCTTTGCAACGCGGCATTCCTATACTCGATAAGCTTTCTTTGGCTTTGTTAAAACAATTGACATTATTAAAGCGACCAAAAGTTTTTCTCGAAATAGGAGCGGCGATTTGCTATTCGACAATATCCATCGCTAAAATTTTAAGCCACGATTCTAAAATTATCGCCCTTGAAAAAAGCCCCGAAAACTTCGAGTTTGCTAATCGCTTTATCGAAAAAAGCGGATTTAATGACAAAATAAAATTGCTGCTTTGCGAAGCTAAAGATTATCTCTCCGAAACTAAAGATAGTTTCGATTTTATCTTTTTAGACGCCGATAAAGAAGATTACAAAGAGTTATTTTACTTATCTATAGATAAGCTACGTTTTGGCGGCGTTATTTTTATCGACAATTTGTTATGGCATGGCTATGCGGCTATGCCTCAAGATAAAATACCGGACAATTATAAAAAATCTGCCAATTTTATTAAAGAATTCAACGAAATATTTATCGCAGAAAAAAAATTATTCAGCCAGATTTATCCAATAGGCGACGGAATTGGGATAGGATACAAAATTAATAATTAACGCCCGTTCAACTTCGCAATTTAATGATACATAATAATTTTACGGCTATATTAAAAAAATGACAGAATAAAAGTTAATATAAATTTTTGATTAATTATTATATCAACGACAATACATTAACAAAAAAATATGAAAGGAAAAAATGAAAATACTCATATTATGCACGGGCAATAGTTGCAGAAGTCAGATGGCGGAAGGCTTTATAAAACATTTCGCGCCCGAATTTGAAGTATACTCCGCCGGAACAAAACCAGCCGAAAGAGTCAATCCAAACGCGATTGAAGTTATGCGAGAAATCGGAATCGACATAAGCAAAAATTATCCTAAAGACGTGGAACAATTCATAAACGAATCTTTTGATTACGTAATAACAGTATGCAATAACGCAAAGGAAACTTGCCCCATATTTTCAGGCAGAGTTGGAAAAAGAATACATATTGGTTTTGAAGATCCAGCGGAAGCAGTTGGATCGCGCGACGAAGTTCTCTCCGTTTTTAGAAAAGTTCGAGACGAAATTAAAGAAAGCTTTTTAAACTTTTTGAATCAAATTAAAAACAAAAGTTAGTATTCACTCGACTCTTTCTCGACTTTGACGCATAAATGAATAAGGCGATTAAAACGCAAAATTAATCGAATAAATTTTTTATCAACAATATAAATACAAATACTAAATAGAAATAAAACTATGAAGAATAATTTTTAAGCTTTGCCAGACGTTAATTTTTTATCTGCAAAGTTTAAAGTTAAATAAAGTATTTTATCGCAATTATGATACGACGATTTTATTAGTATTTGACTATACAGAAATCGATTAAGTTAATTAGTTTCAATTTTCAGGTGACTTATTCGCAAAAATTCATATTTATTTCGCTTGATAAATTTAAAAGGAAATAAATCTTTTTTAATTAACATATAATCATAAATATTTTTAAATATGAAAATAAAAATACAATATCAATATTTTGAAAGCTGTCCTAACCATATTAAAATGTTAGTCAACTTATTTGAAGCTGTAAAAGGTATAGAAAACTATATTGAGTTTGAAAAAGTTATAATAGAAGACGAAGAGACCGCAAAAAAGCTGAAATTTTTAGGCTCGCCCGCTCTGCTCATCAACGGAAAAGATTTATTAGGCGCCTTGCCGCCTGAAAATATTTCTTTATTTTGCCGATTTTATCCTAATGGAATTCCTTCATCTGAAGAAATTAAAAAAAAAATTATCGAAATTATTAATTTTCAAGCTGCCTCATGCATTTAAAAGCAAATTTCATATCATTAAAAGCTAATATTTATAACTTGCAACAAAAAAATTAGTTTGAGAGATAATTTAAACAAAAGGAACGATAATCATTTTATCGTTCCTTTAAAAAGATTATTTCTTAAAGCCAAATAGAAAGAATTTACTTAATCAATTGCATTTTTTTAACGATTGTTTTATCCCCCGCTCGCAACACGTTAAAATAAACGCCTGCGGAGAGATTATTCCCATCGAAATTAATTTCGTATGTTCCGGCGTTTTTAAACTCATTAACAAGCGTTCTTACTTCGTTGCCTAATATATCGTAAATTTTCAAAACGGTTATCCCGTCTTCCGGCAATTCGAAATATATCTTAGTATTTGGATTGAACGGATTGGGATAGTTAGCAAGATCTAATTTTTCAGGCTTGACGTCTATTTTCGCTTTTAAAACTTCGCTGTAATTATATTTTCCATCATTATCTATTTGCTTTAATCTATAATAGTAATACCCTAAAGATAAATTCTTATCAATATAAAAATATGATCGCGGCGTATTGCTATTGCCGTTTCCTTTTATGAAACCAATTGTCTTCCATTCATAAACGTCTCTATCGTCTATTCCATTGTATTTCCTTTCTATTTCAAAACCGTAATTGTTTACTTCTACGGCTGTCTCCCAAGTTAATATTATATCCTTCTTGGCAATTTTAAAATTAAAATTCTTTAATTCTACAGGAAGTTGAATATTGCCTAACACCACTTTTACGTTATCAAAATAGGCTGTTTGATTCGCTGCTGTACTACCTTGCCAATAAGCTCCTAAGTAGTTTAAACTAACTCCTGTATGTTGATTATCAACAACGGAACCTAAAGATGTTAAATTGCCATCAGCAGGGTTGCCAAATGAGCTTTGTCCATCGTTTCTACCATAAAAAGTCCACTTATTCTCAGAAGGTTCGTAACTTAAAGCTAAACTTAAGTACTTATTTCCTACGTCATCTAATCCGCTTACTGTAGCTACAATTAAATTGCTTGCGCTTTGAAGACCATTAGAAAATTTTACAAAGCGAATAGGATCTGGGGAGCCAGATTGACCTAAAACAATTGCATAACCTTTGCCCGTTGTTCTTAAAGTGTTATCTACATCTGCTCCTATTATAAAAGCTACTCCGTAATAATTATCGCTGCCAAAACCTGCTGGATCTGTTCTGCTTTGTCTTAAGTTAAAAATATAATTAATTCTCTGAGAATTTTGATTTAAAATGGTATTAAAGGAACCGCCAAAATTATTTGTATTTACATAAGAAAAAACCCATCCATTATTATTGTTATTTGATGTAGCGTCGTTTGTTAATTCTAATTTTCCACCGTAAATGCGAGCTCCCCAGTCATCGCCACTCCTATTTACATACCAGGAACTAGTTCCAATTTGTCCGCTAGTTGTAAAAGTTGAGTTCTGATTTGTTTCAAAATCATCCTCAAAGACAGTAGTTTGAGAGAGAATTTTTAATGAAGTTGTCAATAAAATTATAATTGCAATTTTTTTCATTTTAACCTCCTATTTTTTTGATAGCTAAAATTACTCATTTAATATTCAAAAGTTATTTTTTTTTTTCAAAAAAAAAAATTAACAAATTTTTATATTAAATTTTAACTACAAGTAATGTAGCGTTTAATAAAATTGATGGTTTGTTAAAATATCTTTCAAAGAATTCAAAATTTTTTAGCAATAAATAATTTAAGGTTGCATATCTAGAATGCGATAATTACTAAAATTTATTGAATTGATATTTACAGTATTGACAAAAGATATTCTGAAGAGGCAAAGATGATATGCTTAAATGTTTTTTTATTTTAAAATTTTTAATACGCCCTCCCTTCCCTCTTGTCATTGCGAGCGCAAGCGAAGCAATCCCTCTTCTCTCTTGTCATTGCGAGCACAAGCGAAGCAATCCCTCTTCCCTCTTGTCATTGCGAGCGCAAGCGAAGCAATCCCTCTTCTCTCTTGTCATTGCGAGCGCAAGCGAAGCAATCCCTCCCTCCGCGCAATTGAGATTGCTTCGAGACTTCGTCTCTCGCAATGACTTATGCGCTGGGAGCCTAAAGTTAAGTTAAATTAAATAAACCC
>Ga0308414_1000200_pt1 | contig 37744 bp, 34 predicted proteins | sample HotsprSampleOS50_FD_205667 | JGI IMG/M metagenome (GOLD analysis project Ga0308414, IMG submission 205667) | Hot spring phototrophic mat microbial communities from Octopus Spring, Yellowstone National Park, Wyoming, United States - 20090730_OS50 ... | reverse complement strand
GAAGAATGGACCTTGTGCCCTGCGGAAAATTAGGCCGCCGGGGCCGGCGGCCCTCCAGAAGAATGGAACTTGTGCCCTGCGGAAAATTAGGCCGCCGGGGCCGGCGGCCCTCCAGAAGAATGGAACTTGTGCCCTGCGGAAAATTAGGCCGCCGGGGCCGGCGGCCTTCTCTAGTCACCGGATTCAGGCAAAAGACGGAGGGATGAACGATTTACGATGTACGATTTTGGGGAAAGGAACCACGAAGACGCGAAGGAGATTAGTGAGGAGCGAATGGGGATTTGTTCCGCGGGAGCATCTGTCAGCAGTGTCTCTTGGGATTGCCGAGATACGGTCGGGATTATTTTGGCGTGCACCCATACAATAGTAAGGTTGTCAATTGACAACAAAAGTGGATTGTAAACGGCAAAAAATGTCGAATGAAAATGGTGGGGCACGTAGATGTGAGCGGATGAGGAAGAGACGAAAAGGGCATATGGGACGCATTTGGTAAATGATGGGGGAGGGCGGGGAGGGCTAGTATGCGCGGGGATGTGTTTCTTTGGGGCGTGGTAGTGATGCATACGCTTTTTTGCGTTTTCTGCTATAATAGCTGGCAAGGAGTGAAAAGCATGGGGCAAACATCTGCACGGATTGCGGTTGTGACGGGCGCCACAGCGGGCATAGGCGAAGCTACGGCGCGCGCGTTGTGCGCGGCGGGGCACAATGTGATTGGAACCGGGCGGCGCGCCGGGCGTCTGCAGGCGCTGGAAGGCGAGCTGGGCGCGGCGTTTCGTGGCGTGCCGGGCGACATTACCAACGCGGCGTTCGTGCCGCAGGTATTTGACGCAGCACGCGAAGCTTTTGGCGATGCGCCTAGCATCGTGGTCGCCAACGCTGGGCGCGGGCTGGGCGGGGCGGTCTCGAACGCTGACCTCGCGCGGTTTGAAGAGATGCTGAAATTAAATGTTACCGCGACGCTGGCGGTGGTGCGGCACGCGGCGCAGCTGATGGTGCCGGTGCAGGAAGAGCAGTTTCCGGCGCGCGCGGCCGACATTGTGGTGGTTGGATCGGTGGTGGGGCGGCATGTATCGCCATTCAGCGCGGTGTATAGCGCGACGAAATTCGCGGTGCATGCGCTGGCGGAAAGCTTGCGGCGCGAGATTGGGGCGCGCGGTGTGCGTGTATCGCTGGTGGAACCCGGCATTGTGGCAACAGAATTCCAAGCTGCCGCTCACTACAGCCCGGAGTTGTGCCAACAGTTTAACGAGCGCTTTGGCCCGGTGCTGCAGCCGGGCGACATTGCCCGCGCCATTCTATTCATCATCTCCCAGCCGGCGCATGTGCATATCAGCGACATCGTGGTGCGGCCGACGCGCCAGGACTATCCGTAAGTTCCTTTACGAACCATAAGAAGCCTGATGAGAAAGAAGAATACAACACCCGCGGGCGCCACGCCCGCCACCGACGCGGCACGCACGATCTACCAACTCAAAATCTGCCTGGACAACGTCCGGCCATCCGTGTGGCGCCGGGTTGCCGTGCGCGGCGACGCGAGTTTGGACGTGCTGAGCGATGTGATGCAATGCGTGATGGGCTGGGAAGGCTGGCACGCACATGCGTTTACGATTAACAAGACAACGTATGGCGACAGGGGATTTGGGGGCGACGACTGTGTGGAAACGGACTATACCGTGGCGGACGTTGTCAGCGCAGCCGGCACACAATTCCGGTATGAATATGATTTTGGGGATAGCTGGATACATACCATCACGGTAGAGAAGATCAGCACATTGAGCACACCGAGGAAGGAACTGGCGCGCTGCACGGGCGGGAAGAACGCCTGTCCGCCGGATGATTGCGGCGGCCCCTACGGCTATTATGAGCTGTTGAAGGCCTGTCGTAATCCCCGGCATCCCCAGCATGAAGAAATGCTGGAGTGGCTGGGCGACGGGTTTGACCCAGCGGAGTTTTCTCAGGAAGCAGCGGATATCAAGCTGAAGGCGGTGTTGCGGCTACGTAGGCATGACCAACGCGGTTGAACAACGCATCCGCGATCTGCAGGAAGTGTCGATCGCGATTGATTCGTGGGATGATGTGTTTTCCGATTTCGATCCGCGGCCGCTGGAGGAGCGGACGTTGTCGGAAGACTTCGTCAATGAGTTGCAAAAGCGCTTCTATGAACAGCCGTCGGGGGCGCTGCTGGTGAAGATATGGGCGCCGCCGAGCCTGCGGGACGCGGCCACGGAAGCGCTGGTGTGCCGGCGCTTGCAGAAGTGTTTCGCCCTGCGCGCGGCGCGGCTAAGCCGCAGCATCGGGGATGAGCGCCGCCGCGGCGCCGTCTTTTTCGCCTGCGGCTTCGTCTGCCTCGCCGTGCTGGCCTTCTCCACACTGCTGGTCAAACCGCCCGAGACGTGGCGCACGTTCTTGGAGATCACCCTTGTGCCGCTGGGCTGGTTTGGCATGTGGGAAGGCGTGGGGAAAATGGTTGATCTCGACCGCGAGGCTGTGCAGCAGCGCACGCTCTACCGGCATCTGGCCGACGCAACATTTCAGATTTGTTATTTGGATGAGTAACGCACACCACAGGAACTGCAATGAAGATGAGCTTTGCACTGGGCATTGATTTCGGCACCAACTCTGTCCGCGCGCTGGTTGTCAATACGCGCACGGGTGAAGAGGTGGGCACATGTGTGTATAATTTTCCCAGCGGAGTGGCGGGGATTATTGGAGATGAACGCGATCCGCATCTGGCGCGGCAGCATCCGCAGGATTATCTGCGCGGGCTGGAGGCGAGTGTGCGCGGGGCGCTGAAACAGGCGCGGCGCGCGCGCGGCTTCAGTGCGGAAGCCGTCGTGGGCATCGGCGTAGATACGACCGGCAGCACGCCGCTGCCGGTAGATGCTGAGGGCACGCCACTGGCGCTGCACAAAGAGTTCGCCAACAATCCCAATGCCATGGCGTGGCTGTGGAAAGACCACACGGCGCGCGCCGAGGCGGAGGAGATCACTGCTGCGGCGCATGCGCATGATCCCGATTACACGCAGTGGTGCGGCGGCACGTATTCATCCGAATGGTTCTTCTCAAAAATTTTGCACTGTGCGCGGGTGGACAAGAAGGTGTATCAGGCGGCGGCGAGTTTTGTGGAGCATTGCGACTGGATACCGGCGCTGCTGTGCGGCGACACGCGGCCGGCTGGTATCAAGCGCAGTGTGTGCGCGGCCGGCCACAAGGCCATGTTCAACAAGCGCGCGTGGGGCGGCCTGCCGGCGCAGGAGTTTTTCTCCGCCATTGACCGGCGGCTCGATGGCATCATCGCGAAGCTTTACAGCGACGCGTACACAGCCGATACGCGCGTGGGCGGCTTGTGCGCGGCATGGGCGAAGCGGCTTGGCCTGCCGGCCGGCATCGCGGTGAGCGTGGGAGCGTTTGATGCACATGTGGGCGCCGTGGGGTCTGGCATTGCGCCGGGCGTGCTGGTGAAAATCATCGGCACATCGTCGTGCGACATGATGGTGTTTCCTGATACGGCGGAATTGGGCTTTATTCCGGGATTGTGCGGCATTGTGGATGGCTCGATTTTGCCTGGGCACTACGGGGTGGAAGCGGGGCAGTCGGCGGTGGGCGATATTTTCAACTGGGTGGTGCGGCAGCTTTTGCCCGCCGACGCGGCGAAGAAAGCGGGCGCCAACCCGCATGGCTGGCTGATCGCGCGCGGCCTCGAGCAAAAGCCGGGCCAGCACGGCCTGCTGGTGCTGGACTGGCACAATGGCAACCGCACGGTGCTGGTGGACCAAAACCTGACCGGATTGATCGTGGGACTAACGCTTGGGACGCGCGTGGACGACATCTACCGCGCCTGCATCGAAGGCACGGCGTTTGGCGCGCGCGTCATTATGGAACGGCTGGCCGAATATGGTGTGCGCGCCGAGTCGGTGATTGCCTGCGGCGGCCTGGCGGAGAAAAATCCGCTCTTGATGCAGGTGTACGCCGATGTGCTGAAAGTGCCGATCAAGCTGTCGCGCTCGGCGCAGACATGTGCGCTGGGGGCGGCCATGTGCGGGGCGGTGGCGGGCGGCGCGCATGCCTCGCTGCCCGCGGCACAGCGCGTCATGGGCGGCCTCAAAAAAGAGGTGTGCCGCCCCAAAGCCGCGCATGTCAAGGTCTACGACCAGCTCTTTGTGCTCTACAAGAAACTGCATGACGGCTTCGGTACACGTAACTACACAGCCAACTACGCCGAAGTGATGAAGGAACTTCTGCGCATCCGCGCAGCCGCGCAGTGAAGGCATGCCTGAATTACCCGAGGTAGAAACGGTGGTCAACGATTTGCGCGCGGCTGGCCTGGCAGGGTGCACGATCCGCACCGCGCGCGTGGCCTGGGCGCGCACCGTTGCGCCGCTTGCGCCCAGCGCGTTCTGCCGCGGCGTGCGTGGCGCGCGGATAATTGCCATCCGCCGCCGGGGCAAGTTCATCGTGTGTGAACTCTCATCCGGAAAACTCCTCTTGACTCACCTGCGCATGACCGGGCGTTTGGAGGTGGTGCCGGCTGCCGCGCCGCATGACGTGCACGAGCGCGCCGTCATGTCGCTCGACGACGGGCGCGAGCTGCGTTTTCACGACCCGCGCAAGTTCGGCCGCATGGTGCTGACACCACCGGCAAGCAACCCGCTCGATGCGCTTGGCCCCGAGCCTTTTGATCCGGCCTTAACACCTGCGGTGTTCGCTCAGCGCCTGCGTGCGGCGCGCCGCATGCTCAAGCCGCTCTTGCTCGATCAAACATTCATCGCCGGCCTGGGCAACATCTACGTTGATGAAGCATTGTGGCGTGCCAGGCTGCATCCATGCCGCTCTGCCGCGGCGTTGACGGCGGACGAGGCGCGGCGCCTGCTTGAAGCCATCCGCATTGTCTTGCGGCGCGGCATCCGCAACTTGGGCACGAGTTTAGGCGACGGCCACGCCAATTTCTCGTCGGCCACGCGGCGCAAAGGGCGCAATCAAGAGCTGTTGCGCGTGTATCAGCAGACGGGCACACCGTGTGCGCGTTGCGCGGCGCCCATCACGCGCATCGTCGTGGGCCAGCGCGGCACGCACCTCTGCCCGCGCTGCCAGCCGTTCCACAAACAGGCAGATTTGGTATACTAGGCAACAATGAAGGAGCGCATATGAAAGCAACTGCATTGATTGCCACGGTGTGCGTGTGTTTTCTGGCCATGACGCGTGCTGTGGCGGATGATTTTTATGATGCACCGGAAACGGCGCCTACGCCGCGCGCGCCGCAGCCGGCCTCCGCACTCTCCCACGCGCCGCAGCAGGGCGTGCATGAGCTCGGCGCGCGCGATGAGCCGTGGACATGGCGCAATCTGTTTTACGGTCCGCTGGAAATTCTGGCCTCGCCGTTCATGCTCTTCATGGGGCCGGTGGCTGGCGCCAGCGCGGGTTACGATGTGTTTACCGACCCAGATGACACGACGCCGATGGCGCCGGTGCGGGGCACGGTGGGCGCGATTGGCGGTGGATTAGTGGGCTTGTTCGCCGCGCCGGCCGCGTTGTGCGTGGGGGTGTTTGACACGCTGACGTGTGGAGCGTTTACTGACGGGTATTTCTTCTACGATGTGGATTGGTAAGCGGTCATGGGTGTGATGATCACGTTAAGTGTGGTGAGCGCGCTGCTGGCGGGCTTTGTCGCTGGGTGGGCGGCGGGTGCGTATGCAGCCGAGCGGCGGAAACGCGCGGAAGCAGACACGCTTGGCGCCGTTCTGCAGCAGCTTGCTGCGCAGGAACTTGAACGCGGTACGCAACGCTGGCAGCAGCTCTCGGAAGAAAAAGACAAATTGCTCAAAGAACAGCTTAGCCATCACGTCGAGCTGCTCAAGACCATGCTGACGCCGCTGACCGAGCATATCAGAGCGCTTGAACAGCAGCGGCAGGAAGCCTACGGGCGGCTGGATGCGGCCATGAAAAATGTAGTGGAAGCCAGCGCGAAACTGCGCGAAGAGACGGCGCAGCTCAGCAATGCGCTGAGCCAGCCGCAGGCGCGCGGGCGGTGGGGTGAACTGACCTTGCGGCGCGTGGTTGAACTGGCGGGCATGGTGCCGCGGGTAGATTTTTTTGAGCAGGTCTCTGTGAGCGGCGAGGATGAGCGCAGCCGGCCAGACATGGTAGTGCGGCTGCCCGACGACCGCAGCATTTTGGTAGATGCCAAAGTGCCGCTGGATGCGTATCTGCGCGCGTGCGAGCAGACGGACAGCGCGCAGCGCGACGCGCTGCTGCACGAGCATGCGGCCAAACTGCGCGCCATGGTGAAAAGTTTGTCGGCCAAAGCCTATTGGGAAAAATTTGGAAAAGCGCCCGATTTTGTGGTGATGTTTGTGCCGGGCGATCAGTTTCTTTCGGCGGCGTTGTCCAAAGATGAAACGCTGTTGGAGGATGCCTTGGGCAAAAGAGTGGTACTTGCCACACCGTCAACACTGTTGGCGCTGTTGCGTGTTGTGGCGGAAGGCTGGCGTGCCAGCGAGGTGCAGGCCAATCTTGAGCTGATCAAGAAAATGGGCAGCGAGTTGTACAAACGATTCAACATTCTTATTGGCCATATAAAAAACATTGCGGACGGTTTGGCGAAAGCGGTCAAGGCGTACAATGATGCTGTGAGTACGATGAACAAAGTGCTGTTCCGCAAATTGAAGGAATTCGGGGAGTTGCAAGGAGAAGATGGCGCCAGCATGCCGGCACTGACGTCAGTTGAGCCGCCGGTGGACGCGCCGCAAGAGAGGGAGTTGCTGTGAGAAGACAAGCATGGTGCCGAGGGGCAGAATCGAACTGCCGACACACGGATTTTCAGTCCGTTGCTCTACCAACTGAGCTACCTCGGCCTGTGGAGCGCCCGCGCGCTGCCAAGTATTATAGGGATTTTCACGTGCGAAGTCAACTGGCCGGGGCCTGTGGCCAGGGGCCATGCGCTTAACATGCAGGCAAGGAGCATCACATGAAAAAGTTTCTGTTGTTGTTGAACGTGATCCAATTCGGGATCATCATGATTCTGTCGAATCCGACGGACCTGGCACACCGCGCGTATGTCGCGGAACAGATCAAAACACGCTGGCAGAGCGGCGCCACGTGGCTGGATAAACTCAAAGGCGCGGTGGACTCAGCGCAAGGGCTAGGCGCGAAGTATCACAACTACTACTTCTGCTCGACCTTGAGCAAAGACGGCCAGACGCTGACGTTCGGCGTGCTGGGCATGATCCGCTGGGTGGCGGATGACCAGCCGGCCGCGGCGGCGACGCAACCCGCCCAATAATCACGTTTACAGGGAGTGCTGCATGTGTTTGATATCACGCGTGTCACGTGGGTGTAGTATGCTTGCCGCTGTCACCGTGCTGGCTGGTTGCAGCACGATGAGCAAAGGGCTGGTGGCAGATCCGGAAGTGACGGTGCGCGATGTGCGCATCCAGAAGCTGGACTTTGACCAGGCCACACTGGCGCTGGATTTGGACGTGTTTAACCCCAATGATGCCGCGGCGAAACTGGCGGGGTTTGATTACGCGTTGACAATTGACGGCGCGGAATTTCTGAGCGGGGACCAAACCAAGAGCGTGAGCATTGCCGCGCGGAGCAACAGCGTGGTGCACGTGCCGGTTACGGTGAAATTCCGGGATGTGTACAACACGTTCACGTCGTTGCAGGGCAAAGAGCAGTTTGCGTATGCGCTGGAGTGCGGGTTGAAATTTGACGTGCCGGTGCTCGGCGCGCGCCGCCTGCCGGTCTGCAAGAGCGGCACATTGCCCGTGGTCAAGCCGCCCACGATTGATCTGGGGTCTGTCGCGCTCAAGCGCACGACGTTGCTGGACCAGCAGTTGCTGTTCAGCATGAAAGTCAACAATCCCAATTCATTTGGCCTGCTGATCAATGCGTTGGACTATGACATTGTGATGAATGGGCGGCGCTGGGCGCAAGGGAAGACGGACAAGAAAATCGAAGTGAAAGCGGGGGGCGAGAGCGAAATTGCCCTGCCCGTTTCGGTGGACATTTTGAGTGCGGGGGCGGCGCTGGCGGAGATACTGTCGTCGCGGAAGCCGGTGAGCTATGCGGTGAAAGGCTCGGCGGATATTGGATCGAGCCTGCCAGAATTTGCGCGTGTGAAGCTGCCGTTCAACCGCGCGGGGACGATTGCGCTTGGGCGGCTCTGATGCAGATGCCGGGGCGCGCATGCGCACAGCAGAGACGGCCGGCGGACGGGGCGTAATAAACACAGGGTGATTCACAGCGCGATACGTTCATCGCGCGCGGGGATGAGGACACGGGCGCCGGGGCGGCGCTCCTGCACAGCGGCTGCGAGACTTTGGGCGCCCTGCTGCTCGCCATGGACGAGGATGAAGGTTGTGCAGCGCGCGCCCACGCCATCTATGTAAGCGAGCAAATCGTTGCGGTCGGCGTGGCCGCTGTAGGTGTTGAGGACGACGCGCTCGGCGCGCATGGGATACATCACGCCGAAAATTTTGAGTTCGGGCGCGCGGTCAACAATGCGGCGGCCGAGCGTGCCTTCGGCCTGGTAGCCGACGATGACCACGGCATTGCGCGGATCCGTCACGTTGTTTTTCAGGTGATGCAAAATGCGGCCTGATTCGCACATGCCGGAGGCGGAGATGATGATCATGGGGCGCGGGTCGTGGTTGAGCGCTTTGGATTGTTCCACATCCCTGAGGTAGGTAACAGAGTCATTAAAGAGAATGGTATCGCCTTGTTGGAGCAGCGCCGTCGTTTTGGCGTCGAACAAATCAGGGTGCCTGCGGAAGACGTGGGAGATGTCCACGGTGAGGGGGCTGTCAACGAAAATAGGGAGCGGGGGGATGCGCTGGTTGCGGCGGAGCAGGTTGAGCGTATAGAGCAGCTCCTGGGCGCGTTCAAGCGCGAAGGAGGGGATGATGATTTTGCCGCCGCGGGCGCAGACGCGGTTGATGACGCCGGCGAGCAAATCTTCAGCTTGGTTAATGTCGCGGTGAAAGCGGTTGCCGTAGGTACTTTCGATGACGAGGGCGTCAATGTCCGTAAGTTGTTCCGGGTCGCGCAGGATGGGCAAATTTTTGCGGCCGAGGTCGAAGGCATAACCGAGGCGGAAGGTGCGGCCGTTCTCGTGGATTTCGAAGAGATGGAGGGCCGCGCCGAGGATATGGCCCGCTTCGCAGGCCGTGACGCGGATGTCATCGGTTACGTGGAGGGGCTGATGGTACTGGTGGCCGCGGAAGAGGGGGAGGGTGGCTTCGACATCATCGAGGGAGTAGAGCGGCTCGACTGGGTCTAGTTTTTTGCGTTCGAGGCGGGCGTTGATATATTCAGCATCTTTTTCCTGGATATGGGCGGCATCGCGCAGCATGTACTGGCAGAGATCGGCGGTGGCGTGAGTGGTATGGATGGGGCCGGCGAAGCCGTGTTTGACAAGGGTGGGGAGGTTGCCGCAGTGATCAATGTGTGCGTGGGAGAGCACGACGGCGTCAATGCTGCGCGCGATGCGGCCGATGCTTCTGCACTTGGCGCAGGCGTCTTTGCGGTGGCCTTGAAAGAGGCCGCAGTCGCGCAGGACGGTGCTGTGCGCGGTTTGAATGAGGTGGGCCGAGCCGGTGACTTCTTGCGCGCCGCCGAGGAAGGTGATATGCAAGGGGATGTACGCTTTACGATTTACGAGGAGCTTGTTTGTGTTTTTTTGCCAGATAATGTGTGCGCGGTTCGCGCAGTATTAGGAGTGTTTGAGCGGAGACCGGCGGGGATGTGTGAGCGTCTTGGTGATGTGTCAGGCGGCTGTGCGCGCGCATGATGTTGTCCACGGAAATATCTTCGTCAATCAGCGGCCAGTGCACGCCGATACCGCCAGCGATGAGACGCGTGCGTGCGCGCTGGCGCGGCGTGGCTTGCGCTAAGCGCGGAAAGCAGGACAGCGGCACGCGCACTACGGCACCATCTGAGAAAGTGACAGTAAGAGTGGTTGCATTCGTGGTGACGCCGGCAATGGTGCGTGTGTGCATGAAATGAGACTCCTAGTCAAAGATGTCCGAAGCGTTCTTCCCATGCGTTGAGGAAGCGTTGCATCTCGCGCAAGACGATGCGTTCCAGCTCGCGCAGTAAAAAAGAAGAAGCGATATCCTTTGAAACGGTATACCGTTGGCATACGTAGATTTTGGGAAGAAAGAGAGTCAGTCCGCCACGCGGGAGATGCGGGCGCCGATGGCGGCGAGGCGCTGGTCAATGTGTTCATAGCCACGGTCAATCATGTAGATGTTGTCAATAATGCTTTCACCGCTGGCGCACAGGGCGGCGATGAGCAAGGCCACGCCGGCGCGGATGTCGGGGCTGGTCAAGTATTCGCCGTGCAGCGGCGCGGGTCCTTGGACGACGGCGCGGTGCGGGTCGCACAGAATGATGCGTGCGCCCATGCCGACCAGGCGGTCGGTGAAGAACAGGCGGCTCTCAAAGAGTTTCTCGTGAAAGAGAATTGTGCCGTGGCATTGTGTGGCCGTGACGAGCAGGATGCTCATCAAATCAGCAGGTATGCCGGGCCAGGGGGCGCTTTCGATTTTGGCGATAGCGCCGCGGAAATCGTTCACGATGGTGCGCGACTGGTGGGCGGGGACGAGGAGATCGTTGCCGGCCTGCTCGACCTCAATGCCGAGCTTTTGAAAGGCTTTGAGGATCATGCGCAGGGGAGCGCAGGAGACGTTGCGGATGGAGAGCGAGCTGTGAGTGGCGGCGGCCAGGCCGATAAAGCTGCCAATTTCGATGTAGTCGGGAGCGATGGTGTGTTGCGCGCCGCCGAGTTCGGGGACGCCGCGAATGACGAGCCGGTTGGTGCCGATGCCCTCGATGCGGGCGCCCATGCGGTTGAGCAAGAGGCAGAGTTGCTGGACGTGGGGCTCGCACGCGGCGTTGTAGATGGTAGTTTCGCCTTGTGCGCACACGGCGGCCATGATAATATTTTCCGTGCCTGTGACACTGGCTTCGTCGAGCCAGAGATTGGCGCCGTGCAGGCCGTCGCGGCAGGTGAGCAGATAGCTGTCGGTTTCTTCATACACGGCCGCGCCCATTTCTTGCAAGGCCAGCAGGTGTGTATCAATACGGCGTTTGCCGATTTTGTCGCCGCCGGGGATGGGGATGGTGACTTTGCCGCAGCGGCAGAGCAAGGGCGCGGCGAGGGTGATGGAGGCGCGCAGCTTGCGGAACAACGCACGGTCAAGTTCTTCGCTGCTGATCTGCGGGGCGGAGATGTCCCACGTATGCGGATCATCGGGGCGGGGCGTCACCTGCGCGCCCAAGCCGCGCAAGACATCCGCCATCACCCGCACGTCGCCGATCAACGGCATGTTGTGGAGGGTGACAGGCGCGCTGGTTAGTAAACACGCGGAGAGCACCGGCAAGGCCTCGTTTTTGTTGCCTGAGACATCAAGCGAGCCCGCCAGGCGCTGGCCGCCCTGCACGACAAATTTCTCATCCCGCGGCATATCAACCTCCCTGTGATGGCGCGCCAAACAGCGCCGTGCCAATGCGGATCATCGTGCTGCCCTCTTCCAGCGCGATGCGATAATCATTGGACATGCCCATGGAGAGTTCAGTGAAGGTGGGCGGAGCGCCGGCGCGGAGCGCGTCGCGCAATTCCCGCAGGGTGCGGAAGACGGAGCGCAGGACGTGCTCATTATCAGTATACGGTGCCATGGTCATGAGGCCGCGCAGGCGCAGGGCGGGGAGGCTGGCGCAGGCGGCGATCACCTCAGGCACATCCGCGGGGCGCAGGCCGTATTTCTGCTCTTCGCCACTGACGTTCACTTCCAAGAACACATCCATGGTACGCTGGGCGGCACGGCACCGCGCGTGCAACTCGTGCGCCAGGCGCAGTGAATCAACCGACTGCACACAATCAAACACGGTTGCTGCGTCGCGGGCTTTGCGCGATTGGAGGTGGCCGATCATGTGGAGCTGGACATCCGGTGCGGTATGGCGCGGGTCCCATGTGGCATATTTGATGCGCGCCTCTTCCACGCGGTTTTCGCCCAGCACGCGCGCGCCGGCTGCCAACACGGCACGCACGTCGTCCCGCGGGCGCTGCTTTGTCACGGCTACGATGGTGACAGGGCCGCGGGCATAGCGCGCCACGTCGGCTTCCAGCGCGCGCCAGTTGTCGGCGATGCTCATGTTGCACTCCACCGCGCTTATTGTTCGTCCACCAGCTCGTCGAAGAACTTGACTTTGTCCGCCATGTCAGGCGAGGCATTGTGCTTCATGGCCGCACGCGGATGCTGGTTGCGGAATCCGGTGAGCATGTAGACATGGTCAAAGCCCCACAGCAGCTCTTTGCGCATTGGCTCAATGTGCTCCTGAATGCACTGCAGCACCGGGCGCAGCTTGTATTTGGGATTGTGCAGGAAGCCCAGCAGGAGCTCCATGCGGCAGTTGCCCGCTCCGCGACCCAGGCCGGCCATACTGGCGTCAAGCATGTTCGCGCCCTTGATAATCGCTTCGACCGTGTTGGCAAATGCCAGTTCGAGATTGTTGTGGGTGTGAATGCCGACCTGTTTGCCGTTCTGGCGCGCATAGCGCAGATACTTGCCGATCAGGTAATGAATCTGTTCGCTGTACAGCGCGCCGAAGCTGTCCACGAGATAGAGCGTGTCGGCTTCGGATTCGGCGAGCAGTTCGAGGGCTTCGTCTAATTCGCGTTCACGGACAACCGAAACGGACATGAGATTAACCGTGGTCTCGTAGCCCTTGTCGTGGGCATCTTTGAGCATGTCCAGCGCGGCGGGAATTTGGTTGATATAGCAGGCCACGCGCACCATGTCGACGACGCTTTTGTCGCGTGGCAGAATATCCTCATGATAATCCGTGCGGTCTACATCGGCCATGACGGAGAGTTTGACGCTGCCCTGCTTGTCACCGACCACGCGGCGCAAGTCGTCTTCCGTGCTGAACTTCCAATGGCCGTATTCATCGGGAGAATAGATGCGTCGAGACGCTTTGTAGCCTAATTCCATGTAATCAATGCCGGCCTCGCAGCACGCGTGATAGACGTTGCGCACCAGCTCCGGGGTGAACTTGTGATCATTCATCAGACCGCCATCGCGGATGGTGCAGTCCAGCACTTTGATGTCTGAGCGATAGCCGACCCATTTGCCGGCGGGCCCGCTTTCACGCGCTTTTTGTTCCGTTGCCTTGGCCATATCATGCTCCGTGGTTACCGGTTGCTAACAGTGTATCAGTGTATCAAATCCGCCGCGGCAAGGCAAGCGGGGTGCATTCCTGGATCCGGCGACTAGCGGCATAGGACTGGAGGAGCAACGCCTCGTTGCCCTTGTGCCCTGCAGGCATCAGGCCGCCGGAGCCGGCGGCCCTCCATGCGGATGCGATAGCGGGAATTGGAGGGGCAGCGGGTCTGCCCTGCCCAACAGATGCGGTTGGCCGCCGGATTCAGGGGGCGCGGGCAGCAATGGCGCGGGTGCGCGCCACGCGGCGGCACGGGACGGCCGCTTGTCAGACGAACGTGGCGAGCTGGTTGACGCCGCCGCAGATGACGATGACAGCCACGGCGCGCCTGATCCACACGGGGGCAACTATGAAGGCGCCGGCCCAGCTTCCAAGGCACGCGCCGGCCACGACGGCGGCCACGAGCCATGCGAAGGGAAGGCCGGCGGGGATGTGGTGAAGCCGCACCAGCCGCGCGGCTGCGCCGGCCATGGAGTTGACCAGAATAAAGAGCGCGCACAGTGCGGAAACTTCCTTGGCGCGGCCGTTTTTTTTGAAGGCGAGCGCGGGCGCGAGAAACACGCCGCCACCTATGCCCACCAGGCCTGACAAAAGACCGATGCCCGCGCCGGCGGCCAGCCCGAAGCGCCACGTCAGGCATAAGGGAGGAACGTCATCGCTGTGGGGAAATCTTACAAGCATGAGGAGGCCGGCGGCGATGAGGCTTGCACCCAGTACCAGACAAAACAGGGAATGGCTTGTCTTGAACAATCCGCCCAAAAATGCAGCGGGCAGTGAAGCAAACAGCAGGGGGAGAGCGCTTTTCGGCCGCAGATGGCCGGCGCGGAGGTAATTGGCGGCGCTAAACAGAACGGCGATGATGTTGCACACCATGGCTGTCAGCACGAGGCTGTCGTGGTGAATGCCGGGGACAAAGGACAAGACGGAAAGATAGAGCGATGCGCCGCCAAAGCCGGCACTGGCATAAAGCAAAGCCACACAAAAGAAAGCGGCAACGAGGAGCATGGAGAACACGGCACTGTGACGGGCAATAGGGGGGCACGATGTGCCTTGCCGATGCGCGCAGCTGGCCGGCCTGGTGGTTTAGATCAACAAGGACTCGGCGGGTGCGCCGGATTCGAGCGCGTCGAGGATGGTGTCCAGTTTGGCTTGATCGAGGCCGCCATACCACCAGCCTTGCGGATACACGAGCATGACGGGGCCTTTGTCACAGGCCTTCAGGCAACCGGTGCTGGAGACCATGGCGTTGATGCCACGGTCAGCGATTTCCGATTCAAGGTATTGGAGGAGGGAGGGCGCGCCTTTTTTGTGGCAAGTTCCCTGGGGCTCGCCGCTGAGGCGGAAGCTGTTGCAGACGAGGATGTGAAAATCAGGTTTTTCCATGAGCGTCAGAGCATGTGGGTGAAAAGAAAGAAGGAATTAGATAGCGGGCATAGCGCAAGAGAAGGCTGGTGCGGCGGTTTATATGCATCCGTGCCCCGTGCCTTTACAGGCGGCGCCACATCCCATAAAGCGGCGGCGCATGGCGGCGGGTGGTTCGATGCCGGCGAAAGCGGCCTTGAGGCCTTCTTCGATCAGGCCTTCCATTTCGACAATGTTCAGGCCATGAGCAGTGAGGATGGCACGCGGGGAGTGGCCAGCGCCGCTGACAAGGATGGCACGGCAGTCGCTGAGCAGAGCAGCGAGGGTCTGCCAGCGTTGTGCGCCGCTGCCGGGAGGGGGCGCCGTGCGGATGGATTCGATGGCAAAACCACTGGTATCCTGTTTGTATATAGTGAATTGGTGCGCTTCGCCGAGATGTTGATTGACCAGAAGGCCTTCGCGCGAGGCCACGGCCACATAGGGCCTGTTTTCGGAGCCGCGGGGCGGCATCTGGGCACAATCAGCGAGGGCAAGTATGTCTTCGGGCTGTTCGGGCGCGCCGATCAAGCCGCAGGCGTCGGCGCGGCAGTGCGCGCAGTGCGTCATTTGGGGCATGATGGCGCCCGCCTGCGCGCGGATGTGCTGCATCACGTCAGGCGCCGGCTGAGACAGGTGCGCAAACTCGCAGCCGTCAGCCGGAATCATCGGCATGCAGTTCATGATGTGCGCGCCGATTTCTTTGACCGTTCTGGCGATGTCCAGGACATGTGCATCGTTGATGCCGGGAATGACAACGGTATTGATTTTAAGGATGATGCCGGCGCGGACGAGGCGTCGCAAGCCTTCCTGCTGGCGTTCCCAGAGCACGGCAGCGCCGTCAACACCACGGAACGGTTTCTTATCCGGGCGGACCCAGGCGTATATTTGGGCGCCGATGGCGGGATCAACTGCGTTGACAGTTACTGTGACATGGCTGACGCGCAGTGCGGCGAGTTCATCCACGTGGGGGGCCAAGGTGAGGCCGTTGGTGGCCACGCAGAGCAACATGTTGGGGAAGGCGGCGCGGACGCCACGCAATGTTTCGAATGTTTTGTCTGCATCCGCCAAGGGATCGCCCGGCCCTGCGATGCCGACAACGGTGATGTTGGGGTGGCGTGTGTATGCGTGGTGGAGATACGCCAGCGCCTGCTGGGGGGAAAGCACGGCGCTGGTGACGCCGGGGCGGCTTTCGTTGGCGCAGTCGTAACAGCGGTTGCAGAAGCGGCACTGCACGTTGCAGGCTGGGGCCACGGGCAAGTGAATGCGGGCGCAGGTGGCACGTGCCGTGGCGTTGAAGCAGGGATGACGGCTAAGTGCAGCAGTATTCATGGCGGCGCTCTACAAATACGAATAACCGGTTTCGGAACGTTCCTGGCGCTGCTCCAGCACGGCATTGACGAGCCGGTCGAGCAGTTGCATGCTGCCTTCGTAGCCAGTGATCATGAGGCGCGCCGCGCCGAAACGGTCATGAATCGGGAACCCGGTGCGAATGAGCGGAATGCCACATTCACGCGCAACGGGATAAGCCTTGCTGGCGCCGATGATCACGTCGGGTGCAGTGTTGTGGGCCGCATGTGCAACCGCCGCGAAATCAGCTCCTTCGATAATGCGGGCGGTTGAGGAAATGCCAGGCGCGGCTTGTTCCAGCCATGCAGCCAACCGGCCGCTGGTGGAGCCGGTGGCGCAGAGCACGGGCACGGCGCCTAATTCTGCCAGAAAGCTGCACACGCCAACCACCGTGTCGGCATCACCGGCGACAGCTGCTTTCAGGCCGTACGTATATTTATGAGCATCAACCATGGCATCGCGCAGGCGGCCGCGCGCGTTTTCCAAGCCGGGATGGGCGGGCTGGCCGGTTACGGCCTGCAGGGTGCGGACAAAAGCGTCACAGGCGCGCAATCCCACTGGGACATCCAAGACGTGGACGGGTATGCCAAAACGTTCATGCAAGACAGCGGCGGCGGACGTGCCGGCGGTAGCACTGCGCCCCACGTGCACGGCGGCGGCGCAGCTGGCCAGAGTGCGGATGGCTTCAATGCTCGTGCCTCCCGGAGGAATAGGCACATATGCCTCCGCCAGAGGGGCATCGAGCGTGTCGGAATAATCGGGCACCAGCAGTGCATCGGCGCCGCACATGGCGGCAGTGTGGCGCAGGTGCCTAAGATCGGCAGGGGAGAGCAGGCCAGGGAACAGCACAATTTTGCCGGGCGGGCAGGCAGACGCCCGTTCAACCGCCAAGGCAGCGACGATCGCACTGGTGGCGGCATGAAATCCTTCTTCATGCGTGGCGGCATAGCTGGGTGTAGAGACGAACACGAGGGCAGGCAGCGTTTCTCCAGCGCGTTGCGCGCGATACGCGCGGAGCATGCCAGTGACGTTCTCGCCGATTGTTTCCGAGAGGCAGGTCGTGGCGATGCCGATCATGGCGGGCGCGTATTTTGCGCGGACGTTGTCGAGGCCGGTAAAGAAGTTATGGGTGCCGCCAAAAACAGTGTCATGCTCGGTGAGGCTGCTGGAGGCGATGTCAAACGGCTCTCTGAAGTGGCTGATACAATACCTGCGAATGTAGGTGGCACAACCTTGGGAGCCGTGGATAAAGGGGATGGCGCCGGCCACGCCGCGGAAGGCAAGGGAAGCGCCGAGCGGCGCGCACAGTTTGCAGGTGTTGCGGGCGCCGGCGGTGACGGGCGCGCCGGGCGGCCCAGGCGAGCCATCGGCGGCGCGGCTAAGCGGGCTGTGCCAGGCCGGTGTAACGGCCTCGGCACGCGCGGTAAATGCTGCAAGACACGCCGCGGCGTGCGGGCCGGGCAGCTCTGCGCAGGCGACCGGCCTGCCCTTGACCGCGTTCCAAACCGGGCTGGTGACTGTGGCGTGGACTTCGCGGGCGAAATGGAACATGCCTTCAAAACCGGCCAGGGGAATTTTGCGCTCGTGATTGTGGTCGCAAAACCCGATACCGAGCTTGTAGGCGATGGGACGCTCTTTGACGCCGCCAATAAACAAGTCTACGTCCTGTTCCTTGAGGAAATGCGCGAGCTCCAGCGGATTGGAGTCATCCACGATCACGGTGCCCGTGTCGCAGATTTCCTGCAGCTGCCGGTAATCCTCGGCGCGGCCTGTCTGGGTGCCGGCCAGCACTGTGCGCATGCCGAGGGAACGCAGGGCGCGCACCAGTGAAAAGGCCTTGAACGCGCCGCCCACATAGAGGGCTGCGCGGCGCCCGGCCAGGCGTTGTTTGAATTCGCGCAGGGCGGGCAGCACGCGAGAAAGCTCGTCGCGGACGAGCGCCGCGGTGCGCGCGCGCATGCCGTCATCGCCGAAAAAGTCGGCTATGGCATAGAGCGCCGCTGACATGTCTTCAATTCCAAAATACGAAACGCGTATGAAAGGTATGCCGTACAGCGCTTCCATGCGCTGGGCCAAGGGCATCATGGAGCCGGAGCACTGGACGACATTCAGGCGGGCGCCGTGAGCGCGCCGGATCGCCTCGACCGTACCGTCACCCGTCATACTAGCCACGACCTGCACGCCCATTTGATCGAGATACTTCTTGATGATCCACGTTTCGCCGGCCACATTGAACTCGCCGAGCAAATTGACGCCGTGCGGATGGATGCCGTTTGTGCTGCCCGTGCCGACCAGTGCCAGCAATGCCTCGCAGGCGGCCGCATAGCCGTCTTTCTTCGTGCCTTTGAAGCCTTCCGAATGAACCGGGATGACAGGAATACACTGTTCGCGGGCCACGCGGCGGCACACCGCCTCCACGTCGTCGCCAATCACGCCCACAATGCAGGTGGAATATACAAATGCGGCTGCGGGCCTGTAGCGCGCGATGAGTTCTGTCAAACACGCATACAATTTGGCTTCGCCCCCGCGAATCACATCCTGTTCCTGCAAATCAGTGGAGAAACTGTTGCGGTGCAGCTGCGGGCCGGATGAGAGCGCGCCGCGGATATCCCAGGTGTAAGCGGCACAACCAACCGGGCCATGCACCAGATGGAGCGCGTCGGCCACCGGATACAACACCACGCGTGAGCCGCAAAAGACACAGGCCCGCTGGCTGACAGAGCCCGCGGCGCTGCGTGTAGAGCAGGCAATGGGAGCGTGTTCCGCTCCAGTGCGTATGACCTGCTGCCTGCGTTCGTTCAGAATCCCAAGCATGGCGGAGGGGTATCCGGCAGCCGTTACAGTACCAATTCAAACGATTCTTCCGGCGACGTGCGGTCCTTGTGATCCAAGATGGCATCAAGAATCTTCTCCAGCAGGCGCAGGCCGCCGTAATAGCCGAGGGAGGGGAAATACGCATGCCCGACGCGGTCGAGGATCGGAAAACCATAGCGCACGAAGGGGATGTTTTCATCGCGGGCAATGTACTTGCCGTAAGTGTTGCCGATCAACACATCAACCGGCTCCTGCTTGATCCACTGATGCAGGAGAAACATGTCGGCGCACGGGCCTTGGCGCACCTTCGCCCCGGGCACACGCCCCTGCATGGCGCAGGCGATGCGGTCTTCAAACGTGGGATCGGGCGTTCCGGTGACAATATAGACCGGGAGCATGTCCAGATCACAGAGAAAACCTGTCAGCGCCACGAGTTGATCCGGATCGCCCCACAATGCCACACGTTTGCGGTAAAAATACTGGTGCATGTCGGACATGACATCCACGAGGCGGCCGCGTTCTTCCTCGAGCGCCGGGGGGATTTCGACCATGGCGCGGGCAGCGAGTGTCTGCACGAACGTGTCCGTTGCGCGCAGGCCCAGCGGCAATTCCACGGTTTCGAAGGGGACCTTGCACTTGGCATCCAAGGCGAGTGCGGCGGCGTGAGAGGCGGTGGGGCCTATGGCCATGGTCAGGCTGTTCGCGCCGGTTTTAACAAGCTGTTCGCACGTCACGCCGCCCGGTGGGAACATGGCAAAGCTGCCAGTCTGCGGCCCGTCGAGCACACCGGACGTGTCGGGGAAGACCGTTGCGTCTATCTGCAGCATTGCCAGAATCCGCTTGAGTTCACGGATATCGGCCGGTTCCACCCAGCCGGGGACAAGATTGATGCGCCGCACACGCTGGCGGGCCGGCTCGGCCAGATACGTCACCATGGCTTTGACCATGTTCGAGAAGCCCGTCACGTGCGAGCCGGCGTAGCTGGGCGTATTGGCATGAATCACGCGTTTGCCGTGGGGAATTTTGCCTTCTTCGCGCGCCTTGGCGATGATCTGCACCAGGTCATCGCCGATCGTTTCCGACAAACAAGTCGTGTGCACGGCGATCAGCTCGGGGTTGTATGTTGTGAAGATCGTTTCGATGGCTTGCAGCAGATTGGCCTGCCCGCCAAACACGGCGGCGCCCTCGGTGAAGGAGCTGGTGGCGGCCATGACAGGCTCTTTGTAATGCCGTGTCAGGGTGCTGCGGTGATACGCGCAGCATCCTTGCGAGCCGTGGCTGTGCGGCAGGCAGGCATGGATGCCCAGCGCCGCATACATGGCGCCGACAGGCTGGCATGTTTTGGCGGGGTTAATAGTCAGCGCGTGGCGTTCGGCAATGACGGATGAAGTATGACGGAGGAGAGCCATGGTATGTTTCCGCGGTTAAGAGCGGACGTACTCCGCTTCGAGATGAGGCGTGCCGTTCTGGCGCCAGGGCGGCGTAATCATCTTCCAGACGGTCGCATTGATCATGCGGTCAATTTCGCGGTAGAAATTGATCGCGCCTTTGAAGCCGGCGTACGGCCCGCCATAATCATAGCTGTGCAACTGTTTGCACGGGATGCCGTTTTTCTGGACGCCATATTTTTCCTTGATGCCGGCGCAGAACACATCTGGGCGCCACGTGTGCAGCAGCTCCTGTGTTTCATGCTCGCTGATGTCATCTATGACCAGTGTGTTGTCTTCCATCTCCGGCATCATGCCCGCATAGTCCTGGTGCGGCAGGCCGCGTGCCGCCATTTCTTCGGGAGAGATGCGCGGGCGGTATTTTTCCGGATCCGGCTGCACGTCTAATTCTTCGATGTTGCGGCTGTCGGCATCGACTTTGATCGAGGAGAGCACGCGGCGGCCTTCATAGTCGTCGCGGTGGGCGAATTCATAGCCGGCGGCCAACGTTTTCATGCCAATTTCGGCAAACAATTCCTGATAGTGGTGCGCGCGCGAGCCGCCGACAAACAGCATGGCTGTTTTGCCTTCGCAGCGCGTGCGCACGTCCGCGGCCACGGCATGCACCTGCGCCAGTTGTTCGGTGATGTATGCCTCGACGGTCTGCGTCAGTTGCGGGTCATCAAAAAATGCCGCGATACGGCGCAGCGATTTTGCTGTCGCGTTGGCGCCGATAAAATTCACTTTGAACCAGGGCACGCCGTACTTTTTCTCGATCATGTCCGCCACATAGTTGATGGAACGGTGGCACATCACACAGTTCACATCCGCCGTATGGGCGCGTTCGAACTGGGCGATGGTGGAATTCCCGCTTAGGGTGGCCACCAGCGTGATGCCGCAGGCTGCCAGCATTTCCTCGATGATGAACGCATCGCCGCCAATGTTGTATTCGCCGAGCAGCGTGATTTTGAAGCGCCCCGCGGGTGGTTCGTCATTCAGCCCGATCACATGCTTGAACAACTGGTTGTTGGCAATATGATGGCCGGCGGATTGCGAGACGCCCTTGTAGCCTTCGCAACTGAAGGCAAAAACGTTGCAGCCGCCCAGCTTTTCCTTCATCTCCCGCGCGACGGCGTGGATGTCATCGCCGATCAGTCCCACTGGGCAGGTGGCAAACACGCCGATGGCTTTGGGATGAAACAGATCATAAGCCTCTTGAATAGCCTGGCGCAATTTTTTCTCGCCGCCGAAGACGATGTCTTCGTCGCGCAAGTCTGTCGAGAAACAATAGGTCATGAAATTGTCTGCGTCCGGGGTTTCCGGGCGCGTTTGGTTGCGCCGCGTCAGCCAGGCATAGAAACTGCAGCCGATGGGGCCATGCACAAGGTTGATGATGTCGCGAGTTGGACCGAGGACTACCCCCTTGCAGCCGGCGTAGCAACAACCGCGCTGGGTGATGATGCCCGGGCTGGTGCGGGTGTTGGCCTTGATTTCGGGCACGGCGCCGGAGGCGTCCTTGGTGTTGACGACAATTTGCCCCAGGCGTTTTTTGGCCACCTTGGCCGGGTAGCGCTTGACGAGCTGTTCGCGCAAGCGTTCTGGTGCAGGACGATTTTTCATAGCGCGGTTCCTCGTGGCTCTTCGTGTTCGTCAATTGCCGCATCCCCGGTCTCGCCGGTGCGGATGCGGATGGCGTCGAGCGCGGGCATGACAAAAATTTTGCCGTCGCCCGGGCTGCCTGTCTGGTTTGCGTGTATAATCGCATCAACAGCTTTGTCCTTGAGCGCATCAGGCACCACCACCATCATCATGCGTTTGGGCATCAGCCTGGGGCCTTTTTCCGCGGGGTGGCTGGCTTCTTCGTATTCTTCGGCGCCGTCGCTGGGGCGGATCAAATACTCCACATTGCCTTTTCCGCGCCCGGCGCACTTGCGCGCAGTCAGGGAGGGGAACCCCGCGGCGGCCAGCGCGCGCTTGGTTTGGTTCACTTTGTCTATTCTGATGACGGCCCAAATTTCTTTCATGGCATGCGCTCCTGGTTAGTCCGTGTCTTTTACGCCCGAACTGATGGTGTAGGCTTCCTCGACGGGCGTGACGAAGATTTTGCCGTCACCGAAGGCGCCCTTGGCGCCAGTGCGCGCCGCCTTCATGATCGTTTCCACAACGAGTTGCTTATCCTTGTCGGGCACGACGAGGATCAACAGCTCTTTCGGCAGCTCGTCATAGACAATTTCGCCGATTTTGATGCCGCGCTGTTTGCCGCGCCCGAAGACATCCGTCTTCGTGATCGCGGGGAATCCGGCGTACAACAATGCCGTCATGACGTCCATGGCTTTTTCCGGCCTGACTATCGCTCTGATCATCACCATATCGCGTTCTCCTGGTTGGGCTGCGCGGCTGGCGCGCGCCTGGTTGTGTATATTAATTGAGGACGCCGTATTCGAGCAGGAGCTGCTCCAATGCGTCCGTTTTAAGCGGTTTGGGAATGACAAACATCGTGTTGGCATCAATGGCGCGCGCCAGGGCGCGGTATTCGTCGGCCTGGGGCGCGGCGGGGTTCCATTCAATCACTGTTTTTCTGTTGATCTCGGCGCGCTGCACGTCGTTGTCGCGCGGGAGAAAATGAATCATCTGCGTGCCCAGGCGTTCCGCCAGCGCGGTGATCAGTTCGCGCTCGTTGTCAACTTTGCGGCTGTTGCAGATCAGCCCGCCCAGCCGCACCGTGCCTGATTCAGCAAATTTGACAATGCCTTTGCAGATGTTGTTGGCCGCATACATGGCCATCATCTCGCCCGATACGACGATGTAAATTTCTTCTGCTTTGCCATCGCGGATCGGCATGGCAAATCCGCCGCACACCACATCCCCCAACACATCATAAAACACATAGTCAAGCTGTTCATCATCGGCATACGCGCCCAGATGCTCGAGCATGTTGATGGACGTGATGATGCCGCGCCCGGCGCAGCCCACGCCCGGCTCCGGACCGCCCGATTCGACACACAGCGTTCTGGCAAACCCGGTGTGGCGTATCTGCGACAGTTCGATATCCTCGCCTTCGTCCCGCAGGGTGTCGAGCACCGTTTTCTGTGCCAGCCCGCTCAACAGCAGCCGCGTGGAGTCTGCTTTCGGATCACATCCCACCACCATGACTTTCTTCCCCATTTCCGCCAGCGCCGCCACCGTGTTTTGTGTGGTGGTTGACTTTCCTATCCCGCCTTTCCCGTAAATGGCTACTTTTCTCATGCACATTCCTGTGTGGTTACAAACTGTCGTGTCACGCCGGCCGTACGCAATCAGCGTGCCACTCCCCGTTCAGCCTGCCGCAAATGATTGCGCTGCAAAGCGATAAAGGCGAACCCGCGCACGGCCCGCCTATGCGCCGCACTGCACGATGCCACTCGGAAGAATTACTTTCAGGTGCAAATCCTACCATTTGGTAGGATGCGGTTCTGCCGGTTGTGCTGAGCTTTCGCCGGCATGGGCAGCGGCGGTGCGGGCGGGCCGCACCGCGTCATGCCGGCACGCTGCGGCCCGGCTCCGCGCGCCTGCCGCGCGACCACTGCACCGCACCGCCTGCCTTTGCGCGTGGCATGGAATCTGCCGCGTGTCCGCACGGATCATGAAGCTGCTTCACACACGGGAGAACTCAGTATGACCGCCCCACAGAGTTCGTGCGTCATCCGGCCGGCCCGCCGCGCCGACATCCCCGCCATGGCCGCGCTGCTCAATGATTTGTTCACGATCGAACAGGATTTCGTTCCCAACACTGCAGCGCAGTAGCGCGGGCTGGCCATGCTCATGGATCATCCCGCCTATGCACGCATATTTGTTGCGGAGATGCAGGGTGGTGTGGCAGGCATGTGTGTCCTGCACACCAGAATCTCCACCGCGCTCGGCGGCTGGGCCGGCGTCATCGAGGACGTTATTGTGACGCCTTCATGCAGGGGCCAAGGCATCGGCACCCGGCTGCTTGATGCCGCGGCCGCCTATGCGCGCCAACGCGGCATCTTTCGTCTTCACTTGCTGATGGACAGGGACAACACCGCCGTGCATCAGTTTTACCGCGCGCGGGGCTGGGCGGGAACAAAACTTGTCTGTCTCACAAAGAATCTTCTTTCCGGCGCGCCCAGCGGCCATCACCGGGATGCCATGCCGTGAATCCTTTGGCTGCACGGGCGATGACGGGACGGTGCCGCGCCCGCATGCCCGGCTTATTAGCAGCCGTCCGCGCCATTCATTCGACGGGATGTGCCGTGTAGCCGGCACGTCCCGCCGAATGATAACGTTACCATTTCAGCAGGCCGCGCGGCGCACGTGCCGCGTGCCCTATCTGTCCGTGACGCAGCCTAGTGAGGCAGAGGAGACGAGCTGGGCGTACTTGTGGAGGATGCCGCGCGTGTATTTTGGCGCTGGGGGCTGCCAGCGGCTGCGGCGGGCGCGCAGCGTGGCTTCATCGCATTCGACGTCCAGCCGGCGCGTTTGCGCATCTATGCCAATCATGTCGCCGTCTTCCACCAGCGCCAGCGGCCCGCCCACGAAAGCTTCGGGGCTGATGTGGCCGACGACAAAGCCATGCGTGCCGCCGGAGAAGCGCCCGTCGGTGATCAGCGCCACGCTCGAGCCCAGTCCCGCGCCCATGATCGCCGCGGTGATGGCCAGCATTTCACGCATGCCCGGGCCGCCTTTGGGGCCTTCATAGCGGATGACCACGACACAGCCGGGCGTGACACGCCGTTGTTCGACCGCTGCCAGCGCGTCGTATTCGGAATTGCACACGAGGGCCGGCCCGCGGAAGCGCAGGCCTTCCTTGCCAGTGAGTTTTGCCACGGCGCCTTCCGGCGCCAGGTTGCCGCGCAAGATTTGGATGTGGCCGCTGGCTTTGATGGGTTTATCCAGCGGTGCGATAATCGTTTGGCCGGGGGACAAGCCGGGGAGTTCAGCGACATTTTCGGCCAGCGTGCGCCCGGTGACAGTGAGGCATGAACCATCGAGCAAGCCGGCCTCGAGGAGCAGTTTTTGCACGGCGGGGACGCCGCCCACCTTGTGCAGGTCCTCCATCACGTAACGGCCGCTGGGTTTCAAATCGGCGAGGTACGGCACCTTGTCACTGATGCGTTGGAAATCATCTATGGTGAGGGGCACATCGGCCGCGTGCGCCATGGCCAGCAGATGCAACACGGCGTTGGTCGAGCCACCGAGGGCCATGACCATGGTAATCGCATTGTCGAACGCGGCGCGCGTCATGATGTCGCGTGGTTTGAGATCCAGTTCGAGGAGGCGGCGGATCGCGGCGCCGGCCGCATGGCATTCGTTCAGTTTTTCCGGATACACGGCGGGAATGGATGAGCTGTAGGGCAGCGACATGCCGAGCGTTTCGATCGCCGAGGCCATGGTGTTGGCGGTGTACATGCCGCCGCAGGCGCCGGCGCCGGGGCAAGCGTGGCGCAAGACGTCCTGCAGGTGCTCTTCCGTGATGCGGCCGGCGACGAACTCGCCGTAGGCCTCGAAGGCCGAGACGATGTCCACGGCTTTGCCGCAATGGCTGCCCGGCTGGATCGTGCCGCCGTAAATCATGAGCGACGGCCGGTTCAGCCGCGCCATGGCCATGACGCACCCGGGCATGTTTTTGTCGCAGCCGGGCAGCGCGATGCATGCGTCGTACCACTGCGCACGCATCACGGTTTCGATTGAATCGGCGATGACATCACGCGACGGCAGCGAGCATTTCATGCCTTCGGTGCCCATGGAGATGCCGTCGCTGACGCCGATGGTGTGAAAGATCAAGCCGACGAGCCCGGCGTCCGCCACACCGGCCTTGACGTGCCGCGCCAATCCGTTCAGATGCATGTTGCAGGGATTGCCTTCCCAGCCCATGCTGACGATGCCGACGTGGGCTTTGGAGAAATCGTCGTCGGTGAGGCCAATGCCATAGAGCATGGCTTGGGAACCAACTTGCGCGCGGCGCTGGGTGAGCGTGGCGCTGTAGCGATTGAGAGGAGGTTGTGTATTCATAGTAGTACCATTATATCACAATGAGCGAAATAATGCACGCGGGGAGGCCCTGGATGCAGCGGCTGATGTTCCAACGGCACCACCGCGCGTCAAGAGCAGCAGAGGCTGATGCCCAGGGGACGGATGAGCGCCGCGCGCGTGCCGCTTTGGCGCTGCGGCGCCAGCGAACAATTTCAGCCTGGCGCTTCAGTAGCGAATTGAGGATTTACGGCCTGGCACCAGGGTGCCAGGCCGTAAATCCTCAATTTGCGGAGGGAGGAGGGGGGCGTGGTTGGGGAAAGGGGGCGGGGCGGGCGAGCGGCGTGGCGTGGAATAATGGCCGCAGCGTGTGGTGTGGAACGGGCTGGGCAGGCTGGCGTGTCAGGTGGCGCTGCTGCCGCGCAAATCGCCGCGCCAGTGGAGCTTTTCGCGCAGGACATCAATGAACGAGCGGCGTTTGGAGTGAATGAAGCGCGCGGTGTACGTGCCGAGCTGCACGACGACCCGCGCGCTGGGCGGGAGCGGGCGTACCACTTGCCCGTCCAGCGAGACATAGACATCGCGTTGCGGTGTGCCCACGCGCACATCAATCTGATAGCCGCGCGGCAGGATGATGGGCCGGTTGGTGAGCGTGTGCGGACAGATGGGTGTGAGTACCATTGCTTCCGTAGAGGGGAAGAGAATCGGCCCGCCGGCCGACATCGAGTGGCCGGTCGAACCGGTTGCTGTGGCGATGATCAGCCCATCGGCGGCATATGAGGTAAAGAAGGCGCCGTTGACCATAACATCCAAGACAATCAAGCGTGCTTGCGCGCCGTGAACGAAGGCGACGTCATTGAGCGCAGGTGGCAGTTCAACCGTTAGTGCTTCCTGCGGCGCGCAGAAGGTGGCATGGAGGGTGTGGCGCCCGATGATGTCGATGCGGTTCTGGCAGACGTCGTCGAGCGTTGCAGGCAAGTCTTCGAGCAGGGTGTCGGTCATGAAGCCGAGGGACTGGCCGGGATTGACCCCCAGCAAGGGGATGTCAAAGCCGGAAGTCTGGCGCACGGTATTGAGGATGGTGCCGTCACCGCCGATGGCGATCAGCCAGGAGACGACACGCAGAAGTTTTGGGAAGGGCAGACCTTCGGTGGGGCGGTTGATACACTGAGCCGTTGCCTGCTCGAGCCGCCAGGCGATGCCGCGCTGCTCGAGTTCAGTGATCACGCGGTGTGTGGCTTCAGCGGCGTTCGCCTTTGTCACATTGGCGACGATGCCCACTGGGTCCCGAAGATACGTATGACTGTTCATAGGTGCTCCGTTGTGCCAGACGTGCGTGCAACGTGCGTGCGCGCGTGCTGCTGCGGCCACATGCGCGCCGCTAAGAGATATTCAACATTACCCGCCGGGCCGCGCAGCGGGCTTTCGCATACGCCGATGACCGCGCCGCCGTGCTCTTCCACGCATCGACACACTTTCTCTACCGCCGCGAGGCGCACGGCGGCGTCCTTGACAACGCCGCCACGTGCCACGTGGTGTGGCCCGCATTCAAACTGCGGTTTAACCAAGACGATCATCCAGCCGCCCGGCGCGATCACATGCGCAATCACCGGCACAATCAGCGTGAGCGAGATGAACGAGACATCCGCCACGACGATCTGCGGAGGGGCGCCGACATCAGCGCGCGTGAGAAAGCGCGCATTGCAGTGTTCGCGCAGCGTCACACGCGGATCATTGCGCAGCGCGGCGTGCAGCTGGCCGGTGCCGCAATCCACGGCGACGACGCGCGCGGCGCCGCGCTGCAGCAAACAATCGGTGAAGCCGCCCGTGGAGGCGCCGATGTCCAGCGCGGTCATGCCGCGCGGATCAATGCCGAATGCGTCCAGCGCCGCCGCCAGTTTGAGGCCGCCGCGGCTGACGTACGGCATACGCTCGCGGACGGTGAGGGCCAGCCGCGTGCGCCCGCGCCAGAGTTCCAGCCCGTCTGCACCCTCACGCACCGAGACGCTCATGCCTGGCTTGGCGTCGCGCCGGCCGCCGATTTCAACGGTGCCGGCCAGCAGGGCGCGTTGAGCCTGCTCGCGCGAGGCGTACAGCCCAAGGCGCACCAGCGCGGCATCCAGCCGCGTTGTGAGTGCTGATCTGCTGTTGCCGGGCATGGCGCGCGTGAGCGTGGGTAGTTGCCAGCCAGCTATGCGTGCGCCTCCATCAGATCAACCGTGTGCCTTTGGCATCCACGGTGGTGATCCAGCTCTGTGAGGCCACGCCAAACTGGCTGAAGGTGATCGTCATATGTTCTTCAATCGTGCGGGCTTTTTGCATACTGTCAGTAATCGCAAACACCGTCGGCGCGGCGCCGGAGATGGTCATGCCGTCGGCGCCGGCCTTGAGCGCGCATTCTTTCACGGCGTCAAAACCGGTGATGAGCTTGGCGCGCACGGGCTCGATCACCACGTCGTTCAAACTGCGCGCGAAGAGAGAATAATCGTTTTTGGCAAAGGCCGCGGTGATCAAGGCCGTGTTGGCCATGTTGAAGACAAAATCTTTCATGGGAATTTTGGCGGGCAGGATGCGCCGTGCTTCGCGCGTGAGAATCACAATACGCGGCGTCACCACGACTAAGATAAGTTTTTCAATTGAGCCGATTTCGGTGATGTCCAGCGGCATGCAGCAGCGCGTGAGCGTGGCGCCGCCCAGCAAGGCGGGCGCGGTGTTATCGGCGAAGAACCCGCCGGAGACCGCTTCTTCTGCTTTGGTTGCCGGCAGAATCAACTGCTTGCGGCTCAGTTTTCCGCCGTAGAGATAATTGGCGGCGAACGCACCTGCCGCCGCCGTGGCGGCGCTGGAACCAAGCCCCGATCCGATCGGCAGCCCTTTGATGATCTTCAGCTCAATCCCGCCGTCCGCGCCCAGCAAATCCAGCACGTGCCGCGCCGCAATCGCCGCCGTGTTCTTGGCCGGGTCCTTTGAAAGCGGTTGGGGCGATTTTATCGCGCTCACTTTTACGCCCGACTTGATACGCCGCGCGAGCACCACATCGCCCGGGCCTTTGATTGCCAGCCCCAGCACGTCAAAACCCGGGCCGATGTTTCCGATCGTTGCCGGCGAAAATACTTTAATCCATTCCATGCTCGTGCCGCTTTCCTGATCAGCGATGCCGCTGTGTGTTACGAAAAAAACGTGCCGACATTCTCGCCCGCGAAAATGCGCTCCAGTACACGGTCATTCTTGCCGCGCGCAATCACGGCCATTCCGCCGCGCTCCACCGCTGCGCGCGCCGCGTCCACCTTGCTCTTCATCCCGCCTGTGCCGCCGGCGCTGGTGGCCGAGGTGATACCCAGCTCGACTTCGGCCCACGTGGCGCGCGACACGCTGGCAATGACGCGCGCGTCGCCGTTGTGGGCGCCGGGCGCTGCCAGGACGCCCTCGACATCGGTCAGCAAAATCAACGCGTCGGCCTCGATGATCTCAAACGTCAGGGCGCTGAGATAATCGTTGTCGCCAAACTTGATCTCTTCCACGGCGACGGTGTCGTTTTCGTTGATAATGGGCACCACGCCCATGTGCAAGAGCAAATTGATCGTGTTGACGGCGTTGCGGCAGCGCAGCTTGCTGTCCAAATCGTCATACGTCAGCAAAATTTGTGCGACGGGCAGGCCGGCCTTGCGAAAGGCATCTTTGAAGACGCGCATCAGGCGCGGCTGCCCCACCGCCGCGGCGGCTTGTTTCTCCACCAGGCTCTTGGGCCGCGCCGCCAGCTTCAAGACATGCCGCCCCGCGCCGATGGCGCCGGACGATACCACGATCACTTCGTGCCCCGCGCGCTGCAGCGTGCGCACCTGGGCCGCAAACGATTGTGCCCAGCGCGCATCCACATCACCATTCGGTTTCGATACCACGCTGGTGCCGACTTTGATCACGACGCGCCGCGCCTTCGCCAAGTCTTTGCGTGTCCGTGTGCGCATCAGCCCTCTTTCACGCCCGGCACCGCGGCGCCCGGATGCAACTGCTTCAAGCGCTGCAAGTGTGCGTACACTGCTTCCGTCACGCGCGTGGCCACGGCCAGCGCGTTGCGCCCGTCTTCGCCCGAGACGAGCGGGCGCGTGCCTTGCTGCACGCTGTTGACAAAACTCTGAATCTCCTTCTGCAGCGGCTGTTCGCCCGAGAAGTTAATCACTTCATCCAAAATTTGCCAGCCCTCGCGCCGGTAGATTTTTGCGTTCTGTGCCACATAGTCCAGCGAGATGTACGCGTCGCTCTGGAAGAAACGGATTTTGCGCATGCGTTCGGCGCTCACCCGCGACGCCGTGACATTCGCCACGCACCCGTTGGCGAACGTAAGGCGCGCGTTGGCAATGTCTTCCTTGTCTGTCAGCACCGGCACGCCCACGGCATCAATCTGCTCCACGTCTGAACGCACAAGGTGCAGAATAATGTCCAAATCATGAATCATCAAATCCAACACCACGCCCACTTCCGTGCCGCGCGGGTTGAAGGGCGAGAGCCGGTGGACTTCAATAAAGATCGGCTGCGTCAGCACTTTCTGGATGCCCAGAATAGCCGGATTAAAGCGCTCGACGTGCCCGACTTGCAGCACGCGGTCGGCGCGGCGCGCCAGCGCCAGCAGTTCATCGGCTTCCGCAACCGTCGCGGCCATGGGCTTTTCCAGCAGCACATGCTTGCCCGCCTCCAGCAGCAACTTGGTCACCTCGAAATGTTTGTCGGTCGGCACAACTACATGCGCCGCGTCAATTTTGTCGAGCACGTCGCGCACGTCCGTGGCATAAGGCACGCCATGTTCCTGCGCCACGCTGCGCGCGGTAGCCTCGTTCACATCGACCACGGCGACTAGTTCGATGGCTGGCAATTCGGCGCAAATCCGCGCGTGGTACTTGCCCAAGTGTCCTGCCCCAATGACGGCTGTACGAATAATACTCATGCTGCTCCCGCGCCGTGATGCGCGTCTGAAGTTATCTGCACACCTTCGTCTGGCCGCACGCCGACGATGGCCAGCTTGTGCGCATCGGCCAGCGCCAGCGTGCGCGCCCGGTCAACAATAAACGTCGCGCCTTGTTCTACTGCCAGGACGGCGCACTCCGCCTCGATCATGGTTTCAATCGTCGTGGTGCCCACGCATGGCACGTCAAAGCGGAAATCTTGGCGCGGCTTGGCCATTTTCACCACGACGCTGCCGGGAATCAACGTGCCGGCGCGTTTGATGCAGGCATCCGTGCCTTCCATGGCCTCGACGGCAACGACGGCGTGTTTGCGCACGATCACCGTTTGGCCGATGTCGAGCGCGCCGCTGGCCCGCGCCAGCGCAATGCCGAAGCGGATGTCCTGCCATTCTTTCGCCGTGGGCGCGCGTTTGGTCAACGGGCCGTGCGGCGCCAGCAGATGCGGCAAACAGCGCGTAGTGGGGACAAGCGTAATGCCGTCTTTGGCCAGCTCCGCGGCGATCGCGCCGAGCACGCTGTCGGCCCGCCGGTCGCGTACCCGTGCGGCCAGCAGCAGCATGCGCAAATCCAGCCGCACATGCGCAATCGTCAGGCGCGGCGGCAAGCTGCCTAGCATTACCGCCTGACGCACATCGTGCTGCTTGAAGATTCTGATCAACTTGCCCAATTGGCCAACACCGATGTCTTCGTAGTGTGCAACACTGCTGGCAATCTCCGGCGGTGTATACTCCCGGAACCCCACCGCCACGATCTGCTGAATCCCGAGCTGGCGCGCCGTGCGCACAAACTCGACAGGCAGACCGCCGCCCCCCGCGATCAGCCCAAACGGCCGCGCGCTGTCAAACCCAGCTTCTGGCGGTGGCACGTTGTTCACTAGAAACGTATTATACTTGAACAGGGCGCGTTTTGCAATCACGCGCCGCCGCTGGTGAGCGTTGGCGCGTGCCTGGGCATGCGTGGCACTGAGCGCTCATTACCACGGCTCCAGCCGCGGCGAGGGCTTGTGAAGCGGCGCCTTCGGGTACGGCCACACGTGCTGACTGGGCGGAGCGTTCAAACGACATTTTTTGTTGATTGCAAACGACACACATTGTCGTTTGAAACGGTGCGGAGCAGCTTAGTAGGTTCGAGCGTGCGCCTGTGGCAGTGTGGAGCTGGAGGCGGGGGGGCGGCGGCGGTCTTTGAAACCTGCGCAAAACCGTGCCCACAGTGGCAGATCGTGTCAGTTTTGAGAAACGGTGAAGGTGGATGCAGTCTGGCAGGTGGGAATACGGGGGAAAGCTGATGAACACTGGTCATCCGGCCTTGTGAGAGCTGGCGGGCCGGAGCAGAGTGGCACCTCTGGCCTAGGGATAAGAAATCGAGTACTCAAACCAACTGAGCTGCCGGCACATGTATAAGTAAGTGAGGCATGTAAGCGCAATGGTGCCTGATCTCTTGACGCCCGCGGGTTAGGCATGGGGTTTGTACAGGCTGCAAGCATGCAGTTGAGAGTGCAGTTGTTAAAATTGGGCAGCTTGTTCGGCATGACTTTTTGAATAGTCTAGGGCACGTTTAGTGCGCAGCACGGTACTTTGCGGAAGAAGGCGCGCCAATGAAAGAGAGAGAAAGATGAGCATGATGACAATCACGATGCGAAGGGCGGCGGGCACGTGTGTGTGCGGGCGACGTTGCGGAGATGGCGGGCGGATACGCGGAGAAGTTGGCTTTGCGCGGAGCGTGGTAAGTCGGGCTCACGGCAGCTTGAGAGGACGGATAGCCAAGCCGATAGCGGGTGCGAACGTGGCGGCATGGTCGCGCAGGTCGGCGATACGGGTTTCCAGCGCATCAAGGTTACAGGAAAGAAGAGGGTCGAAGCGCACGCACGGGATGTTAGTGGCCTGTTCGAGGAGGGCGGGGAGGCTGGGGCAATCGGCGGCGCCGCCGGTTAAATAGATACGGTCGCAGGAGAAGTCGCATTCGCGGCGCAGGAAGTCGAAGGAGATGTGCAATTCATCGGCGATGCGGCGGACAAAGCGGTCGAAGCACGGGCGCAGGGTGGGATCGGGCTTGGTATCAGGGCGCAAGAGGGCGGCGGCGGCGTGGGCATCAATTTGTTTGACGGCGGCCAGTTCGCGTGCCAGCTCGGCATGGCCGGATTCCAGGGTGCGGCAGGCGGCGAGGACGCCGTCGCGCAGGATGCAGAGATCGGTATGGCGGGCGCCGAAGTGCACCAGCACGCCGTTCAGGGACGGCACATAGGGCACGCCGGCCGAGCGGTCGAATGCGGGGCGCAGGGCCAGGAGGGCATTCAGCGCGGCAAGCGGCTCGACGTCAATCAAGAGCGCATCAAGCCCGGCGGCGCGGGCGGCGGCGTTGTAACTTTCGACCACGGTGCGCCGGAGGGCGACGAGCAGGATTTTAGGGCGGGCTTCCCGTCCGGGCGATTGCGGCAGTGGCACAAAGTCAAACGCTGCTTCGTCGGGATGAAGAGGCACGTAGCGCGTGAGCTGTAAGGACAGCACCCGCTGTACCTCATCGCGCGACGATACGGGCATGTCAATCACGCGCACAATCGCGTGCTTGCTGGAGAGTGCCAGGCGCGCGGTGCGGACGTTGGGGTTGAGCTGGCGTGCTGCGGCGGCCAGCGCCGGCGCGATGTCATGCGCGGTGGAGCTGGCCTCGAGGGTGGAGGGAGTGATACAAAAATCGGTGATTACTAACGGCGCGGCACGCTGGGGTTTCACTGCCAGCACTTTCAGTGCTGAAGATCCAAGATCGAACGCTAGAAAGTGCTGCGCTGAATGTCCGCGAAAGAAGAGCATGCTCGATTCGTTTACTGTTACGTGGATAGACGCACTGCGCGCTGGCGCAGACAATGCGTGCCACAAGTCTGACTGGCCGGTGCAACCTGTGAGACCATATACAACTGCCGCAGTATAGCAAACTTAAGGGAAAATGTCAAACGGCCAAATTCCCCTAGATCCGGCGACTCGCGACAGAGGCGTGGAAGGGCAGCGGCCGCGCTGCCCTTGTGCCCTGCGTGCATCAGGGCCCGGGGCAGGCGGCCCTCTCTAGTGGCCGGATGCAGGATGGCCCAGATCGGGCAACGCGTTTTGCGTGCGTGCAGGGGCAGCTGCCGCGTTTTCGTGCAGAAGGCCAACGTATGTGGCGCACGGCTGTTGCGTGCACCGGCGCTCGAAACACACATGGGGCGTGGCCATGGCTACAGCTTGTGCGGCTGTGCCTTCAGGTGCGGCTTCGCGCGGTTGAAAGCCAGCGCCGGATTTCAGTACACAACATGAGATGTGCGGGGCATCGCGCTGCGTGCGGGAGCGCTCGTCGCGCGTGTGAGCGCTGGCGGGCGGCGTGGTATGAATCTCTAGATCGTCAATCCACAGCTGGTGCGGCACGGTATCGCTGCGTTCGTGGTAAATTTTGGCGATGCTAATCGTGAGGGGTTTGTTCTTGCTGCGGTGCGCGGTGGAGAAGCCTGAGCGTTCGCCGATGAAGCGGCCATCGAACCAGAGGGCAACGGCGCCGTTTTTTGTGTGATGGCGGACGTAGTAGGCCAGGTGAAACCACCGGCCTTTGGGCAGCTCAACGCGCTGCGCGGCGATGGTAAAGCCTTTGCCACGTTTGTCGCGCCCGGCTAAGGCCACAGTATACCAGTGTTGTGTGGGATCGGGATTGCGGATGTGCACGGAGGAATACGGCTGGCCGGCGTGACTGTAGGGGTTGGCGAGCTCATACCAATCCCAGTCAATATGCGGGGCGAACAGGCCCCAATTGGTGGGAATATACAGCCAGCAGGAGAGATAATACTGCTGCTTGACCAGCTGGCCGGGATAGAGGACAAATTCGCAGCGGCGGCTACGCTGGATGTCGAAGAGTTCCAGGCCGATGCAATTAGTACCAGAGCGGGCGAAGGAGGCTTCGACCCACATGTGCGCGCCGCCTTCGCCGTCGCCGAGGCCGCCGTCTTCTTTGTGGCGCGCGGCGAATTCAAACCAGTGCGGCATGTCCCAGTTGAGGCGGTGGGCATTCTGTGTCGTCAGGCCTTCGAAGCTGGATTCGTAAACTTTGACAAAGCCGGCGGGCGGGGCAGGCGGCGACAGGCGTGCGGGCGAGAATGCGGGCTCGGCGGCCATGCAGGTGAAAGCTGCACTGGTGAGGGCGGCCAGCGCGGTGGCGGGGCACGAGCACGCTATGAAGAAAGAGTTCATAGGATAATTATAGGACGGCCAGGTATGTGCTGTCAAATTGCGAAGAGAAAATGGCGAGGGCGCAGAGCGAAGGGGGAAGTAAGAATGCAGAACAAAAGAAGTACGAAGTGAGAAGTGCAGCATCAGAGCGCAGAGCGAAGGGCGAAAGGAAAAGCGGAAAAGAGAAAGCTAGATGACCAACGGCAAAAGAGAACCGACAAAAGATAAACGGGCATGGAAGCGGGGGTGCGTGGGGTGAGCGTGCCCAGATCCGGCGACTAGGGAGGGCTGCCGGCCTCGGCGGGCTGATGCGCGCGGGTTGAAAAGGGCAGCGAGGCCGCTGCCCCTCCACGCCTATGTTGCGAGTCGCCGGATCTAGGGCGTGTGTGGGAATTGACGATTTGAGGGAGGCATGGTACACTAATTGCTGGGATGTTTGAATAACCATGAGCAAAAGGTAGAGATATGAAGAGGTGTATTGTGTGTGGAATGATAGTGGTGTTGGTGGCCGCGCACGTGCGGGCTGAGGTAGAGCGGGGTGAAGTGACAGGCTGGGGCTACAACCAGTATGGCCAGGCGTATGGCACACCGGGGATGGGAGAGATAAAGTACCGTGCGATTGCGGCGGGGGGAGATCACACGCTGGCGTTGACGACGAACGGGGCGTTGGCGGCATGGGGGTTGAATGATTATGGGCAGACGGACTGCCCGGTGGGAGAGGGGTATGAAGCGATTGCGGCGGGAGCGACGTTTTGCGTGGCGTTGTCGAACGGGATGGTAGTGGGGTGGGGCGACAATCGGAAAGGGCAGTTAAACGCGCCGTCGAATGTAGTGTTTCGGGCGATTGCGGCGGGAGGCGAGCACGTGGTGGGGCTGACGGAAGAAGGGTTCGTAGTGGCGTGGGGGGACAATGAATACGGGCAGGGGGCAGTGCCGAGCGGGCTGGTGTGCCGCGCGGTATCGGCGGGGACGCTGCACAGCGTGGGAATCCGGCTGGACGGCTCGCTCGTGGCATGGGGGAGCAATTCGGACGGGCAGTTGAATTGCCCTGGGGGGAATGATTATGTGGCGGTGCGGGCGGGCGGGTTTCACAATGTTGCGTTGCGGGCGAACGGCACGCTGGTGGCGTGGGGCGATAACAGTGTGAATCAAACAAACTGCCCGGCGGGGGCGGATTATGTGGGGGTGGGCGCGGGATATTATCACAGCATGGCGTTGCGGGCGGACGGTGCAGTGGTGTGCTGGGGGGACAATGGGTATGGCCAGGCAGATGCGCCGGACGGATATGTGTTTGGTGAGATTGCGGCGGGGTATTCGCACAGTGTGGCGCTGAAAGTGCCGGGGCTGACATGCCGGTTTGCGGCTGACCGGACGGTGGGCTTGTTCACGCTGCCGGTGTTGTTTAGCGGGCAATCGAGCAGTACCAATGCGGCCAATATTTATTTTGAATGGGATTTTCAAAATGATGGCGCCGCGGATACGAATGGATTTGGAGCGAACGCGGTGGCGCATACGTACACCACGGGCGTGTACGGGGTGCGGTTGTTTGTGAGCAATCTAACGGACGAAACATTTGCGTATGTGCGGACGAATTATATTATGGTGTACAGCCAAGGAGTGCGGGCGCAGTTTGGCGTGTCGAGCAGCACGGGGGCCGTGCCGTTCACGGTGCAATTTTTCGATCAATCGTTGAATGCGCCGCAGTATTGGCGCTGGGACCTGAACGGAGACGGGCTGGTGGACAGTATGGCGCGAAATCCGCAGTATACGTATAGCAGTGCAGGAGTATACAGCGTGACGTTGATGACGAGCAATAATTTCGGCGCAGGAAGCGGGGCGTCGTTTGATATGCTGACGCGTACGAATGTGGTTGTGGCGTTTGCGCCGGTGGTGGCAGATTTTACGGTTGACAAGCAGCGCGTGATGACGAACGAACCGGTGCAGTTTACGGATGCGTCATTGAATGACCCGCAGGCATGGTATTGGGATTTTGACGGCGACGGGCAGGTGGACAGCACGAATGCATCGCCGCAGCATGCGTATGGGGCGCCCGGGTATAAGACCGTGGTGCTGACGGTGAGCAATCAATTTGGCGGGGACAGCACAAGCCGGGCGCGTGTGATAACAGTAGTGGCGGGGACGCTGACGAACTATGTGTGGGAAGGCGGGGGGCATGTGGTGCCGTTTGAATCGTGGGCGGCGGCGGCGACGAACATACAGGACGCGGTGAATTTTGTCATGGCGGGCGGAGTGGTGCTGATTTCGAATGGGGTGTATGTATCTGACGGGGAGGTGCAGGCCGGGACGAATGTGTTTGTGGTGACGACGAACATAACGCTGGCGGGGTATGGAGGAGCGGTGGTAGATGGGCGCGGGCTGATGCGGGGCGGGTATGTGGCGCGGGGGGCGGTGGAGG
>Ga0308414_1000197_pt1 | contig 37882 bp, 27 predicted proteins | sample HotsprSampleOS50_FD_205667 | JGI IMG/M metagenome (GOLD analysis project Ga0308414, IMG submission 205667) | Hot spring phototrophic mat microbial communities from Octopus Spring, Yellowstone National Park, Wyoming, United States - 20090730_OS50 ... | reverse complement strand
GTTCCGTCAAGCTCTCTCTTTCGTCTGGTGTTCCAATGACAACGACTGCGAAGCCTCGTTTCATCAGCCAATTGATTGCTTCAGCAAATTTAGGTGCAGGAATTTTTTTATAGTTTTGCATTTTTGATGCGCCTGCGTGAATGAGCGCAAAAGCTTTAGCTGAATTTGTTTGCTCATTCCATAACCCGTTATCACGAAGCCATTGCTTTGCTATTGCATATGCCGTTGCGGGCAACGGCAACGACCATCTCCACGGCACTGATTGAGGAACATAGTTTGGGTCAACGCCGCGCAACATTTCTTGGTGTAAGAGTGTTTCGGAGCGCTGCTCGCTTTCCCACGCAAGCATCACGCGCTCTTTGAAAAGCATCTCATAAATTTTTCGGAGCGGGTGACGGTCGACAAGCACTATAAACTGTTTGGGGATTGATAGCATTGCAGGCAAGAGAGTCGATAGGCTGTATGCCGAAATGTATGAAATCAGCACACAGTCAAACTTCTTACGCATCAGCATCAAGTTATGAGCAATTGCTTCTTTCCAAGATAGAGGCGTAGGAGAAATGACGATGATGTCATCATAGAATTGTGGGAAGGCTCGATAAATTGTGTGTCCGCCTGATGCGCTTGAAGCAAGCAATGTAATTTTAGCGTTTGGGCACTTTTCACGCAACAGAGCCAGTGTGGGAATCGTCATGATTGCATCGCCAATGCCACCGTAGACCATCACAAGGATATGCTTCGGTTCGGTGAGATGTCGTTTTGCTAACCACTTGCACATACATGCCCACGCAAACATGACTACTCTAAGCAGCTTTGCGGCTCTCACGTGTGCTGGTTTTGTCATCCTTTTGAATTTGGGCTCTGTGTTCTATCAGCTTATGACTTATCGCAGAGACCTGAAATTTAGATATTGCGCTCGTGCTTTCCATCGGTTCATTTTCCCCGAGTAGGCAAGAGCAGGCGCAATATTTCCACTCTGACTCGTTTTTGGTGCTTTCCACATTCGGAAGCAAATGACAGGTGAGCCTCTTTTTTCGCTGCTGGACTACTTCTGCAGCAGCATTTTCTTGGTTTCTACGAATTTGCCCGCACTTAGGCGATAGAAGTAGATGCCGCTGGCTAAGCCATATGCTGCGGCATTAAACCGCACCGTGTAGCGCCCCACTTCTTGCTTGGCATCGACCAGCGTGGCAACCTTTCTGCCCAGCACATCATACACTTCGAGTTTCACAGGACTTGCTTCAGGCAGTTGGTAGCGCAAGGTTGTCTCCGGATTGAATGGATTGGGATAGTTCTGCATCAGGCTGTATGTGTCTGGCACATCTAAATTTACTTCCACCGTAAGCGGGCAATCGTGAATGGTGCCGTCGTAATCAACGCTGCGCAGTTGATAACGATACACTTGATTTGGTGTTGCCGTCTCGTCTATGAATGTATAGACCTTCCCCGTTGCTGCTGTGCCCAAGCCGCGCAGTTGGCTATGCTCACGATAGTCTGCAATTGGGTTATCATTGCGCACGATGATAAAGCCCGCATTGTTGAGCTCACTTTCAGTGCGCCACGTGAGCTCCACTCTTCGCCCAATAGGCTTGGCAGCAAAACTCGAGAGAGAAACTGGTAGTGGATTATCGAGCGCATTCTCTGTGCCTAAGGCAACAAAGAAATCATCGTTGGTATTTAGGCTCGTGAGAAACGAGGCAGAATTAAAGCCCGTGAGCAAAGGTAGCGAACTGGTATTGACTGAACTGGGTCCTTGCGATTGCCAATTGCCAGTGGTGCGCGTGGCAATTTTCAGCGTGGTGTTATTCGGCACTTGTAGCACGGCATCATCGCTGTTGATAGCCATATTGACAACTTGTGAAATCGAGAGGCTATTCGTCCCTGTATTGCGGAACTCATAGTAACGCAGGTCGGAGACCTTAACCAAAGGACTGCTTACACTTGCAAAGTTACCAGACGCACTGACCAATACGCCGCGCAAGGTTGTATTCCCTGATGCCGTTGCACCGTTCAGCGAAATCGGGCGGTAGGTTGTGGCATCACCCAAAGGATAGAGCCGCGCCCCTATTGATGAGTTGTCAAACTCACGTGCCAAACGATTGTTGATAAATCCATTCGTGCGCTGGACTGCGGTCGTTGCAGGATTTGCGACCGACGCCAAATGCGGTCCTGTGTTCAGAATACCATCATTGAGTTGCAATTCGTTCAGAACCGTTGGGCTCCCTGTCAGCGATGCGCCATCAGCATCGTTGAGCTCGAAGGTGGTAAATGTGGCGCCGCTCACTTGCACAGTTGCGGGCGCATTTTGAATGCGGATTTTGCCTGTTGTCGCCAAGGCAGACCCTGTGCCTGTGATATTGCCGCGCACTTCCACATTGAGCGCACCAATGCTCAAGGTTGTGCCTGCACCCAGCGATAGCGCTGGCTGCGATACACTTGCGGTTAAAGTCATGGCGCTGGCATCGAGGGTTTTGGTGCCAGACCCCGCTGTGGCAATGCGGTTTGCCGTTGTGATAGCAGGCAGCGACCCTTGTGCAGCAAAGCCTGTAATCTGCGCGCCCGGACGATTAAACACATAACTGGCAGCAGTGTTGTAGGTTACTGTGCCATTGGCACGAATTGAGCCATTAAATGGACTTGGGCTATCACCATTGACACCTTTTTCGTGCGCGGTGATAAGTGTGGCACCAGAGTTAAGTGAAAAGTTTGCCGTGCCGCCGTAGCTGGTCAGGAAGCGCGTTTCTCCAAATTCAATTGTGCCATTTACGGTTATTGTGCCTGTGTTGCCTGTGCGCAAATTCGCATTGATAACACGCAAAGTGCCTCCTGAACTTACCGTTAAGTTCCACACATCTACATGACCTGTTGAGCCCGATAGCGTCGTGGTGCCGTTAATCGTAAAGTTCATAGTGTTGCCAAAACTTGGGTTTGCATTCATGAACCCGTTATTGACAATTGCTCCATCGGCGCCGGTCATGGTGATGGTTCTATCGCCTGACACGGTCAGTTGGCATGAGCCTTCTGTGCGTAGGCTGTTCTGAATCGTGAGGTTACTGGCAATGGTAGTGGTTTGACCATCAGCTGTGGTGGCGTCAAAAAAGGTTGTGCCATAGTCGTTGATGTTGTCGCTGGCTCGCTGGTTGATGTAGCAGAAGCGAGAGAACGGCGGCGTGCTGGTTCCGTCGTTGGTGTTCTCAATATCAAAGTAGAGCCGCCCAGTTAGGTCGAGCTTATTGGAAAAATCGTTATCTAATGTAAAGCGCGAGAGCCCGCCATATGGGTCGGTGCCGTTGAGATAGAAAAAGGCTCGGAAGGCTTGCGGTCTGCCGCCCATCAGCGACCATGCAATGGCAATTTCTTGCACATTGCCGGATGTGGTCTTTTGGATGCTGGTGCTGTTGTCCACATTGGCGTTCCAGCCGCCAGAGCCGTTGTGCGTGCGATGTTGGTGATACCCATTTCGGATGAACGCCGCAAAGTTTGCTCGGAAGGGCAAGCGTCCGTAGTTGTTGCCATCGAAGTTGCCAATGCCGCCCAGTGCGCCGTTTGTATTGCCTCCGCCGTTTGCAGGCGTCTGTGGGTCGGTGTCAATGTAGATAGCCAGTTCATCGGTATTGGCGTTGCCGTTGGCATTTACGGCGATGTAGAGGTTGTTATCGTCCCACGCCATATACCAATCTCGGCTGCCGTCGTTCCAGCGATTGGCGCCGTTGGTATGATCGCCGTATTCTCCGGGACTAATGACGCCGTTGAGGGTCGGTGGCGTGGAGAGGAATGAATAGGTCGAAAAATCTCCGCCAATCGCAAATTCAGAAAAACTGGTAAGCCCCGAGACACGCAGCACATTTTGGCGCGGATATGAAATGGTTACACTGGTGCCGTTGGCGGCGCTTGTCCATGGCTCTGAACTGTTGCTGCGTTTGAGCACCACAACACTGCGTGGGTCAGCAATTCCTGAAAGACCGCTTATATCCAGCTCAATATCATACTGATAGCCGTTCAGTCCAGACGGTGTCACTTGCCAGTAGCGTGGTGCCACGTTTTTGACGACAACCGTTCCTTTGGGCGAGATGCCCGTCAGCGGCAAGCCGTTGTTTGGGCTAAGTGGCAAGGCATTTTGCATGTTGAAGATGAGCTGTCCAGCATCGTTTGAAGGCTGTGTGAAGATAACGGTGGCTTGTCTGTTGTTCGGCGCCGCGGCAACAAATGTTCCTACGGTGTTTGCAGGTATCGGCACTGTGGCGCCGCCTGACGCAGGCACTAATTGAATGGCTACGGTGGCACTATCGAGCGAGAAATTGCTGCTTGTTTTTCCCCAAGCCGAGATGTAGTTCAGTGAGAGCGGTGCAACAGATGCGGTTTGAGCAGTGTTCGGCTGCAGGTTATCAAAGATGGTTCCATCGGTTGGCGAGCTTGGTGCGGAGTTTTGCTTGACTACCCCACGGTTGAGTGTGGCTGCACCTTCTATGGTAAATTCAAACTGGCTATCGCTTAGGCGCTTGACTGCTACATGCCCCGGCGAATACGGCATCGGGAAATTGGCGGTATTGACAACCTGTGGCGCACGATAAGTTGCACGCACATACACCTGCTGTCCAACTGCATTTACAGATGTATTGCGCACACGAATCGTATGCCAGTCAGTAGTGGTTGGCGTGAAATTGACATTGAGGTTTGTTGCTCCGTTTGCGCTGAAGACCAGTGTTTGGTTGCGGAACACGGCAATAGTTATATCCTGCAGGCTTGCGTGCGTTTGAAAGACACGCAAATTGATGGGTTGCCCGGCTTCGGGAAAGATGTTGCCTACGGTTCGCCATGCCGTGGAGTTTGAGGGGAGTGCGCCGCCTTGCAAGAGTGAGCGTGGATGGCTATCGCCTAAGTCATCCGCCATTTCCCATTCCTGCGTAATCGTTTTAGGCGTTGGTGAAAAGGGTGCATCGAAGTTAGTTTGTTCCGTTACAGGCGCCCACACAGCATAGCCACGCCGGCGTGTCGGACCAGCTGGGGTAGTAATTGTTGCGCTCAGGTCGCACGGTGGAATATGGATAAGCACGCGGTTGCCCGAGCCACCAGAGGGCGGCTGAACGGTTACCGTAAAGTTGTAGGTGCCGCCGTAGTCTTTGAGCACGGTGCCAACTGGAAAGGTTGTGGTTACCCAGACGCGCTGTTCGGTATTCCAGCTATCGGTTACGCCAATCATGGCGCGCCCGCCTCGCTCGAACACAAGCCCATCTTGCAAATTCCCTTGCACAAAAAACGGCGCATTCGGACCTGTCTCTGCGGTGCGCACAAAGTAGGCGCCGCTTTTGAATTGGAGTTTCTGGTGACATCGAATCAAGTTAGCAATATCGCTTCGCACAGGCAGTGATGAAGGATTGCTTGGAATGTGTGTGTAGCGAATACCGCCAGAGCCAATGTCGAAGAGGTCTTCAAAGAAAATTTGTGGCGAGCCATCAACGGACAGGATGATGGCATAGGCAGGTGCCAGCCGTGGTTCTCTTGGGTCAATGTTGCGTCCGAGTTCACTGCCGCTTGTCCAGTTACCAACTGGATAATCGCCGTTTGTTTGCAGCGGTGGGCGGAACGTGTCGTGGTTATTCACAAAGGGCACAGTTCTTCCGCGATTATCTTGCTGCAAACTTGGAATGGTGCTCATATCAAATGCGCCAAGGGCATAGACCATGCCGACCAAGCCATCGGTGCTAAAGCCGCGCAGTCCAAAGTCGAATGTGCCAGCACGGTTATCGACGCCGCCCAAGTTGCGATTCGTTGACGAGAGCCCGCCTTCCAGCACCGATTCAGGGGCCGGTGGGGAGCCTGCCCATTCATCCAATTCTGTCTTCCCGCCAACCCATTCCCCAATGGAGAGAATATCCCAGCCTAATGCTGGACTGCCGTTGACGCCTTGCGTAATATCGCCGCTTGAACTTGCAACATGCCAGACGACATCATGCACCACGTGCGGCTCAAAATGTTTGACGGCATCAAAGCGGTAGCCATCAATGCCGATTTGTTTGGTGTGCCAGATAAACCACCGGCGCAGTTCATTGCGCATGTAGTTCGATGATTGCGGCGGATTGTAGACCAGCGGATTCCCTGTCGGCAACGACGATTGCCCATATGCTCTTGGGTCGAAGCAGATGTCTGGACCGAAGAAGGCAGAAGTAACATCGTTGAGCGAACTGCCCGGATTTCCGCCAAACCCGCGCCATGTGTTCGGGTGAAAATTCACCCAATTTTTGGGAAAGCGGCCGCGCCGACCGATGTAATCCACTGAATCGCCGACGAACTGCGGCGTGGCAAATGACGTGTATCGGAAAATTTTATACTGGTCGTCTTGTGCCAAGGGGTCGCGCACATTTGCCCCAATGATGTGATTGAAGACAATATCCTGCACGACCTCCATACCGTTGGCATGCAGCACGGCTGCCATGCGCAAGAGCTCATCTTTGGTGCCTAAGCGCGTTCGAACATTGCTCTTTTGGAATTTGTCACCAAGGTCGTAGTGGTCAAATGGCGCGTAGCCTACCGCTGTAGGTCCCCCTTCATTTTTGATGGTTGGTGGAATCCAGACGGCGTCAATACCTAATTCTCGCAAGCGCGGGGCTAAATCTGTCAGGTAATTCGCCCATGCAAAAGGATAATTGTTATTCCAATAGTCCCACCAAAACCCTTGTAGCACTACGCGTTTTGTTGTCTGGGACCATGCCGCAGGGGGGAAACTTACAAAGCATGTCAGCAGCAAAAAGAGCAAGAGTGCGCGCGCCATTACATACTGGCGGCAAGCGTCTCGAGTTGCCATAGTTTTTTGGAATTTTTCGACCTTCTCCAGTCGTAGTTATTGCCTTGCTGTTCTTGTTGTTTTGTGCTTTGCTTTGTTGATGAGCTAACTCCAATATAAAATTTTCAACAAGAAATGCAATAGTTCGGCATCACTTTCTCTCTATTTCGCCTAAGGGATTTCTACCAGCGGCAGGGATTGCAGGATGCGTTCCAGACAGCGCTTCTACGAGCCAAGATTGAAGAAAATCAGTCTAAACAAACTTTTCACTCTGGCTGGGCTTCTTCAAAAGCTGTTGGCATACTTCTAACACCCGTCGTGCATTTTCTTTCCATGCAAATTTCTCGACGGCATCTCGGCGTGCCGCTCGCCCAAGACGCATCCGCAGTTCAGGTCTCTCCGCCAAATACACAATCTTCTCGGCAAGGTCAACATGGTCTCGCTCTCGCATCAAAAGCCCGTTGCACTCATGATGAATCACCTCGCCAATCTGCCCTACACCTGCCGCAATGATTGCCTTGCCCATGCCCATGTATTCAAAGAGTTTCGTCGGCGAACCAAAAAACACCGTGCCGTCCGGATTGTGCGTATGAGGCGACAGCAAAACTTCACACAGTGAAAGATACTTCGGCACAAGCGAGTGCGGCACCAGACCAAGCATCGTAACATGCTCTTGCACCCCATCGGCTTTCAGAATCTCTTCTACACTGCTGCGTAACTTGCCATCCCCAATCAAGAGAAAATGCACCTTCGAATTTCTCTCCACCGTAGGTTTCACAGCTTTTGCGAGCACTTCAACACCATGCCACTCTCCAAATGTGCCCACAAAACCACACAAAAATTTGCCGCGCCATCTTTCCTGCAGGTCCTTCGGCAAGGTCTGAAAAAAAGCATCGGCATCAATCGTATCGGAAAATTCCTCCACATCCACCCCGTTAGGATTGACATGGATTTTTTCCGATGGCAAGTTAAACTGCCTCAGTAGCTCTTGCTTGAGCACGTCGGAGACGACAAACATCGCAGTCGCCGCTTGAAATTGCACCAGCTCACTTTGCGCCAATAACCTCTTGAAGATGAGCAATCCCCAATTTTTCTTTACCCACGTTTCAATGCCGTTGACCTCCAACAGCAGTGGAATCCCATATGCCGCCGCAATCTGCGACGGCACATACACAAACTCACTATGACGCTGGTAAATCGCATCGGGTTTTTCACGCTCGAGAATCTTCGGCAACTCGCGCTTGAGCGTTTGATTATGCGCAATAGAGGCCACTTCTGGTAAGTTTGAGTAAAACGGATTGTATTCAATTGGATAAAACTTGTAGCGCTCATCTGCTACGGGTGCGGCGGCGGCGGTAATGACCTCCACGCCCAGCTCTCTCATGCCGCGCAAGAACCCCTTTACGTGTGAAAACGAACCGCCAACGCGCTGTGCGCCCACAAAGTCCGTGCGAAGGAACAAGAGCTTCACCGTTACTTCTCACTTGGTTGCGTAAATCATGATGTAAAACCCTGCCCAACTGGCAAACCATCTCTGGTTTAACTCATTAAGCCACTTTGGAAACCGCCGACGAATGGTATCACAGGTCTGAAACCGCACATCTTTGAATTTGGCAAACATCCTGCGCAGTTCTGCACGCGAGTATGCCTTGCCCAGTGGATTGTCTTTGCCGTCATAAATGCGCACCCACTCTTCGTAGCCCCAGAGCTTGCCTTTGCTTAAACCATACAAAAAATAGAGTGGCACGCCCAGCCAGACATGCAGCGAGTGCTTGTGATAGAGCATGATGACAATTTCTCCGCCATGCTTTACGACACGATAAATCTCATCAATTGCCTTTTGTGTGTTCGGCGTGTGATGCAGCACGCCAAACGAATAGACCACATCAAACGAATTGTCAGCAAAGGGCAAGTTCTCTGCATCTGCCGTGCAAAACGTGCCTTGAACACCGTAGAGTTCAAATCGCTTTTTGGCAAGTGCAATACTTTCTTCTGTTAGGTCAACGCCTGTAACGATGGCACCATGTCGGGCAAATTGCAGTAGGTCTGTGCCAAGTCCGCAACCGATTTCCAGCAAGGTTTTTCCCTTGAAGGCATCAAACTTGCAGAGCTTTTCCATGAAGGGCTGCGTCTCGTAGCGGAAGCGCTCGACTTCGTCGTAGAATGCTCTGCTGCCTCGCTCTATCTCGGTGAATTGGGTGCCGCATGGATTCGCATTCCAGTAATCACGCACATTGCTTTTCAGCGCCTCTCCTAAGTCAAGATGCTGTGCTACATTTTCCTTCATGGTTAGGTGCGCAATTTTGTTTTGCGTTTTAGCGCTTGCAACTCTAATGCTGTTTCTATCAGCACGAACATACTGGCAATTGCCTCTGCCAAAAGTCTCCAAAAATCCACAAAGATAAAGTGAATCCAAGAATAAGGCTCGCATGCTCCACTTTCGTCAATGAAGGTCGCTGAAGTTTTGCCAGCAAGGAAGAGCAATGTTTTGATAATCAGTCGGTATCGCTGCAGTCGCAGCACTTTGGTGCCAAAAAAAATTTTGCCTTTGGCTTGACGCAAACGCTTCAGCGTTTGAAGTGGTGTGGTGAGGTCTTTTTCGGCAAAAGGTTGAATGATTGTGCCTTCGGGCAGTGCATGGATTGCAAGCAGTTGCTTTGCTTCACCGGAGATAAGAAACAGCAAGGTTTGGTTGGTGTGCGTCATGGTTTTGCAGTTTCTTTGGCTATTTGTTCTTTTGTTTGGCGCTGTCGCACCACTTCGTAGAGCATGATGCCGGCTGCCACACTGGCATTGAGCGATTCGGTTTTGCCAAACATTGGCAGACGCACGATTTCATCGCAACTTTCATACACCAAGCGGCGCATGCCTTTGCCTTCTGAACCAATCACGATGGCAACATCCATCGTGTAGTCAAATTCCGTGTAGTTCTTTTTGCCCTCTACATCGGTTCCAACAACCCACACATTTTTTTTCTTGAGCAAATGTATGGTTTGCGCCAAATTGGTTACGCGTGCAATGCGCGCATGCGACACGGCTCCTGCTGCCGCTTTGTGCACCGTTGAATTGATAGGCGCACTGTGGTCTCGTGGCAAAATGATGAGATCTACGCCAGCCGCTTCCGCTGTGCGAATGATAGCCCCTAAGTTTTGCGGGTCTTCAATGGCATCAAGCAGCAAAAGGAAGAACGGCTTGCTTTGCGGCTGATTTAAGACATCTTCCACTTCTAAGAATTGAATATCACTTGCAATAGCGACTACACCTTGATGCTTATTGGTCTTGGCAAGGTCAGAGAGTTTCTGATTGCTGGCTTTGCCAATTGAAATGCGGTTGCGCTTGGCTGTGATGAGAATCTCTAACAGTCTTTTATCCCGAGCATTGATTTGCACATATACCTTGGCAATGCGGTCAGGGTGGGTCTTCAATAGCTCTGCCACCGCATGGCGTCCATACACGACTCCCGGGATATTTGCAGAAAGTTCGTCTTCATGCGTCGTCTGTTCGTCTTGCATGCACCACTGGGCTTAGTTTTCAGTTGGGGTAGAAATTTTCAGCGTAACTGGACGAGCCGATGGCAAATGTCCATCTTTGAGAAATGGATTTGGAATGGGTAGCATGCTAAACTCATTATGCTCATTGATGACCATCATCATGTTGAGCGGAAACGTTTGCCACGACGGGTCTCGATAATCCAAGGGTTCAGAAGCGATTACAATTGCCTCGGGAAACATCGGGCTACTCTGCGTGTAGTAGAGCGTGGCTGATTTCTCAATGCTTGTGTAGCGCGTTACCACGGTCGTTTTGCCATCGGTCAGCGCCGTGTTCAAAATCAGGTCGGAGCCATACTTCTCTGCAAGTGTGTTCAATCGTGCAATGGTCTCGAGCATGGCTTCTGCCATGGTCAGCGAGGGCTGTTCTTGGCGAATGCTCAAGTAAAGATGAAAGATGTGTTCTGAATCGGTTGTGCCAAGCAAGTGAGAGTAAAATGGGTCAGCAATTTGCTGACGAATGGCTCGCATCATGCCTTTTTTGAAATCGCTGATGATACCGTTGTGCATGAAGATTTGGTTCTTCCACTGAAAGGGATGCGAATTTGCTTGATGCACCAGTAGCCCCGGCGATGCCGCACGCACGTGCACAAAGATGGTCGGCGAAATGATTTTATCGGCAATGCGCGCCACATTAATATCATGCCAGAACGGTTTTTCTGACGTCATCACCGCTGGCTCGGGATGAACCTCCAAGTTATACCATGCCAGTCCGTAGCCATCCACATTGATTGGCGTGATAATCATCTCTCGCGGCTGGCGTGACTGTTCTACAAAGTTATGTGGCGGCTCAAAGATAAGTCTCTTGAGCGTAATGGGCTTTCCTCGATAAACCGCAAATCTGCACATGTTTTGAAAGTTGTTTAACCATGCGCCCTTCTGGCGACAACTTATACGCCATCAGGCGGTCTTTGTTGATAGAGCTTTTCGGCACTTCTTAAAACTGAAATATGGCAAAAATTTTGCCAATTGCGACCACACATCTCGGGCATGCGTCCTACCACTTTGGTATCGCCTTGCAAAATAGCTTGCTTTGCTCCATGCGCTCACCCTCTGTTTTTGCTGCTTAGACTTTTTCTGCGGTCAGCCCCGCCAGCGATTGCGCAAAGGCTAAGGCTCTTGCTACCTTCTCTTCGGAATCGGCTTCAGAGTAGAGCCGCACAATGGGTTCTGTGCCGCTTGCTCGAATGAGTAGCCAGCCGCCCTCGAAGAAATACTTGTAGCCATCCAAACTTTCGAAGCCTGTCACGCGCATGCCCTCAATTTCCTTGAAGCTGCCCTGCGCCGCTTTGCTCATCAACTCAGCTTTTTGAGACTCGCTTAGTCTGGCATCAATGCGTTCATATGTGAAGTAGCCATACTCTTGATAGAGCTCCTCGACCAGTTCAGAGAGTTTTTTCTTTCGGCGCGCCATCACTTCCGTTACCAGCAGTCCGATGTAGATGCCGTCGCGTTCAGGCAGATGCGCCGTAATGCCAATGCCGCCTGATTCTTCACCCCCGATGAGAATGTCTCGCGTGGTCATCAATTTGCCAACATGCTTAAAGCCAATTGGCAGATTGTGCACGGTCAGCGCGTGCTTTGCACAAATTTTGTTGATGACCTGCGTCAGTGCATAGGTGCATGCCACTTCGCCGCGCTTGCCTTGCTCTTCAACAAGATACTTGAGCAGCAGCGAAAAAATTTTGTGTGAATCCACAAACCGACCATGCTCATCCAACATGCCAATTCTATCCGCATCGCCATCGGTGAGTATGGCGACCTCGCAGCCCGACTGCTTGTAGAACGGCACGAAATCCTCAATGTAGTTCGGTATCGGCTCTGGATTGATGCCATCGAATGTTGGATTGATGGAACAATGATACTCCACGACGCAGCTCTTTGGGAGCAACTCTGCCACTAAACCTTGCCCGGCGCCGAACATGGCATTGTGTGCAATGCGCCATCCAGATTGTGCAATCGCAGTGAGGTTGAGTTCATTAGCCAAGTAGTCGCGGTAGTATCGTCTTACGGGCGCAAGCTCTATCAGCGTTGGATTGGCTTTGACTTTTTCAATGTTGGCGATGCTTGAAAGGTGTCGCTCTATCACAGCGATGGTTTCAGGATGTGCCGAACCGCCGTATTCTGCTTTGACTTTGAAGCCGTTGTAATGCGGCGGATTATGCGACGCAGTAATCACAATGCCGCCTGCTAAGCGCTTGTCGCGCACAAACAGCGAGACGGCTGGCGTTGGCGTAAAAGTATCTGCCAAGAACACCTTCAGCCCTTGCGACGAAAAAATTTCGGCAACAAATCGAGCAAATTGCTCCGACAAGAAGCGTGTGTCGTAGCCCACGCACACGCCATTAGCTACATTTGGATGATTTTTGAAATAGCTTGCCGCCGCCAGCGCCGCCCGCCTAAGATTTTCAAATGTGAAATCTTGAGCAATGATGCCACGCCAGCCATCTGTGCCAAACTTGATAGCGGTCATAGATGCAAATTTTTGAGCCGTAAATCTACAAAACCCTTCGCTGATTTTTTTCCACTGATGCAAATAAGAGCCGCGCTTACTACTTTTGGACAATTTCTGAACCTTTCTAAATCAACAAATATGATACAAGGCTTTGCAATCATCTTTCTTTTGCTTCTGACCAGCGAGCTTCTCGTGCGCAGTCTTTCGCTCCCGTTTCCAAGTAGCGTGATAGGGCTTCTGCTCTTGCTACTATGCTTGCAGATTGGGGTTATCAAAATCGAGTGGGTCAAGTCCGTTTCTGACATCCTGCTCAAACATCTTGCTTTGTTCTTTGTGCCGCCCGGCGTTGGACTCATGCTCTATGTTGATGCACTTCAACAAAGCGCTTTAGCGATTATGCTGGCATGGGTCATCAGCACGCTCGCTGTGATGGCAACGGTTGCACTTTTGCAGCAACGCTTAGAAAAGCATCCATAACTTCAAAGAAAGGAGCATGCTTCATGCAGGACTTAAGCTCGATTTTCACATCAAGAATTTTCTTCGTTGCGCTGACGCTGTTTGTGTTTGTTGTCGCGCAGTGGCTTTACGGTCGCACCAGATTTTTGCTCTTCAATCCTGTGCTTATCTCTATTACCATGCTGATTGCATGGCTTAAAGTTTTTAACATCCGCTATGAAACCTACATGAGCGGCGGAGAATTGATTTCTTTTTTCCTTTCTCCCGCCGTTGTTGCGCTTGCCGTGCCGCTCTACGAACGCCTGCCTGACATCAAGGCACAGCGTGTGAGCATCCTTCTTGCCATTTTTGCCGGTGCAGTTGTGGGAATTATTACTGCGGCTGGACTTGCGGCGCTGTTGGGTGCCAGCCATACACTGGTGGTTACCATTGCACCAAAGTCCGCCACAGCTCCCATTGCTTTAGCGATTACGGAGAAACTCGGTGGGCTTTCTGCATTGGCGGCGGCGTTTTCCGTGGCTACGGGTGTTTTGGGCGGCGCCATTGGTTTGCCTTTCCTAAAGCTGTTGCGCATTCACAGTCGGCGTGCGATTGGCTTGGCGTTAGGTGCGGCGGCACATGCGGTTGGCACCGCTCGTGCTATGGAAGAAGGCGAGATGGAAGGCGCCTTTGCAGGTCTGGCACTTTCGCTCTGTGGCACTTTGACGGCTATTCTGACTCCGCCTCTCATCAAACTTTTTTTCCAGCCTTAATTTGCCTGATTGCGTAAGATGAAAATTCTTGTTACCAGCGACCTTGTCCGCCCACGCGCCCTCGAGCGCCTGAAACACTACGGATTCTCGGTTGAGTGCCATTCCAATCCAGTGCCTCTTTCATACCAAGCGCTTTTGGAGCGAGTCGCTGGCTTTGATGCCGTGCTTTGCTCAATTGGCGACACTATCGACCGTGCGGTTCTCGACAGGGCAGCCCATGCTAAAATTTTTGCCAATTTTGGTGTCGGCTTTAACCACATCGATTGGCAATATGCACGCTCCAAGGGCATTTTCGTGACCAATACTCCAGATGTGCTGACCGATGCGACCGCTGATACCACCATGCTACTTTTGCTTGCCGTCGCACGCCGATTCCGCACGGCTGAACGCCTCATGCGAGATGGAAAAAGTTTTGTTGGCTGGGCAACCCTACGAGAGTTGGGCATTGACCTTCGTGGCAAAACCATTGGGATTGTCGGCTTTGGCAGAATTGGCAGAGCCGTTGCCATACGCGCCAAGAGCTTTGGTATGACGGTCATCTTTAGCGCCCGTAGCCAGCATGAGACCGACCTTGGCACGCAAGTCAGTTTTGATGAGCTTCTTTGCGAAAGCGACGTTATCTCTATTCACACGCCGCTGACCGAGCAGACCAAACATCTTTTCACGCAGCGAGAATTTGAGCGCATGAAGTCGCATGCGATTCTTATCAATACAGCACGCGGCGCTATCGTGAAAGAGTCCGACTTGGTGATAGCCTTGCGTCAAGGCAAATTTTTCGGTGTAGGCTTAGATGTCTATGAGTTCGAGCCAGAAGTTACTGCGGAGCTCTTTGAGCATGAGCGCGTGGTGATGCTCCCGCACATCGGTGCGGCTACCATTGATGCTCGTGAAGCCATGTCAAACCTCTGTGCGGACAACATCATCGCCGCATTTGAGGGACGCATGCCACCTAATTTAGTGTGGTAAGGGTCTTCGGCTTAGAAAAACATTTCCTTCAAGGTTTGGCGAATGATGTTCATGCCTTCGTTCATCTCGCTCATGGTGAGATTGAGCGGTGGGCGGAAGCGCACACTGCGTTCGCCGCAGCCCAGCATCAGCAATCCATTTTGATGCAGACGCTTGATGAAGGCATCGCGTTCAGATTTAGACCGTAAATCAAAGGCGCACATCAGCCCTTTGCCACGCGGATTGGTTACAATACCCACGAAATCTTCGGCAAGCAACTGTATCTCTTGCAAGAGCGCAATCCCAACTGTGCGCACATTTTCCAGCAAGCGGTCTTCTTCAATAATCTCGAGATATTTTTTGCAGCGTAGCATATCGACCAAGTTCCCGCCCCAAGTGGAATTGATGCGACTTGGCACACGAAACACATTGTCTTCCACCTCATCGATGCGCGCATTTGCCATAAACCCGCACACCTGTGTTTTTTTGCCGAATGCAATCATGTCAGGCAGGCACAAATCTTCATGCACGGTGCATCCGCCTTCATTGCGAAAGTTGCAAGTGATGCCATCGGGCAGTTTGCAAGGTTCTGCTACGGGGTTTGCCAGCACTTGCTCTGCTGCCCACATGGTGCCTGTCAGTCCAACGCCGGTTTGAACCTCATCGAAGATGAGCATGGCTTCATTTTCAAGCGAGAGCACACGCAAGGCTTGGAAAAATTCTCTTCGAAAGTGATTGTCGCCCCCTTCGCCTTGAATGGGTTCAATGATGATGGCGGCAACATCATCTTTGTGTTCCACAAACGTTTGCTTGATGTGTTCAATTGCTTTGCGCTCCGTGAGTTCCAGTTCAGCAAGACGCTCATCGGTAAGTGGGAATGTTACTTTCGGGTTCGTGATGCAGGTCCAAGCAAATTTCGGGAATAGTGCGGTTTTTACAGGGTCGGTGTTTGTCAGCGAGAGTGTGTAGCCACTGCGTCCGTGAAAGGCTTCTTTGAAGTAAATGACATGATGCCCACGCTCAAATTTGTATCCTTTACGAAAATTTTTCTTGACCTTCCAATCAAATGCGGCTTTCAGGGCGTTTTCTACGGCTAATGCTCCGCCAGCTATCCAAAAGACATGCTTCATGCTTTTGGGCATTGCCAGCTGTCTGAAGGTTTCCACAAATTCTGCCATTTCTACCGAGTAGGCATCGGAGTTAGAGGGATTGACGATAGCGGCGTAGAGCAGTTTTTCCAAGAACGCCTTGTCGTTCCACACTTTCGGGTGATTGGCACCAATGGGCGCTGAAGAGACAAATGTGAAGAAATCCAGCATGTAGCGCTTGGTCCGTGCATCGTAGAGCTGTGCGCCTTTGCTGCGCTCCAAATCCAATACCATGTCTAAGCCATCGACCATCATGCTTTGTGCCAGTGTCTCATGCACGGTCTCTGGTGAAATACGAGAGAGAACTTGTGTGGTCATCGTACCTCCTTGAAATGGGTTGTCGTGTGAAGTTTTGTTTAAGAAAAGCGTTTTCAGACAATAAAGCAAGCGTTTTGCATGGGAACATGCTGTGCTCTCTTTTTGCGTGTTTGGGTGATGAAATTAAAAAGCCTTGCTCTTTTGGAGCAAGGCTGTTTGGCGTCTATGCACGTTGATAGCTTTTAGCGGGCGAAGAACGGCTTGTCGTAGAGTTCTAAACGCTTTTCGGGTGTAAAGCGGAAATCCAGAATATCGCCTTCTGGGCGCACTTCGATTAACGCACCAGAGGGGCATGCATCCGCATCGAAGCACAACTGACATGAAATGCACGCCTTTTGGTCGATGTAGTAGCGGAATCCGCCTTCTTGCACATCCCCGTAGAGTTTGACGCCAATTGCATTCACTTTTGGCGGGCACTGGTCTAAGCAGAACCCACACGCAATGCACAGGTTTTCAATGATGTCGTATTTATTCTTTACCCGCTTCTTGACTTTTGCTTCTGCCATTTGGATTGCCTCCGTTCTCGAGAGTTTGAAGTTTTAGGAAATTTGTTTGTAGAATAATAAGATTCTTTTTTTCGTTCCCCAAACTTCTGAGGATAAAAAAGGGGACTCGGACGCATTGTCCAGTCCCCCGAAAGCCCTGTGCCTTAAGAAAGAACTATGCAATCAGTTTAAGCAGAAAGTCTACCACTTGTGCCAGCATGTCACTGCCTGCACGGGCTGCGTCACTGACCGGCGGCGGTGCAGGTTGGTTCGTTGCATAGAAGCCGTTGGCGACATAGAGCCAGACCAGCATGAAGGTGCCGCTGAAGTAGAGAATCGTACCGGCAAACTTCGAGTCTGACAGGTTCAGCACTGGGAAGCGGAACTTGACATCGCGTCCGAGGAAGGTCTTACCCAGCCAGCGGATGGTGCGTGTCTGGATGTCGGCGCCTTCCAAGCGAGACCCTCTATCTTTGAACCACACGGCAAAACTGATGAACCAGACCAAGTGTCCGAGTAGCAAGACCACCGTCAGGTGCGAGCTTGCCCAGATGGCTTGCGTCTCCGTCCACATGTAGTAGAACACGCCACCAGTGTAGTGATGCGACAGCTTGGCGATGCTATCCCATGCGTTGCAGTCAGCCACTGCCATGCCATAGTTCATGGAGGCTAACCATCCGCCGTCGATATACCACTCAATGACGGAGAGCGGCTTGACCGACCACAGGATAGCAAACCACATCTGGTCTTGAATCGAGACACCGCACGTTCCTCCATACACTGGTCCGATGCACGGGAACGAGAAGGAGTTCTTCTTCAGACCCAAGTCGTCCCACAACGCAGAGGTATGCGAGAAGAAGGCAATGCGCGACGTGGCTACCGATGCAAATAGCCAGCCTGCCACGATGGCATGCCATGCGCACCAGTCGTTGATGCTCGGGTCTGTGAACATCCACGCAAACATCGGTGTCGGCTTGAGCCAGTAGAAGCTCATGGTAATGTTGGCGCCCATCATGTTCAGTTCGCACAGTGAGTTCCAGCAGATGACCGCATAGACGGAAATCATCGTCGTAAAGCACATTACCATGATGGTGCCGACGAACTTGACTTGAAATTCTTTGTCTCGCCCTAATGCAATCCACTTAGACTTCAGTTGATTGTATAGGCCAGACATTTGAATCTTCAAGAGATACTGTCCGCCATGGAACACACCAGAGAACACATACAGGAATCCGCAAATGACATGGTTGAATGCCACCAAGTTGATGACCACCTGTGCCATACCAAATACCCTACCGTCTTTGGGCAGAATGGCATATGGTGGATACTCTGGGTATTCAATCTTCGTCAAGTCGGTGTTCCCGTTTGCATCAAAGCCGACACGGTTGAACGGCTCACCATAGATGTAATAGACCAAGTCATTGAGCTGAGTGTAGAAGAACTGTGGTCTATCGGTGAATGCGGCAAAAGCAAACCATCCCAGTGCAATGTTGACATAGCCCATAGAGGTCAGGTGCACCGAGAAAATGGCTTTAAGGTCATCGTTCAGATGCTCTGCCGCACGCGGTGGATTGGCTTTCCAGTAAAAGCCTAAGGCCAGCCAGACCGCCGCCCACACAAATGACATGAAGGCTTCAGAGTTAATTTTCTGGAAGTCGGGTTCGGGTGTGATGTCTAATGCAAACCACATCACAAATCCCCACGCCAGAAAGAGGAAGCCTTGGTAAATGGTATGCGGTCCAAGGGCTTCGGCATAATTCTTGGCACTCGGTCCGCCTATTCCGCCCGGAATGACGCTCCCGAACATACGGAAGTCTCGGAAGTTACCGGGCACACTGGCTTGTTTGTAGTTCCAGAAAAAGAGGAACGCCAGTGGGTTGGATAGGTTACTTGTCCAGTGCCGCCATCCACCGAAGATAAGGAACGCGCCAGCTACGAAGTGAATGCCCGCCCACCAGAGCAGTTTGCGAGCCGCCTCCATCTGTGCAGCTGGTTCAGGGCTGTAGGTATCGATGCCGAGCGATACCATACGCGGCTTGATGGTCAGATAGAACCAGTTATCGTAGAACCCCGCAGCGCCATTCGGGAAAATTTGGATACCAGAGATGTAGTAAATCCCCATCACGATACCCAAGCACCCTAAAAGCGCCAGGTGTCCGCCGAAGACTTGTTCATCGGTGAGTTTGTCCGCGTCAAAGGCTTGGAACCATTTGGTGGTTCTGGTTTCCGTGCGCTTAAGTAGGAAGCGCTTCATTTCACTGACATCGGCTTCCATCACGACGGGCTTTGCAGCCGCTGCGGCAGGTTTGGCTTCACCTGCTTTTGGCGCCGCTTTTGCCGCCGCTGGAGCCGCAGGTTTCTTTGCGGCAGCTTGAAGTTTCCCAGCTTGTGAAGGCACAGGTTTCTTTTCGCCACCACCCCCTTCTGGAGCTCCGCCAGTCGGTTTCTCTTGATCAGCCATAGTTTTCTCCTTTTTCTATTCGCTTAAAGTTTAACAATGCATCATTGAAACATTTGTTCGCCTTTGGCTTAATCGTTCATTTTAAGCGGCGAACCAGACGCATCGGGGTTTGACCCACATGCTGTTCCGCGTCAGGCACAGCATCTGTTGGTTACAGCTTCAAACCCTTTCAAAGAACAGAACAGAACTCTTTTTTATTCTGTCTTACTACTATGGCACTACTGGTACTACTTTTACTGCACCTCATGTTGGGAGCACCCTCTGCGTCCTGAGGCAAGGCGCAGAGCTGTTTTTGTCAATGTTGGCAAAGAACACTTAAAAACTTTTCGGATTCTCGAGCGTCAGTTCTTGAGCGTGCGCTCACGGCGCGGTCGATATAGCACTTCAAAATTTTCGCGTAGATATTGCTCGAGTTCTTCCAAACTCTTAGCACGAAAATCGGCTTCAAACGGCTGCGACTTGCGCTCACCGATAAACTGACCGCCCAAGATGAAGCGCACCCCTCGCTTTTTGAGATACTTCCTGAATAACTCAAATCGCCGGTATGTGGCTGGACTCACCTTGGCAATGGTTACCGACATGCACACCGCTGTCGGCTTGACTTCTTCTACAACATGCTCCAAATCCTTGAACGGCACGGCTGCACCCACATAACTTACATTCATTCCTAAGCTCTGGCACACCAAAGACACCCCCAAGAGCCCGACCTCATGATATTCAGACTCTGGGCATGTACAAATCACGGCTGCGGGCTTTGACGCTGGCAGTGCCACTGGGAGCACATCGTCGGTCTTTTTCGCCCCGTGATGCGTTGCCCCATTCATCGTTAAGTTGACATTGATTCCGACCCCGTCTCGCGCCGAAAATCGCTCTGCATCCAATAGCCCTTTTTCATAGTGGGCTTTTACGGCTAACACAGACTCGACCACGATGTTGGTGATAATATGCTCTTCGCCCACGCCTAATTTCTTTGCTGCCCACAAATCTCCGACATGGTGCATCGCTGGCGCAATTATCTTGTCAAAGAGCGTTGCAAAGGAGATACCTTGCTCTACTGCCTTACTCAGCAGGGCTTCCACCTCATTTTTGCGAAAGGCTAACAGCAACTCGGTCAGCTTATTGGCTAAGCCCTTTACATCGCCACGCACGAGCAAAATCTCACTGCTAATATCAAGACTCTCTGCGTAGTTCTTCTCAAGATTGAGCCGCTCTAACTGCGCTGGCGGAATTTCAATGTTGTTTTTGCTGATAAACTCTAAGACATCCTCGAGCTTAAACTTGCGATGCCCACCCACGGTCTTATGATGTTTAATTAACCCCATGTTAGACCAGCGCTTGACCGTGGTCTCGCCTACAGCGCATAGCTCTGACAGCTCCTTGGTTGAGAAAAACTGCGTCATCATACTTCGGCGCTCCTCTTTTGTTGGCCTTACTGACTTGCTTTGCATGGCTTTCAGCCAATGAACTCTTTTTGCGTATCTAACATACAAAAACTGTCCGCACTCTTCCAACTCTCGCACGCAAGAAAATGCAGATTCTTGGTCCTTTTTGGAAAACTGTAAGCCTTGTTTTTACAAGATGTTAATGCTGAAAACGGCTGTTTCGTCTCCTCTTAGGCAACATGCACTTACACAAGCCCACTAAGAAGGCAATTGGGCAATTCACACGGCTTTGCTTGAAACTGTAGATAGGCAAGTCTTAGGCAGGGCGTTCAGAAATTAAGAAGTCCACCGCACGGCGATGGACTCTCTGCTACGGCAAGTTGAAGGGTTCACTTATTGACGGCATCTCTCAGAGCGGCACCGGGGCGAAAACGGGCAACTTTCTTGGCTTTGATTTTGATTTCTTCACCCGTTTTCGGATTGCGTCCCTTGCGAGCGGCGCGCTTGCTCACGGAAAATGTCCCAAATCCAATGAGCGTTACAGGCTGCCCTTTTTTCAAGGAATTGGTTACCGCTTCGATAAACGCATTGACTGCCTTTTCAGATGCGGCCTTCGAGATTCCTGCATCTTTGGCAATCTTGTCTACGATGTCGGCTTTAGACATATTGTATCTCCTTTTGATTAGTTGAACATGAAGTTGCTCGGCACAGGCTGAGCTGGGGCTAATTTACAAAAAGAATGATGCTTGTCAAGAGTATATCGCCTGAAACCCCTAATAAAATCAATAGACTACGGGCGATGCCCTCTGTCATCCGCCTTTTGAAAATCGCCGATAGCCGTGTTATATTCGTTGCCTCTAATTGTCTTAACTACAACCGTATAACCGATACTTACAACCAATACAACTATGGCAACAACCAGTGACTTGGCAAAAGGTGTCATTCTTCGTTTTAATGGTGAGTTGCATATCTTAGAAGAGGTTCAGCATCGCACGCCGGGCAATTTGCGTGCCTTCTATCAAGCAAAGATGCGGAACCTTCGCAACGGCAAAATTGTCGAAAACCGCTTTCGTTCAGGTGAGGAAGTAGAAATTGTACAAACCGAGCGAAAAAGCTTTCAATACCTCTACCGCGATGGCGACGACTTTGTCCTGATGGATAACCAAACCTTCGACCAAATTAACATCCCCTCGTCTGCCTTCGGCGAACCTGCAAAGTTTCTCAAGGAAGGCATGCCCGTTGAAGTCGTTTTCTCTACCAGCAATGAGATTGTGCAGGCTGAAGTCCCCACATTTGTTGAACTGACCGTTACCGAGACCAGTTCGGTAACCAAAGACGACCGTGCTACGGCAGGCACGAAGCCTGCGACACTTGAAACCGGTGCAGTCATTCAAGTTCCTATGTTCGTGCTTACAGGCGATGTGGTGCGCGTTGATACTCGTACAGGGACATATGTGGATAGAGTCAAAAAATAAGCTACCCACAGGTGTAGCACCTTTGAACAACAAAAAACCGGAGACTCTCCAATGAACCTTGACGATATTCAGAAACTTGTGAAGATGCTTGATGATTCAGGATTGGATGAAATGACCATCGAAGAGGGCGACTTCAAAATCACCCTGAAGCGCAAGACCGATAGCGCGCAGAGCATGAGTTCTCCTTCGCCTATGTTCATACCCCAGTTTGCTCCGCAAATGCTTCCTCCATCATTGCCCACTCCACCTCCCGCAGCGCACGCCCCTGCACCTGCTGCGACCACGCCATCAGAACCTGCGCCCACCCAAAAGAAATACAAAGAGATTCGCTCCCCAATGGTTGGGACGTTCTACCGTGCGCCTTCGCCCGAGGCTAATCCATATGTGCAAGTCGGCGACCAGATTACCAAGGGCAAGGTTCTTTGCATCATTGAAGCCATGAAGCTAATGAATGAAATTGAAAGCGATGTTGACGGGAAAATCGTCAAAATTATGGTGGAAAATGCTCAACCTGTGGAGTATGACCAAGTCCTATTTCTCGTTGAATAAAGCCGCTCTGCTTGCTTGTCTGTGGCTTGTGATGATGTTGCCACACGGCTTTGCGCAAGAGTTAAAATGGAAAAAAGAAGGCAGCTATTTGGTCGCACGAGAACCATGGTTCTACGTGGTTATCATTGCAAGCAAGCCCATTAAGTCATATGGTGAAGGCGGAGATGTGTCATCGCAGTTTTCTTCCGACGAGTGTCAGGCGGTTGATTCTTTATTGCAGCATGAAATTCTCGTTACATCGCGGCACGATATTCCCCCGTATGTCAGTGAGGCGGAGTATTACGATGGTGTAAATCAAAGTTTTAATTTCCTTGCGGTGTATGCAGGAAAAACCAAATCGGAAGCTGCTAAATTTCTCAAGGGCTTCAAAGCGCAGTTCGGTAAGTGGTTTCCAGATGCCAATTTACGGCGCATTCGGCGCGTGCGCTATACGCCTGATTGGGATTAAAGTTCATCTGACCGTTCAAACCTAAACGACGAACCTTGTTCAAGAAAATCCTCATTGCCAATCGCGGCGAGATTGCCATGCGCATCATTCGCACCTGCCGCGAAATGGGTATTCAAACCGTTGCGGTCTACTCTACCGCCGATGCCGACTCCTTGCATGTAAAATACGCCGACGAAGCCGTCTGCATCGGTGCCCCTCCCAGTAAAGAAAGCTACCTGAACATTCCTCGCATCATCGCCGCCGCTGAAATCACGAATGCGGATGCGATTCATCCCGGCTACGGCTTTCTGTCGGAGCGTGCCGAATTTTCTGAAATCTGCCAACTCTCTGGCATCAAGTTCATCGGGCCTTCACCCGAGATGATTCGAAAAATGGGCGATAAGACAACGGCGAAAGACACCATGAAAGCCGCCAACATCCCAACTATTCCGGGCAGTGAGGGTTTGGTCGAAAAAATCGAGCATGCTCGCGAAATTGCCATGACCATCGGTTATCCGATTATCATCAAAGCCACGGCGGGCGGCGGCGGCAAAGGCATGCGCGTCATCTACCGCGAGGAAGATTTAGAAAACGCTTTTACCACTGCGCGCAACGAAGCCGAGAAAGCTTTTGGCAATCCCGGCGTCTATATCGAGAAATTTCTTGATGAACCGCGGCACATTGAAATCCAAGTTTTGGGTGATCAATACGGCAATATCATTCATCTCGGAGAGCGGGATTGCACAGTTCAGCGTCGTCATCAAAAACTTATCGAGGAATCTCCTTCGCCTATTGTCAGTGATGAGCTGCGTGCACAAATGGGCGAAACTGGGGTTAGGGCGGCTAAAGCTATTAACTACGAAGGAGCTGGCACGATTGAGTTTCTTGTCGATAAGCATCGTAACTTTTACTTTATGGAAATGAACACGCGCATTCAAGTCGAGCACCCTGTTACCGAAGAGATTTATGATATTGATTTAATCAAGCAGCAAATTCTTATCGCCTCTGGTAAGAAACTTTCCACCAAGAAGTTCACCCCACGCGGGCATGCGATTGAGTGCCGTATCAATGCCGAAGACCCTGACAATGATTTTCGACCTTCCGCTGGTGAATTGAAAGTCTTTCATGTTCCCGGGGGTCATGGTGTGCGCGTAGAAACTCACGCTTATGCTGGCTATCGTATCCCGCCTTACTACGATTCCATGATTGCCAAACTCATCGTTTATGCCCACACTCGCGATGAAGCCATTGAGCGCATGCTTCGCGCCTTAGATGAGTTTATTGTAGAAGGCATTAAAACGACCATCCCGCTGCACAAGAAAATTTTGCAGTCAGAGCTCTTCCGTAGCGGACATTTCGATACGAGTTTCCTCGAAAAGGCTCGAGTCTTGCAGAAGTTTTCTGCAAAGTAATGTTCGTCACAGGCTGTGCGCCATACTTTATGTGATGGATTTTCTCTCACGCTGTTGCATATCTCACATTTATAGTGTATCTACTACTCGGGACTTCCGTACCACACGGAATGCGACGATATGCCCTATTCCGAAGGACGTTGCAGCATCCTAAAACTTTAGAGTTTTGCTCATGGATACGATATGTTTCGCCGTCGTTGCGTTTAGTCTGTCGGCTGCGCTATCGCTCTTTTTCATCCATCGCATCAAGGCACTTTCACACTTCCATCGCCTTAGCATCACCCGCCGCACGGACAGAATGCCTCACTCTACGATACCGCGCACAGGCGGTGTTGCCATTGCCATAGCGGTGGCGCTATCTCTGCTTATCCTTGCTATGTTTTCACCTGAACTCTGCCATTTCATTTGCTCACGCTTCTGGATAGTATTGTTAGCCAGTTTCATCATTTTCGTTACAGGGCTTGTTGATGATTTTTATGGACTTCATTTCACACACAAGCTTGTCATGCAAGTCGTTGCGACTGCCCTTGTCGTGTATGGTGGTGGCTACCGCTTTGACGCCCTTTACTTACCTTTTTTGAAACACTCTCTTGTCCTTCATGACTGGTCCAGTGTTGGTCTTACATTCATCTGGATTATCGGGCTATGCAATGCTGTAAATTTAGCGGATGGACTGGACGGGTTAGCTGGAGGTGCTTCTGCAATCGGTTTTTTTGTGATGCTGGTTTCTGTCTTAGGAAGCGGTTATCTTGTCCTTGCGCTTGTCTATGCGGTGTTCCTTGGCGCTATTCTTGGATTTTTGCGCCATAATTTCTACCCTGCCTCAATTTATATGGGTGATACTGGTGCATTACTTATCGGCTTTATGTTTGCGTGCCTTGCTCTTGTTCCCCATCGAGCGGATAGCACTACCCTTACCTTGCTCCCTGTTTTGGCGATGGCATTTCCCGTTCTCGATACACTCCTTTCACTGCTGCGGCGGTTGCTTACTGGGAAGCATCCTTTTCTTGCAGACCGGTTGCATCTTCATCATCGCTTAATGGATAAACTTAAGCTCAGTCCTCCGCGCACGGTTTTGTTGATTTATCTATTTTCTGCAGTGATGGGGACGATTGCTATTGCCCTGCACTTCACACAACGCCCAATGCTTTGGGTTCCTGTGCTGATTGCTTGCGCAGTGAGTAGTATGGGTGCGGTTTTCTTTCTCTATGTAGATATACGCTTTCGTCGCCGAGCTAAACGCACGGACCTGTATCTTCACGCATCACGGCCTGTTCATGTCTCAAATGAACGAGGGTGACCGCATGTCACCCTCGTTTTTCTTTCGCCCCTTTTGAGTTAATCGCCAACTTCGCTCTCCTCGTGTTCTTCGTTGCGTCCGTTCGTTTCCGTACTGATTTCCATGTAGCGCTGTTCGGTTGAGAGTCGCATGTTGCGATATTTGCTCAGACCTGTGCCTGCTGGAATCAGTTTGCCGACAATGACATTTTCTTTCAATCCCAAGAGATAATCTTCTTTGCCCTCGACGGCGGCATCGGTGAGCACCTTTGTTGTTTCTTGGAATGAAGCGGCTGAGATGAAGCTCTCCGTTTGCAAGGCGGCATTTGTAATGCCGAGCAATACGGGTTGCGATGTGGCTAATTGTGCCGGCTCAAACTTGATTTGCTCTTTGCCGTTCTTCTTCAATTCTCGGTTGAGCTTGAGAATCTCATCTTTGGGGTAAAGCTCACCTTCTTTGATGCTACGCGGAGCGTCTCCCCTTTCGGTTACACGCACCTTCGTTGCCATTTCTTCATTGACTTCTTTGAAGTAGAACCTATCGACCACGTCGCCCGGCAGCAGTGAAGTGTCGCCCGGGTCTTCTACGCGCACCTTCTGCAGCATCTGGCGCACAATCACTTCAATATGCTTGTCGTTGATTTCTACGCCCGCATTGATTTGGTACACTTTTTGGATTTCATTGACCAGATACTGTTGCACGGCGTTTGGACCTTGAATCGCCAAGATGCGTTCAGGAGCGATGGCGCCATCGGTCAAGGCATCACCAGCGCGCACTTCATCGCCATCATTGACGAGAATATGTTTTCCAATTGGGATGAGATACTCGCGCTGTTCGCCATATTCAGCCACCACGAACACTTGCTTGTTGTTGCGCTTTTGTGTGCCAAATTTGACCACGCCATCGATTTCAGAAACTATCGCTGGGTCGGCAGGATTGCGTGCTTCGAAGAGTTCTGTCACGCGTGGCAGTCCTGCGGTAATATCGCCACCGATTCGCGCAAGGTCTCTGGGCACTTTGGCCAGCACATCACCGGGTTTGACAGTTTCGTTGTCGTAGACCATCAAACTGGCTTTGATGGGAATTGAGTAGGTAGCAAGCACCTTGCCTTCTTCATTGATGATTTGAATACGCGGTTCGCGCACATCTGTGGCTTTCAGCTTTGAGCGCCAGTTGACAATCACGCGCTGCACATAGCCAGTTTGCGGGTCGATTTCTTCTTTGTAGGTCGTCCCTTTTTCAATGTCGATGAACTTTGCAGTGCCGCCAAACTCCGAAATGATTGGGGTGCTGTTCGGCTCAATTGTATAGAGCAGCATATCTTTTTTGACCTTCATTCCATCTGTGCAATGCAGTCTTGCGCCGTAGGGCACCGTGTATTTCTTGAGTGACTTGCCCGTGTTGTCATCGACGATGTTGATGATGCCATTTTTGCGCACGACCACAAACACTCGCTCTTCTTCTCCAGCTTCATTGAACTGGGTTGTTTCCACGAAGCGCACGTTTTCAAACTCGATGCGCCCGTCATACATGGCTTTGATGTCGGTTTCCGATACGCCGCCCTGTGCCGCACCGCCTTGGTGGAATGTGCGCAGCGTGAGCTGCGTGCCCGGCTCACCGATGGATTGGGACGCAATGACCCCAACGGCTTCGCCCACTTCAACCAAGCGGTTTTTGGCAAGGTTGATGCCGTAGCACCGTGCGCAGATACCGCGTCGCGTCTCGCAAGTGAGCACCGAACGGATTTCCACTTCGGTTACGCCCATGCGGTCGCGAATCATATCGGCAATGTCGTCTGTGATAAGCTCGCCGGCTTTGACAATCACGCTTCCATCATTGACATCAATGACATCGCGTGCAGCCACACGGCCACGAATGCGGTCATGGAATTTCATCCTATTACCAGATTCTTCTTCCATCTGGCGCGTGAGCACAATGCCACGGGTGGTGCCGCAGTCTTCTTCAGTTACAATCACATCTTGGGCAACATCGTGCAAGCGCCGTGTCAGGTAGCCCGCATCGGCAGTCTTGAGCGAGGTATCAGACAGTCCTTTTCTTGCACCGTGCGTTGAGATGAAATACTCGAGCACCGATAGCCCTTCTTTGAGGTTTGAGATGATGGGGTTCTCGATGATTTCGCCGGGCTGACCTGACATAGATTTTTGTGGCCGTGCAATCAAGCCGCGCATGCCAGTGAGCTGGCGCACCTGCTCGCGTGAGCCACGCGCACCCGAGTCCAGCATCATAAACAGCGGATTGAAACCTTCTCGGTCTTTGCGCAAGGTTTGATACGATTCTTCGGCAACCAAGTTCGTTACCTTCTGCCACACATCGACAATCTTGTTATACTTTTCATTTTCCGTCAGAGTGCCTGCATTATATTCCTTGATAACTTTGAGGTTATCTTTCTGCGCACCTTTGATGAGTTCTTCTTTCCTGCTTGGCACAATCGCATCAGAGAGCGCAATCGATAAGCCGCCTTTCGTGGCATATGTGAAGCCCATCTCCTTGATAGCATCAAGGAACTGCACCGCCTTGACATTGCCAGACTTGTTGATAACCTGAGCAATCAGGTCTTTTACGGCTTTCTTATCCAACACCTTATTGATGAAACCGACTTCCGAGGGCACGATTTGGTTGAACAGCACGCGTCCGACGGTTGTTACAATCACCTCTTTGGCTTTCAGTTTCTGCTCTAACCACTTTTTCTGCTCATCGGTCTTGGCAATTTCTAATGCGCGCTCTAAGTCGAGCTTTTCATCTCGCGGACCGTTGTATCGCAAGATGATGCGTGCATGCAAGTCGATTTCGCCCTCGTTATGCGCAACAATGACTTCGCCCGCATCGCTGAATACTCTACCTTCACCGCGTCTGCCTTTTGCTTCTTTTGTCAAGTAATAGATGCCTAACACCATATCTTGCGAAGGCACCGTAACGGGTTTGCCAGACTGTGGCAAGATGAGGTTATGTGCCGAGAGCATGAGCACCATTGCTTCCATCTGTGCCTCTTGTGAGAGCGGCACATGCACCGCCATTTGGTCGCCATCAAAGTCGGCGTTGAATGCCGTGCACACCAACGGGTGAATCTGAATGGCTTTACCCTCGATGAGCACTGGCTGGAAGGCTTGAATGCCTAAGCGATGCAGCGTTGGGGCACGGTTCAGCAGGACGGGATGCCCGTCAATCACCTTTTCCAATACATCCCAGATGGCGCGGTCTTTGCGGTCAATCATCTTCTTTGCAGATTTGACCGACTTTGCCAGTCCGCGCTCGACAAGACGGCGAATCACAAATGGCTGGAAGAGCTCGATTGCCATGTCTTTCGGCAACCCGCACTCGTGTAGCTTGAGCTCTGGCCCCACGACGATGACCGAGCGACCAGAGTAGTCGACACGCTTGCCTAACAAGTTCTGCCTGAAGCGTCCTTGCTTCCCTTTCAGTGAGTCGGAGAGTGATTTTAAGGCGCGGTTGCCTTCGCCGGCTTTGACGGCATTGGCTTTGCGTGAGTTATCGAGCAGCGCATCGACGGCTTCTTGCAGCATGCGCTTTTCATTTCTCAAGATAACCTCGGGCGCTCGAATGTCAATGAGCTTCTTTAGACGATTGTTACGAATGATGACGCGTCGATACAGGTCGTTTAAGTCCGATGTAGCAAATCGTCCTCCCTCGAGTGGCACCAGCGGGCGCAGTTCAGGCGGAATGACCGGCAGGACATCCATGACCATATACTCTGGCTTATTGCCTTCATAGACATATGGTTCTGGCGGCTCGAGTGAAAATTCATCTCTCTTTTGCTTTTCTTTGGAGACGGGCTGATAGCTATTTCGGAACGCTTCTACGACCTTGAGTCGCTTGAGCGCATCGGCGCGTTTTTGCTCCGACTTGGTTTCCTTCAAAATTTCGCGCAGTTTTTTCGCCTCTTCATTCAGGTCCAGCTTTTTGAGCAATGCCTTGATAGCCTCGCCGCCCATTTTTGCAACAAACTTACGCGGGTCTTTGTCATCGAGGTCTTGATTATCCTCATACTCGCTGATAATCGTGTAGTAGAGCTCTTCGGGCAGGCGGTCCATGAACTTGAGCCCTTGCTTTTCGCCCGGCTCTCCGGGGTTAATCACCACATACACTTCGTAGTAAATGATGCGCTCGAGCTCTTTTGTTGAGAGGTCTAACAATGCGCCCAGCTTGCTGGGGACAGACCGAAAGAACCATGTATGCACAACGGGCACCGCCAGCGAAATGTGTCCCATTCGCTCACGGCGGACGGACTTGGTGGTTACTTCCACGCCGCATCGGTCGCAGATAATGCCTTTGTAGCGCACACGCTTATACTTCCCACAGTAGCATTCCCAGTCTTTTGTGGGACCGAAGATTTTTTCGCACATCAAGCCGTCGCGTTCAGGCTTGTAAGAGCGATAGTTGATGGTCTCGGGTTTGAGGACTTCTCCGCGTGAGCGTGCCAGAATACTTTCGGGCGACGCAATGCTGATTTTGATTTTCGAGAAGTCTCGCTTGATGGTGGTTGTGCCTAACAATGCCATATCCGTAGTTCCTTTTCTTCTTGGATGTTGAAATAAACTTTGACACTCTGCTGCAGTTGCAACTGCTGGGGCGCCATTGCTCGTCAGGTTGCTCATGGCACTTTATCGTCGATGCGAATCTCGAGCCCGAGTCCTTGTAGCTCGCGCACCAGCACGTTGAACGATTCAGGGACGCTGGGTTCTGGCAAGTTTTGTCCTTTTACAATTGCCTCATATGTTTTGGTTCGTCCTTGCACGTCGTCAGATTTGACGGTCAGAATTTCTTGCAGAATATGTGCCGCTCCATATGCCTCGAGTGCCCACACTTCCATTTCACCGAAGCGCTGACCACCAAACTGCGCCTTGCCGCCAAGCGGCTGCTGTGTAATGAGCGAGTAGGGTCCAGTCGAACGTGCATGAATTTTATCATCGACAAGGTGTGAGAGTTTCATCATGTAGATGATGCCGACCGTAACTTCTTGGTCGAAGGCTTCACCTGTGCGCCCGTCATAGAGTTTTATCTTACCGTTGACCGGCAAGCCCGCTTCTTTAAGTTTCTCTTGGACCTCTTCGTAGGTTGCTCCGTCAAAAATTGGCGTAGCAAATTTGACTCCGAGTTTTTCCGCCGCCCAACCTAAAGAGGTTTCGAAGAGTTGTCCAATGTTCATTCGGCTTGGCACGCCAAGTGGATTGAGCACAATGTCGACCGGTGTGCCATCTTCCATGAACGGCATATCCTCGACGGGCACAATTTTTCCGACGACACCTTTGTTGCCATGTCGCCCTGCCATTTTGTCACCGACTTGTATCTTGCGTTTTTGTGCAATGTAGACTTTGGCCAGCTCTTCAATGCCGGGCTGCAGTTCATCGCCCGTGTTGATTTTATACTTTTCGTTTTCTAATTCATCCTCTAACTCTTTCATGCGTCGGCGATATTCTTCTATGAGGCGTCGCACAAGGTTGTTTGTTTTTGTTGCCTCCACGAAGCCGTGCGCAATGTCTAACTTCTCGAGCTTATTGAGCGCGGTATAGGGCTCCAAGTTTTCCCGGCTAAAGCGTGTGCCTTTGCGAATCTCGGTATCGCCGCGCAGGTTCTTGACACCAATAGATTCCTTATCACCAAGGTAATGCACCAGACGCGCCAAGAACTTTTCGCGCAGCTCGAGTTTCTTTTTGTCGTATTCCTTTTCAAGCCGGTTCAGACGAACTTTGACATCTTCGCCGAGTTTCTTTTTGCGGCTAAACAGCTTGGTCTTAATTACTGTGCCGCGCATGCCCGGTGGCGCATGCAGGGAGGCATCCTTCACATCGCTTGACTTTTCGCCGAAAATGGCGCGTAGCAACTTTTCTTCGGGAGTCGGGTCGCTTTCACCTTTCGGCGTGATTTTGCCGATAAGAATATCTTTTTCTTTTACTTCTGCGCCGACACGGATAATTCCGTTTTCATCAAGATTTTTTAGCGCCTCTTCACTGACATTGTAAATGTCGCGTGTAAATTGCTCTTCGCCGCGCTTGGTATCGCGCACCGTGAGCTCAAATTCATGAATATGAATAGAGGTATAGACATCTTCCGCCACCAGTCTTTCCGATATGATAATGGCATCTTCAAAGTTGTAACCACGCCATGGCATAAATGCTACCAGCACGTTCTTACCCAGTGCCAGCTCACCATTATCGGTCGATGAGCCATCCGCCAAAACATCACCTTTCTTTACACGCTGACCGATTGAGACAATGGGTTTTTGATTGATGCAAGTATCCTGATTGGAGCGGAAGAATTTCGTGAGTTTATACACCTTCACGGTTTCATCTACATCGATGAGTGAGCCTTCTGAATCATCGTCCAATCGCTTATCATAGCGCACGACAATTTGGTTGGCGTCCACATACTCCACCGTGCCCGACCCTTCTGCAATTACCATCGTGCGTGAGTCACGCGCCACTTTCTCTTCCAATCCTGTGCCGACCAGCGGGGCTTCTGCGCGCAACAGTGGCACGGCTTGGCGTTGCATGTTTGAGCCCATTAAGGCTCGGTTGGCATCATCGTGCTCAAGAAATGGAATGAGCGCCGCGGCGGCACTGACAATCTGCTGCGGGGCCACATCCACATAGTCGACCTGTGAGGCTTCCACCAGTGGATAGTCGCCCCGGCGTCGCGCTTGCACACTTTCTACCGCCAAACGGCCGTTCTTTATCGGCACGGTGGCAGGCACGGTAATTTTGTTTTCCTCATCTTCCGCAGAGAGAAACACTGGCTTGTTTTCTACGACGCCATTCTTTACCGGGCGATACGGCGTTTCAATGAAGCCTTTTTCATTGATTTCCGCATAGATGCAGAATGACGAAATCAGACCAATGTTTGGACCTTCTGGGGTTTCAATTGGACAGAGGCGACCGTAGTGCGTGTAATGCACATCGCGCACTTCAAATCCGGCGCGCTCTCGTGTCAAACCGCCCGGACCCAGTGCCGATGTGCGGCGCTTGTTGGTTAGTTCTGCCAGTGGATTTGTCTGGTCCATGAATTGTGAGAGCTGGCTTGTGCCAAAGAAACTTGAAATGACGCTCGACACCGTGCGGGCATTGACAAGGTCTGATGGCGTGATTTTCTCTGCATCTCTGGCATTTAGCTTTTCCTTGATGTTCTTCGACATCCTTGCCAATCCGACAAGAAACTGTGCCGATAGCTGTTCCCCTACGGTTTTGACCCGCCGATTCGAGAGGTGATCGACATCATCGACCTCCACTCTCCCATTCATCAGCTTGATGAGGTAATACAGAATGGCAATGATGTCGAACTGTGAGAGCACTGTGAAATCAGGGTCAATCCCCTTTTCATCAAACTTGCTAATCCCATACTTTTCCATCAAACCATCGGCGATTTTCTTAAGCTGGCTATCGCGCTTAAAAATGTCCAGTAGCTCTTTGAATTCGGGAGATAGCTTTTTGTTCAGTCGATATCGCCCGACATCACCAAGGTCATACTTCTTGTTGTTGAAAAAGGTACGCTCTAACAATCCACGTGCCGCTTCGATGTCTGGCGCCTCGTTTGAGCGCAGTTCCCGATAGATAATCTCTAAGGCTTGCTCTTCCGTATGCGATTCATCCTTTGCCAGCGTATTCAAAATGATGGAACGGTCTATTTCCATTTCCTTTTCGGTGCGTGTTACCTTGACTTTTGTGATACCCGCACTTAGAAATTGCTCAACATGCTCGTCGCTAATTTGCGTGCCAGCAGGAATCACCTCACCCGTTTCAGTGTTCACCACATCCGTTGCAAGGTAACGCCCAATGAGTTCCTCATTCGAACTGTTTTTCTTGACCGGCATCTCGACCATCAAATCAAAGAGCCGCAGAATTTCATCGTTCTTTGCAAATCCTAATGTGCGCAGCAGTGTTGTTGCCAAGAACTTCTTCTTTTGGTCAATGTAGACATACATCAAGTTATTGATGTCGGTAACGAACTCAATCCATGAGCCGCGCAGTGGCACAATTTTCGCCGAGTAGATTTTTTTGCCATTGGGATGCGTGCTATCGCTGAAGACCACCCCGGGCGAGCGATGCAACTGTGCCACAATCACCCGCTCCGCCCCGTTGATGATGAACGTGCCGCGCTCGGTCATGTATGGCACCTTGCCCAAATACACTTCTTGCTCAATCGTTTCTTTCCAGTCAGTTTCTTCAGGTTCGTCTTTGAGTGAGAGTTTCAGTTTTGCTTTCAAAGATACTTCGTAGGTCAGTCCACGCTCAATGCACTCTTCAATGGTATAGCGCGGTTTGTCAATGCTGTAACTGATGTATTCCAGCAGGTAAAGCCCCCGTGTGTCCGTAATTGGGAAACTGCTACGCAAGACATTTTCTAACCCCTTGTTTTTGCGCTGTTCAGGGGGCACATCATCTTGAATGAAATCCTTAAATGAGCGCAGTTGCACTTTGAGCAAGTCTGGCGGCTCGATGACTTGCTGAATTTTTGAGAAGGAAATCCGCTCTACTTTTTTTCTGGAAGTCTTCGCTTTCACGTTCGCCTCGCTTTTGATGGTTAATGTGTTTTGTGCCGTATCTGGAGTGCTATCCAAGAGGAAATAATTCTTCAGCGCTGGATTGCTGCAAATCTCTCGCAGCCTCAGCGCTTGGTTGCTTTTCGCCTATGCACCAAATTTTGTATTTTCTCTTTTGAGAACGGTTGCTCGCTTGCATTTCTATCGCAACCAACAATATAATAACAACATCCTGTTCCTTGCAAGCCCCAAAGAACGGTTTTTAAAAATTTTTTTGCAAATAGAAAAGCTCCGTCTTACCCAAGTAAGACGGAGCTGGCGTTTTATGGATTGGAAGCAGACAACTACTTCAGCTCGACTTCTGCGCCGGCATCACGAAGTTCTTTGGCAAGTTTTTCCGCTTCGGCTTTTGGCATGGCTTCCTTGACGGTTTTCGGTGCTCCATCCACCAAGTCTTTGGCTTCTTTCAAGCCCAAGCCTGTTGCGGCACGCACCACCTTGATGACGTTGATTTTGTTTGCGCCACTGCTTTTGAGAATGACGTCAAATTCGGTCTTCTCTTCAACTGGTGCGGCTGGTGCCGCGGCACCGGCGCCTGCGGCAGGCGCGGCGCTTGCTACCATGACGGGTGCGGCAGCAGTTACGCCGAACTTCGCCTCTAAGGCTTTCACCAGCTCTGCTGCTTCAGTGAGCGTTAGCTTTCCAATCTCTTCAACGAGTGTGTCGACTGATGCCATTTTTCCTTGTCCTTTTTAGTTTGTATCGGCGAAAGTAGAAGCCAATCGCCGAGAGTTTGTAAGTTGAGTGCGTAATAGTTGAATGCGTAAAATCTTTGCCTTATGCGCTTGCGGCTTTTTGCTTTGCAATTTGGTCCAGCACGCTGACGAGGTTTCTGATGACCGCATTGATGGTCATGGGCACACTGGCAATTGTCTGGCGAATGACGCCTGCGGCTTTGCCGATATTCTCTGCCTTGTTGGTCATGGTCGCAATCATTGCCAGCTGTGTGTGGTCAAAGACTTGCCCCTCTACCGATGCCGCTTTGAACTTGAGTTTTTCATTCTCTTCCGTAAACTTCTTGAGAATTTTAGCTGGGGCAATCGGGTCGTCATACCCAAACGCAATGCCAGTGGTATTCTTGAGTGCCGCAAACAGTTTATCGGACAACTGCGCTCGCTCAATAGCTTTCTTGATGAGCGTATTCTTGACCACTTTATACTCGATGCCGGATTTGCGTAGCTCATTGCGTAGGTTTTGTGCCTGCTCCACGGTCATCCCTTGAAACTCGGTCAGGTAAATTGCCGATGCACGTTTCATTTTCTCGGCAACTTGTTCCACAATTTTTTCTTTCTCTGGTCGCTTCATGTTGTCTTCAGGGTTTACTTTACTTTTGGTTTAGGCAGCCACATCGCGTCTGATTTTTACGCTGGGCGACATGGTGCTTGACAGGTAGATGCTTTTTACATACTGCCCTTTCGCTGCCGCTGGCTTGGCACGCACAATAGCTTGTATGAATGCCTGCACATTCTCTACCAACTTCTTTTCATCGAACGACACTTTGCCAATACCTGCATGAATCACCCCCGCTTTGTCGACGCGAAACTCAATTTTGCCCGCCTTCACTTCTTTGACGGCCTTGCCCACATCCATGGTCACTGTGCCGGACTTCGGGTTCGGCATTAAGCCACGCGGTCCTAATACCTTACCTAACTTACCGACCTCGCCCATTACATCTGGCGTAGCAATGATGATATCCACATCTGTCCAGCCGCCTTGAATTTTCTCTATGTATTCAGCCAGTCCAACATAATCTGCGCCTGCGTCTTTTGCTTCTTGCTGCTTATTTTCTTTGCATAGCACCAGCACACGCACCGTTTTGCCGGTGCCGTGTGGCAAGGTAACGGTGCCGCGCACCACTTGGTCTGCCTGCCTTGGGTCAACGCCGAGGCGCATGGCAATGTCGACCGTTGCATCAAACTTCGTGGTGCTAATTTCCTTAATGGTGGCAACGGCTTCCGCAATGTCATACTCCTTTTTGCGGTCAATTTTTGCCAATGCTTGATTGTATTTTTTTCCTGCCATAGTTGAAATCAAGTGGTTTTGGCGACGCCCTTTGCAGCGTCTCCCACAGTTGAAGAAAAACTCCTTGCGAGGCTATCCCTCGACCGTAATGCCCATGTTCTTTGCTGTGCCCTCAATCATTCGCTCCGCCGCTTCCAGAGAGGTGGTATTGAGGTCGGGCAACTTCAGTTCCGCAATTTTTCGTATTTGCGCGCGCGTAACTTTTCCCACTTTCGTGCGATTCGGCTCCGCCGAGCCTTTTTCAATTTTTGCTTCCTTGAGAAGCAGCACAGAGGCTGGCGGTGTTTTCGTGACAAATGTAAAGGATTTATCCGAGTAGACAGTGATGACTACTGGGATAACCAGTCCCTGCTGCGATGCCGTTTTTGCATTAAACTGCTTACAAAACTCCATGATATTGACGCCCTTTTGTCCAAGTGCTGGACCCACTGGCGGCGCAGGATTTGCTTGACCTGCTGGAATCTGAAGTTTGACGTAGCCCGTGATTTTCTTTGCCATGGCGTTGTGATAGAAAATTACAAATTTAGTTTCCTGTCACCAGCTTGACTTGCGAGAAGTCTACTTCTGTCGGGGTGCTGCGACCGAAAAAGTTAATCAGCACTTTGACCTTCATTTTTTCGGCGTTAATTTCCTGGACCACACCTGTCAAGGAGTTGAACGGACCATCGACGATTTTTACCGTGTTTCCTACCTCAAACGGGGCTTTCATGGCGACTCGTCGCTCTTGCTCTTCCTGTGGCTCGAGCAATCGCTTTACTTCGTCAGGGCGCAACGGTGTCGGGACATCGTTAATCCCCAAAAAACCAATCACGGACGGAGTATCCAAAATGAGATTCTTTGTCTGCTTATCCAACACGGCTTCAACCAACACATAGCCCGGAAACGCATTTTTGGTCCGGCTTTTTTTCTTGCCGTCTTTGACTTCTACAAACTTTTCATATGGGATGTAGACTTGTGTCAATTTGTCTTGCAGCCCTTGCTTGGCGACCTCTTTATCAATATGCTCCTTGACCTTGCGCTCATGCCCTGAATAAGTTCTCACCGTGTACCAGCGACGCTCACCTGATAAGCTCACTGGCACCGTAGCTTGGGCTTGTTTATCTGCTACTTGTTCGCTCATGTTTATTCTAATCTTTTTTAGAGCAGCGAGACTAACTTTTTAATCAAAAAACTTAACGCTTCATCAACAATGAACGTGCCTAAGACAAGGATACCGCAGACGGTCAGTACTACCAAGGTCGATTCTTTGACCTCTTCTTGACTTGGCCAGGTTACTTTTTTCATTTCGCTGACCACATCGTTGTAATAGCCTGTAATCCTTGCGCCAATCGATGTTTTGCCTTCAGCCATTGTAAAACGCTGTAAGATGTTTCTTTCTGGATTCTATTCTTTGACTTCTTTGACGCACGGGTGGT
>Ga0308414_1000196_pt1 | contig 37978 bp, 25 predicted proteins | sample HotsprSampleOS50_FD_205667 | JGI IMG/M metagenome (GOLD analysis project Ga0308414, IMG submission 205667) | Hot spring phototrophic mat microbial communities from Octopus Spring, Yellowstone National Park, Wyoming, United States - 20090730_OS50 ... | reverse complement strand
AAGTTGTCCTTCTGTTCTCTAAAAAATGGCATACCTTTTTTCTATTTTTTTGATATGCTATTCTATTAATATTTTTTCTATAAAACAATTAATCCCCCCTAATCTTAACTTTTTCTATGCGACAGCCCTTCGGGATTTTATTTATATATTGTTTTCAATGACTCCAAAGGAGTCAAATATTATTAGAAAAAAATCATTATCATAAGCAAAGGGGCGTAGCCCTAAGATATTTTAAAATTGTGATGTTAAGAATTTGTTTGAATGTTTTTTGATAAGAGAGATTAAAGAAGCAAAAAAGCCTCAACTAAATACTCTCCTAAGGGGAAGACTTTTAAAATTTCACAAATTGGCAATATTTCTATAATCAATAAAAATCATCTTTCAAGTAGATGTCATCTTTTTATCAACCTGAGAATAATTAAGAAATGATATATTTGATGTGGAAAAATGAGGCGTTTATGGAAAACTTGAAAAAATTACTAATTATATCATTTATTTGTGTAACTTTTTCTATCAGCAACAATTACTCTCAAAATAAATCTTTTGGAATTGGAATAATTTTAGGTGAGCCGACAGGTTTAAGTGGAAAATACTGGACCTCAGATATTAGTGCTTTTGATTTCGGTTTGGGATATTCTTTTGAAAAAAATACTAATCTTCATCTGCACGGAGATTATCTATTTCATATTGATGGAATTATTAAAACATCAGAACGACTTTCTATTTATTACGGACCTGGCATAAGACTGAAATTACGAGAGGATAATAATTCAAGATTAGGAGTAAGAGGAGTATTAGGTGGATTTTGGATACCTCGAGGAAGTATTGTAGATGTTTTTGTTGAAATCGCTCCCGTAATGGATTTAGTTCCTTCGACAAAATTTTCATTTGATGGTGGAATAGGAGTTCGGTTTTTCCTCAATTAATATTTTTTCTTGAAACAAACGATTTATAAAATGCAACGTTCAGACCGAAGGTAAACCAAAGTAAAGTCGTTATCTCGTGGTCCCAGAAATTTAATTCTGTCAAACCTGAGACTAAAAATCCACCAAAGCTTGCTAAAACTCCAATAGAATAAGAAGAAGCAAAGGGAATGTTTTTTAGTTCTTTTATGATTTTTATGTCAATTAAAATAATTTTTATAAATAAGAAACAAATAGCAACTAAGCCAAAAATTCCCAAAGTTGCGAGGAAATGGAAAAAGTTGTTATGAAGATGTCCCTGAATTTCTTTATGATAGGGTTTTTTATACTTTTTATAATAATTTGCTAAATCAATGTCTCCAACACCAAATAAAGGATTTTCCATAAGAATTTTTATCCCTGCTTGCCATAATGCAATACGAGTAAAATTTGATTGATTATAAGGATCAAAAATGCTGAAGAATCTACCTTGTTTATTTTCAACGTGAGTTAATTGTAGTTCTCTGTCTTTATAAGCAAAATTCTTAGGAATAAAACCAGGGATTAATTTATTCAGAATAATAAATTTTGAATCCTCAGATTCTTTTAATAAAAATATTTCCCCTTTCCTTGTTGAGATAATCACTTGACCATTTTCATACTTCATTTTGGAGATTGAATTGATCTCTTTGATTTCCTGAATTTGAATAAAATTTGAAGAATCTGGTTTGAAGATATTTAACACATTATTATTCTCTAAAAATAAAAATGATTTTGAATAAAGGATAAAATCGAACTTTTTATTTATTGAAAGAATTGGATCGGAGATTGGTATTCCATTTTTAACTTTATAAAAATATATTTCATCATAGTTTTTAGTCAAGATCATATAACTTGTGTCAACAAAAAAGAAGTAAAAATTTGAAAGGGATGGAAATCGAATTTGCTCTTCTAAGTTTTTTGGATTTGTAAAAACAGTTAAGCCACTATCAGAATCTAAAACATAAAAATATCCGTTTTCAGAAGCGTAATTAACTGTAAAACCAGAGGAATAAAATTCTTTAATAATATTAAAATTTTGATCATTCTTTTCAATCAAAACAAATCGTGAATCCGTTAACGATGCTACATAATAGTTATCTTTCCAATTTGTAAGTTTATTAACAGCAAAAGGGAGTTCTATTCGCTTAATAAAAATGCTATCTTTATAAACACCCAATCCTTTATTATACTCACTTACAACTAAGAAATCATCAACCTTCGTAACATCTTCTGCTTTGCCTGAAGTCTGAAATGAATATTTTAGAAAGGGTTTATTATCATCAAATTGATAAACAAATATTTCGCTGATATTTTTCTGAGTTAATAAGAATATTCCAAAGAGAAGTATTGCTGCAAATATAATTTTCCATTGCTTCTTAATAATTAGTATTAAAAGAATTCCAAAAGCTGCCCCCATCCAACCTGTTCTTTTGTATGTTGAAAGCAAAGCAATTGACGAAAGCAGAAAAGAGATTAGTAAAAATATTTTGTTACGAAGGGATGTCTTTTCATTAGTCAGAAAAGCAAATAAAAATATTACTGTAAAACTTATTATTTCACTTGCTGTTATGGGATACTGGAAAATTGAAGGACCTGATTGAAGAATACCGTGTAATCCTTCTATAAAATATTCAATAGAGTAATAGAGATAAATAATAACTGTTACAAGAGTCCCGGCTATATATATTTTAAATACTCTTTTGGCTTCATCAAGATTTTTTACTGAAGCAATGGTTGTATATATAATAGGAATTAGTAGAAGTCTTTTTAATAAGTTATTAAAAGATGCTGAGAAATCTGAAGAAAAAATAGTTGAAAGAATCAAAGCAATTATATACCATAATAAAGCTAATTCTATCCCTGATTTAGAAAATGGATTCTTCTTTGAGAGAGCAAATTTTATTAAGATTAAAATTAAAGCACCGTAATAACCAAGTTGATTAACAAAAATTGAATTGCTTAAACTCAAAAGAAATATTACAAAAAAGTAAAAAATTGCCTGGTCAATGTATTTAAGGATAAAAGATTTAATGTTAGACATTATTTTCCCTAAACTGCATTTCGTAAAATTTTTTGTAGAGCTTACCTTCTTGTAAAATTAGCTCTTCGTGTTTGCCAACCTGAACAATTTTACCTCTATCAATTACGATGATCTTATTTGCATTTCTGATGGTGCTAAGTCTGTGAGCAATTACAAAAGTGGTTCGGTTTTTCATTAAGCGTTCGATTGCTTCCTGAACAAGGATTTCAGATTCATTATCCAAAGCGGAAGTAGCTTCATCAAAAATCATTATCTCAGGATTTTTAAGCAATGCACGAGCAATAGTCAATCTCTGCCTTTGACCTCCAGAGAGTTTTATTCCCCTTTCACCAATTATCGTATCATAACCTTTAGGCATCTCCATAACAAAATCGTGAGCATTTGCAGTTTTAGCAGCGGCTATGATTTTTTCTAATGGACAATCAGAAAGTCCGTATGCGATATTTTCTTTAATTGTAGTGTTAAACAAAAAAGTTTCCTGAGTTACTATTCCCATTTTTGCACGAAGCGATTGAATAGAAAAGTTTTTAATATCAATTCCATCAATCAAAATGCTGCCAGAGGTAGGGTCATAAAATCTTGGAATCAAATCTACCAAAGTTGATTTACCTCCACCACTTGGACCAACAAAAGCAATTATATCACCTTTATTTGCCGTAAAAGAAATATCATTTAATACCCATTCTTCAGAATCTTCATATCTGAAATAAACATTTTTGAACTCTAAGTTATTTTCAAACTTCTCCAGAATTATAGGTTTTTCCGAATCTTTGATAGAAGGTTGAGTATCGAGAATTTCAAAAATTCTTTCTGCGGCAGCGCTTGCTTCCTGAATGCGATTGTTAACACTGCTCAATTCCTTAATTGGCGGCATTAGCTGAAAGATTGCAAAGAGAAATCCTAAAAACTGACTTGCTGATAATGAATTATCACCGATTACTTGTAATCCACCATAATAAATAATAAAAGCTCCGACAACAACACTTAGAAATTCTGTTAATGGCGAGGAAGCATTTCGGACAAGAGCAATGCGTAAAACCAATTTAAAGAATGAGCGGGTTTCATTCATAAATCTCTTATTTTCAAAATCTTCCATTCCAAATGCTTTTACAATCTTGATACCAGAAATGGTCTCCTGAAGCACACTTGTTATATCAGCAAATTTGGATTGAAGTTTAGTTGTTTGTTTTCTTAACTTAAAACCAATTGCAGCAATTATTACCATAGAGAATGGTAAAATAATAAATGCGAAAAGAGTCAACTTCCAGCTTATACTAACAGCAATGAACAAAAAAACAAGAACAGTCAGAGGTTCCTTAATCAGATTTGAAAATGTAGCAGAAATACTTGCCTGAACAATTATAACATCATTAGTAAAACGAGAAATTAAATTACCAACTCTTTCTTTCTTAAAATAACTCATAGGAAGTTTTTGCAAGTGTATATATGCCTGATCTCTTAAATCCTTCATTGCGGCATATTCAACAAAAGTCATAAAGTTTCCTTGAAGATATCCGAAAACATTTTTCAGAAAAAAAGCGATAATAATAATTATGCAAATTCTTAGTAATACATCAGACTTTTCACCCTGAAGGATATAGTTGTTAAAAGAATCACTAATTTCTTTTTTAGTATTTTCAACCCAATCTGGCAAAATCGAGCTTGTCCGCTGAAAATCTTCTTGTTGCACCACAGCTTTATTTGCTGATTCCTGAAATAGAGTATCAAGAAGAGGAATTGTTAAATATACTGAGGCACCATTGAGTATGGCATAAAAAATTGTAAAGATAAAAGTTAAAAGAATCTGTTTCCAGTATGGTTTTGTATAGTGTATAATTCTTAAATAAGTATTCAATTTGCTTTCTCAACGAAGAATAACGTTTTTCAAATAATTGTTTTTTCCAAAGGCTAATTTCTTTACCAAAAGAAGTCTTTCGATATTAAAAACTTCTATTTTTTGTAAATTATTTTCTTGATAGTCAAAAATCAGATAATTGCCTATTAATAAAAAATTTTTTATTCCCTTTTCATCAAAAGTCCTAAGAATTTTATTATTTATCAAATCTAATAGTAAAATATTTTTGCTTTTATTATCTGTATTTTGATAAACAATAATCAAATGTTTCTCATTATCAGCCCACAGTAAGTCAAAAACCTTTTTATTGACCAAAAGTTTTTTAGATTTTCCTGATTTTGTATAAGTAACAAAGACAGAATCAGCATTAAAACTTATTTGATATTTTTTATCTGAAGATATTAAGTTCATTGGAATAGTTTCTTTAACGGGGTAACCGCCTTTTACCAAATCAAAAACTTCATTTTGTTCTGACAATAATTTGCCGAACGGATTATAAATCAGTGAATGTTTATTAACATAAGAAGCAACTATTTCATCGAAGTAAACTCGAACTAACTTATACCTATTAATATCAATCCAAAAAGAATAAATCTGAATTGATGGAGAAAATTTATTTAACAACTCAGACTTATGATTCTTAGAATCATATCGAAATAACTTAATTCCTTCAAATTCTGGAATATCAGTTTTTTTATTAAGTCTTTTAGCAGTAATAAAAAACGTGGAATTGCTAATAGGATTTGATTCAACATCAATAACTTTATTGGCTTTTTCTGCAAAAATTGTAATTATAGAATCTTCGATAAAATTGTAATACATTAAGTTGAAATTTCCTGAAGACTCCTGAATAAAATAGAACCCTCTAAAGTTCTGGATTTTGGAGTTGTTATTTGAATTGTAATTTGAATCCTTTTCGTTTTGATTTTTGCTGCAAGAGATAAAAATAATTAAAATGCTAATTAAAAGATATTTTATAATTTCTTTCATAAAACAAAATTCTTAATCTAACCGCGAGGATGATACATTTTATGAACTTTCTTAATATAGTCTCGATCAATATGTGTATAAATCTGAGTTGTAGAAATATCCGAATGCCCAAGCATTTCCTGAACTGATCGAAGGTCTGCACCGCCTTCAATTAAGTGAGTTGCAAATGAATGACGAAAAGTATGTGGGTGGATTTCTTTTTTAATCTTCGACAATTCAACATATCTTTTGACTATTTTCCATATGCCCATTCTTGAAAATTTCTTTCCCCGATTATTTAAAAAGAGATAGTTTTCGCTTTGAAGATTTTTTTTAAGAAATGGTCTGCTTTGCAGAAGATAATTTTCTATAGAAGCTATTGCAGTCGAGCCAATAGGAACAAGTCTTTCTTTTCTTCCTTTACCAAAAACTTTAATAAGATTTTCATTTAAGAATAAATCTACAATTTTAAGATTTATCAATTCAGAAACTCTTAGTCCACAAGCATAAAATACTTCCAGAATAGCTTTATCTCTTATTCCAAACTTATCTTCTGTTGATGGAGAATTTAACAGCAAATTTATCTCATCAACTGAAAGGACTGAAGGTAATTTTCGGGAAATTTTGGGAGCCTTCATTTTCTCAATTGGGCTGGAATCCAGGTAATCATTTTTTATTAAATACTTAAAGAATCCCCTGATTGAAGAGAAATATCTTGCACTCGACCTTTCATTTAATCCCAGATTTTTTAGGGACATGAAAAAAGTGCTGATATTTTCTGAACTAATTTCTGACAAATCCTTTATGCCTATATCTTCCATATATTTTAGAAAAACATCTAAATCATTCTTATACGAAGAGATGGTATTTTTAGTCAGGTTTTTTTCTACCTTCAACAGAGCGAGATAATCTTTTAGAAAAGAATTCATTGATTTACAGATATTGGATTAAGTCCTTTTTCTATTTCATCTTGCTTTGGATATTTAATTCTTTTATGATTTTGAGTAATAAGTATATTCAGAAAAGTTTCTTTGATTTTGTAAATATCTGATAAAGTTACAGGTGCTTCATCGAGTTGATGATCTTCTAATTTCGATTTAATAATATTATTAACGACATTTCTTATCTTTTCCTCATTAGGTTCACTAATAGACCTTACGGCAGATTCACAACTATCAGCTAACATAACAACAGCAGTTTCTTTAGTATTAGGTTTCGGACCTTTGTATCTATAATCTTCGATATTAAGGTTTGTTTCGCCATAAACTTTTTTTGCTTTTTCATAAAAATATGCAAGTACAGAAGTGCCGTGATGCATTGGAATAAAATCAATTATCTCCGGAGGCAGTTTATTTATTTTGGCTAACTCAATTCCTTCCTCTATATGCCGAAGAATCATCTTAACACTCTCTTCGGGTTTTAGAGTATCGTGAATATTTTCTCCTTTAATTTGATTTTCAATAAAAGCACTTGGATAAATGGTTTTTCCTATATCGTGATATAAAGCTCCAACTCTTGCTAATAATGAATTCCCTTCAATTTTTTCTGCTGCGGATTCTGCAATAATACTTACGGTTAAAGTATGGCTAAAAGTTCCAGGCGATTTTGCTGCAAGTTCTCTTAGCAATGGTCTCTCATAGTTTGACAATTCGAGTAAAGTAAGGTCAGTAGTTATTTTGAAAATTCTTTCAATAAATATCAATAAACCATAAGTGAGTGCAGGACTTACAAGAGCATTAGATGAAGCAAAAGCTAAATCCAATAAAATTGATTCAATTGTTGCAAATCTCTCTAAACCAAAAGCGACTATAGTTGTGAAATAACCTATAAAAATGAAAATGAATGATCTGAAAATTTGTGTTCGGTTTTTAATATCCCTAACTGTATAAACAGATAAAGCCCCTGCAATAAAGTTTGTAGCCATAAAAGTATAATCATTTCCCCGAAGTGCTCCAACAATTAAAGTGATAATAACTGTTGAATAAAAACCCACTCGAGAGTCGAAAGTAATAGTGAGTATCATTGATACCACTGGAATAAAAATAAGATATTCAATTGGTGCCTTTATTGATACGGAGTTTATTAGAAAGGTGACAAAGGAAACGAACATAAAGAGCAGTGCAATCAGCAATAATTTACTTGTATCGAAAAAAATCTTTTTCCTAAATAAGTATAAATATATTCCCAGAATGACTATAAATGAACCAATATGTAAAAACTTGCCAATAATCTGTAATATACTTTCAATTGAGCTTATGTCTTCACCTTTAGCTTCTTTATAAGAGTCTATTTTTAGTTTGATTTGTTTTGTAATTCTATCGTGCTTTGCTACTATTCTTTCATTTTCATTTACAATGCCTGAATATCGGGGAACACTACTTTTTGCTTGTTCGATTTCTAATAAAGTTGCATTTTCATCAAAAATAATGTTAGGGATAATAAATCTATGAGTGTATTCTTCTAAAATTTTTTTATAATCTTCTTTAACATTCAACTGACTGATTATAACAGAAGCAGCATTTTTAGCTTCATCATAAAACAAGAATTCTCTAACAGAGTTAATAATATCCACATTACCTACCCTAACAGCAATTGTATCTCTGATTTTGTCATTAAGGTTAGAATTTAATATTCCCCTTTTATGCAATTGAAAAATTATAGGATTTGCATTTTCGAGTAAATCTTCAACTGAGGTTTTATTTTTTGAATAATTTCTTTTTTCTCTATGAAGAGTGATAAGATTAAAAAAAGCCTGAGGGGAAAAGAAAGTAGGATTAACAAAATCATTTATTTCCCGTTTAAGATTTTCATCTAATATTTCAATAAGTTTTTTGTTAAAATTATTTAACGAATCTGTTATTGAAAAATTTTTCTTTATATATACAGCAAATACAGATTGCTCAGCTTCTTTAACTTCTCTTTCATAAATGGCGGGGTCTTTAAGGATTGGAAAGCTAAAAGGAGCAATTAGGTCTTCCTGCGTCCAGATTAAGCCTTCTGAAACCTGAAAATCAAGTGACTCGCCTTTAGGAAACATAAACACGATAAATAAAGTAGTTATCGTAAATATTAGAATTTTTCTTTTAATGCCTTTTTTAGTTGGATCGGTTTTCATAATCAGCTTTTTAAGAAAATAATTTTTTCAAAAATTTCCTGCAGCCCTTCTTCATCATTTGTTTTTTTAAGTATAATGTCTGCCCTAAGTTTTAATCTTGGGATAGAATTTTTAAGAGCAACTTTAATAGCTTTTGTTTTAAACATAGGAATATCATTATACCAATCTCCGGCAACAAGAGTATTTTTTTCTTTAACTTTAAGATAACGTATTAACTTATATAATGCATTGGCTTTTGATGAGCCTGATCTTTTACATTCGAGATAATGTATATCAGGATATAATCTTGATCTAAAAATGTTAACAGAATTACCAAATGAAAAAGGAAATTTCAATTTCCTTGAAATTAGCTCAAGACTTTTTTTATTATCACCTGTGCAGACAATTTCTAAAGTATTTTTAATATGATTATTAAAAGAACGAACTTCCGTGTACTTAGCTCCGGCTTTTTCTAAAATCATTGGCAAAGTTGAACTATCTTCATTATAAAATATTTCATCCTGATGACATAAACCTATCTGAACCAAATAATGCTCAGCGAGGTTAATGGTTTTACGAACTACTGATGGTCTCATAGTTGCCTGATGAAGAATTACATCTCCTTTACGGTTTTTTATAAGAGCTCCATCGAGTGAAATAATAGGTATGTCTATATTTAACAATTCCGCAAACCTAAGCATTGAGGAATGAACTCGTCCAGAGGTTAAGGTAACAAAAACATTTATTTTTTTTAACGTATGTATTTGTTTTATAAGATTTTCAGAAACTTCTCCTTTTTTATTTAGCAAAGTACCGTCCATATCCAAAATAATCATTTGTACTTTTTTAAGGTCTGAATCTGAGATTTTTCTTTTTTTCATATAATAAAAATTTGGTAATATCTGTTTATTTTAGTTTAAAGAAATTATAGATAATATTTTATCTAATCAATAAAGGAAATTTAATGAATAGTACAATTTTATTCATAATATTAGCAAGCGTAATAATTGTATTATTTGTTTCTAAACTAATATTTTCAAGTCGTAAAAAAATTCCTTATCGAACCCGCAAAATTTTAGAACATAGCCTTGATATCGAATTAGAAAAAGGCAATGAAGAAGATTTTACATTAAGAGCAAAAGAAAGAGAAAAACTAAAAGACTATAAAGGAGCTTTAGAAGATTATGATATTGTAATAAAAAATTTTTCTCCTGATTATGAAATTTTTTTTCGCAGAGGCATTGCAAAAACCAAACTCAATGATTTTAATGGAGCCATATCTGATTTTTCATCTGCAATTAACTTAAATATGGAAGAACCCTCAGCTTATTACGCCAGAGGATTATGCTATAGTCATAGTAAATTATATGAAGACGCCATAATTGATTATTCAAAAGCAATTGAAAGAGGAATAAAAGAAATTATTATCTTTTACCATCGAGCTAAAGCATACATTGAATTAAATCTATTTGTTGAAGCAAAAAAAGATTTTCAAAACTATCTAAATCATAAACCAGATAGTTCTGAAGCAAATTATTACATTGGATTTTGTGATTATAGTTTAGGTAATTATAAGGAAAGTTTAAATAAACTTAATAAGTGTATTGATTTAAACCCATCTCACGAAGCTGCATATTTTTACAGAGCCTTGTGTAAAAAAGAGTTAAATGATTTAGATGGATGCTGTAAAGACCTTGATATAGCTCTAAAGAAAGGACATTTATTAGCATATCATTACATAAAACAGTATTGTAAGGAGCAAAAGAATTAAACAATCTCGGCTATTGCATCTTCAACAGAATCACTCACTGACAAAACACGATCCAGTTTTGTAACTTTAATTAAATTCATAACTTTTTCTTTTGGTGAAGCAATTCTTATCTTTCCATTAGTTGAAGAAATTAATCTATTTGCAACAAGTATAGCGCTTAAACCTGAACTGTCACAACTTTCAACCTCGCTTAAATCAATAATTAAATTGCTGAAATTTCCTTCCTTAAATGCAAGTGTAAATTCCCCTTTCAGTAACCCTGAAATATTTGTATCCAATCTTTTTTCATTCAACTTAAAAATTAGAGTTTCACCGATTTTATTTGTTTGGTAATTCATTTTAGCTCCTAAAACATTTTTAAGCAGTTTAATAAATTTGTATAAAAAATGTTGCTTTCAAAAATATTATCTGAAAAAATAAGGTTATAATAATTATTAGATTTTTTCTTTTCCATCCCAATTCTGATTTTTGCATTAACAATATTTGACACAAAACTGTAAAAGAGATTTTCTTCCCTGTTAAGGTCAATAACAATATCAAAATGCAATTTTTTAAGCTTTGCTATCAATTCATTTGAAGGTAATTTTAGTTTACTTATTTCATTGATACTGAAACTTAAAGTTTTATTTCTGAATTTAACAGGAAGCAATGCAACTCTGAAATCATTAGTAAAAACTGTTAAAGTTTTATTATTGCTATCTAAAAAATCAATTACAATAAAAGCATTTCTAAAGTCTGATTCGTTTTCAGGCATTAAGACTAAGAAATTAAAAGAATTTTTAAATGATTGAGAAAAAGATTGTTGTATCGGAATATTCTCTCTTATGTTCTTCTTTACAATATAGGACGCAATTTTTTCTTTTATTAATTCAATCATCTTATTTACCGGATTCTGCTTCGTTTAATAATCGGATAAAGTCATTTTCAAATAGTATTTTTATTCCAAGCGCTTGGGCTTTATCTAATTTTGAACCTGCGTTTTCACCTGCAATTACATAGTCTGTATTTTTTGAAACAGAGGAGGCAACTTTACCTCCAAGATTTTTAATTCTCTGAGAAGCTAAATCCCTCGAAAATGAATTTAAAGTTCCTGTAAGAACAAAAATTTTATTTGTGAAGAAATTTGTTTTCACTTCAATCTTCTTTTCAGATGAAAATTTCAATCCAACAGATTTTAATTCTTCAATCAATTTAAGATTTGATTGTTCGGAAAAAAATCTCTTGATACTTTTGCTGATATTAGGTCCTATTTCATATACTGCACTCAACTTTTCTTCAACTGCATTAATAATTTCATCAATATTATCAAAATTGTCGGTCAATTTTTGAGAAACACCTGCTCCGACATATCTGATTCCTAAAGCGAAAAGGACTTTATGAAATGGTTGATTTTTACTTTTTTCGATGTTTTCTAATAATTTGTCAACGCTTTTCTGCCCTAATCGTTCGATTTCAACCAATTCATCTCTGTGATATTTCAATTTATAAATATCCGAAAAAGTTTTTAAGAAACCTTTATCAACAAATAAATCAATCAAGGCTTCACCAAGACCTTCTATATCCATAGCACCACGAGATGCAAAATGAATCAGTTTCGCTTTAATTTGTGCCGGGCATTCCGTATTTTCACAATATGCGGCTGCTTCATTTTCGGGGAAATAAATTTTGGAATTGCAGACAGGACAGAATTCCGGAGGCAAAGTTTGAGGAGTATTTGGATTTCTATACTCTTCCAAAACAGAAACCACTTTTGGAATTACATCACCACCTTTTTCAATTAAAACTGAGTCTCCGACCCGAATATCTTTTCTTTTAATTTCATCATAATTATGAAGTGTTGCTCTGCTAATAGTTGAGCCAGCAAGTAAAACGGGTTCAAGTTCAGCCACAGGAGTTATTGCTCCAGTTCTTCCAACCTGCCAGACGATATTGTTAATTTTTGTCTTTGCTTGTTTTGCTTTGAATTTATAAGCAACTGCCCAACGTGGTGATTTTGCAATGTTACCAAGGATTTTCTGATATTTGATTGAATTTACTTTTATCACTGCACCATCAACTTCATAATCCAGAGTATCTCTTTTTGATTCTAAATATTTGCAATACTCAATAACCTCTGAAAGATTTTTACACACCTTAGAAAACGGATTTATTCTGAAACCACTTTCTTTCAAAATCACTAAATTTTGCCAATGAGATTCTGAATTTAACTCACTGCTTAATAAAGAATAAATAAACACATTTAACTTACGAGAAGCTACTATTCTTGGGTCCTGAAGTTTTAGACTTCCTGCAGTAAAATTCCGTGGATTAGCAAAAAGCTTTTCACCTTTTTCCACTCTATCAGCATTTAATTTATTGAAGTCAGAAACTTTCATGAAAACTTCACCACGAGCTTCAAAGTCATATAAATTATATTTTTCAATAATGTTTTTATCAATAGTTAATGGGATTGAACGAATTGTTTTTATATTATTAGTAATATCTTCACCAACTATTCCATCACCCCTTGTAGCAGCTGTAACTAATTTGCCATCAATATATCTCAAACTAAAAGATGCTCCATCAATTTTGTATTCAACTACGTATTCCAAATCATCGGCACTAATTTCCTTTTTAATTCTTTTATCAAAATCAAATAATTCTTCCTCCGTATAGGTATTTGATAGACTAAGCATTGGGAAAGAATGATTAACAGGTTTAAAGTCTTTAGTTAAATCATTCCCAACCCTTTGAGTGGGTGAATCCGGAGTAATAAATTGAGGATATTCTGATTCTAACCTTTCTAATTCCTTGTATAGCTGATCATATTCGAAGTCGGTTATAATCGGTTTGGATAAAACATAATAATGATAATCGTGCTTATTTATCTCATTTCGTAAAAATTCAATTTTCTCTTTTATTTTATCTGCTGACATCTTGATTATTTAATAATGGTCTTGAATTGAGGTACTCTAATCCTTCAGATTTTTTTAATCTAAAATGGCGCGGGAGATTAGTTCTTCCTAAGAAATCTAAATTTTTATCATCAAGTTTTAGGGTCGTTGAGCCGGAATTTCCTATAGTTCCTTCAAAAATTGATTTTGCTTTAATAGTCTTTTTGGAATTTGGATATAAGATAAATTCATTAACGGTTGAATTATCAAGTATTAAATAAATCCAGGTCGTGTCTCTTGAATACAGCTCTAAACTTAAACTATCAGTAGTAGATGAATAAGGATCCTCAAAATTTGCTGATGATTCCCCAAATCTTTGATTATCCTGATTTCTAATTTCTTCAAAGGGAGTTTCTTCAACAATAATTTCATTTTGGGAAGTAATGAAGAAATAAACAATAAAAATTATCAACAAACTCAAAACTGCAGAAGTTATAATAATTAAATTCCCGTTTTTCTTATTAGTCTGGTTTTGATTTTGAGTTGTAACATTTTCATCAACAAAAGATTTGGTTTCACTTTTGGCCTGAAGGGGATTAAACTTTTTGTCTTCGATAATTTCGGGCTCAACTTTTTTCTCTGATTCTAAATCCGATACAAGTTTACCTTCTTTTGCAAGCTGGTATTTTTTTATCGTTTCTTCAGGATCTAAATCAACTACCGAAGCATACTCCCGAATAAAAGACTTTACATAAAGCTCAGGAAGGAAAGAAAAATTTCCTTGTTCCATAAACTCAAGATATTTTTTATCTATCCTCGTTTTAGAAGCAATTTGCTGGATAGATAACCCAACTTCCTCTCTTCTGTTTTTAAGTTCTTCAGAAAAAATATTAAACATAAGTATTAATTAATTTTTAATAATTTCGCAGCAAAGACACCATCCATCTGATGTTTATGAGGAAATGTTTGAATACATCCATTCTGGTCAACAACATCATCAGATAAAATTCCTTTTGCCGATTTAAGTTGAAAATCAGGATTATTCTCCAAGAATCTTTTAACAACCTGATAATTTTCCTCTTCCTCAATTGAGCAAGTACTATAAACAATAATACCGTTTGGTTTTACAAGAGAAGCTGCTTTTTGTAAGAGTTTTAATTGGTGTTCGGCTATTTTTTTTATATCAAAAATATCCCTCTTCCATTTAATATCTGGTTTTTTCGAAAGAGTTCCGGTTCCTGTACAAGGTACGTCCACTAATATTCTATCGAAAGGAGCATCTTTAAATTCCATAGCATCAGAAACCACTGGTTTAACAGATTTAATACCTAAACGCTCACAATTTTTTTGTAAGAGTTTTAATCTGGCATCAAATTTATCAAGTGCGATAATTTCTCCTTTATCTTTTATAAGAGCTGCGATATAAGCTGTTTTTCCACCGGGAGCAGCACATAAATCAAGAATTCGCATACCGGGAATTACATCAAGCAGCCTACATGCTAATCCGGTGCTTTCATCTTGAATATTAAAATACCCTTTTGCAAAATATTCCCATGCAGTAATGTTTGTAAGATTCTGAAGCTGTATAAAATCTGAATTATATTTTCCTACTCTGTATTTGAGGTTTACCGAATCCAACAACTTTTGAAATTCTTCGTGATTAGTTTTAATAGAATTTACCCTAAGAGTGAGGAAAGGTTTTTCATTATTAGCCATCAGAAGTTTTTCAGTTTCTTCCCTTCCAAACCTATCAACATATCTTTTTACTAACCAGTTGGGATGTGAATAATAAGTCGAAAGATATCCCACTAAGTCTTCCTGCGGATCAGGGTATCTTATACTATCTTTAGATTTCAGGATATTTCTCAGAATTGCATTACTGATATTAGCAACTCTTTGTCCTTGAAGTTTTTTAATAAATTCAACTGCTTCATTAACCGCAGCATAGTCAGGTATTTTATCAAGGAAGAAAATTTGGTACAAGGCAACTCTCAAACCATTTTTCATATCAGGGATTGCTTTTGCAAACTGACCTTTATAAAAACCATTCAAAATCCAATCTAAACGACCCATCCACCTAACAACTCCGTGTACTATTTCAAAAAGCAGAGCTTTATCCTGACCTGATAAATCGGAGTTCTTCATTTCAAAATCCAAAAGTTTATCCAAATATGCGTCAGTTTTTTCTATTCTATTAAGAATTTTGACAGCAATTCCTCTTACATTTGTATATAGATCTACCACTTTATGTTCTTCAAAAGGAAGGGTGATTCCTTGAGTTATTTCAGATGGAATTGATTCTTCTTCATAAACTGGTTTATCTATAAAATTATCTTTTTCATTTATATCCATATTTCTCTCTTATTGAAACTGTTTCATTAAAAACATTTAAAAACAACTTATAATCTTTTTCAGAAAATTCAGTATTTCTGCGGGCATAAACAATCTTAGCAACGTTAACAGCTTTATCTAATTGATAGACATCTTTTGAATCAATAGACCCCCAGGCAAAAGACGGGATAAATTTTTCCGTAAATCCCGAACCAAAAATATTACTACTAAAACCAACAACTGTTGAGGTATTAAATCTTGTTCCAATTGCAGATTTTGAATGATCACCAATTAACAACCCCAAAAACTGTAAATCAGTCTGAACTTTTCCAAAAGATAATTCAACCTGAATTTTTGAATAATTGTTTTTCAAATTACTTGTTATAGTTCCAGCACCCAAATTTACCCAACTTCCAAGATAGGAATGACCCAAAAATCCGTCGTGTTGTTTATTTGAATAATCCATAAAAATGGAATTTGAAACCTCACCAGCAACTTTACAAAAGTTTCCTATTGTTGTTCCACCGTAAATTGTTGAATTACTTTTGACTAAAGAATTTTTTCCAATGTAGCAAGGTCCATAAATAACGACATTATGCATCACGTTTGCATTATCATCAATAATAACAGGACCATTAGATGAATCTAAAACTACATTTAAACCTAATTTAGCAGATTTAGCTATTAGAGTAGAATCTCTATCCAAAAAATATAAAGATTTATTTTCACGAATTTCTTGATTTGTTGAGGTTTGATTAAAAAATATTTCATAGTCCTGACTTATTGCTAAATCATTTTTATAAATTAAGTCCCACAAATAAGTAAAGTAATCAATTTCCAGATTTTTCGATGGAAGAGATTGAAACAATTCTTTATTAAAGGAAGCAGGCTTTTGAAAATTCTTCTTAACAAAATTCCTTGTCAGATATGCTCCCAAAATTACTTCATTATTTGTAAAGATGATGTCTCTCTCTACTTCTGATGTTAGATTGTTTAATAAATCAGAGTAAGGATTAATTCTTGCGTTTATAAATAAATAATCATCATCCTCAAATTTGTTAATCTTAATAGCCGTATTTTGGTATAGAAGGGTATCTTTTAAAGAATCTCTGCACCAAAGAGAGTAGGTGTCAAAATTCATTTTTTTTGCAATTATTTCTCTCAAAGAGAAAGACCCAAGTCTTAAATCAAAAACGGGTCTGTTAAAAACCAATGGCTCGAATTTATAGTATTCATTATCTTCAAAAATGCAAAGTTTCATTTGAAAATCTTAATTTGTTAATGAAAAAATAAGTATTATTATTAAAATATGCGATAATGAAATATGTGAACATAGAATTTAAATTACTATTGCAAATAATAAATTAAATTTCCTAATTCAAATTATACTAAATAAAAAGGCGAGCTAACAGCTCGCCTTTTTTTTAGAATATCACTTTATAAAAAAACTACCTAACAAGTAACATCTTTTTGCTTTGAGTAAAACCATTAGCAGTAAGCTGATAGTAGTAGATTCCACTTGGCAATTCAGAATTTATAATGTATAATTTAGAGTGCTTTCCTGCTTCGTAGAATCCGTCAACAATTGTATCTATTTCTTCACCGAGTGAATTATAGAGTTTAATTGTTTGCCAACTGCTGACTGGAGACTGCCAACTGATTGTAGTGCCTGATTTCCCGTCAGAAGTGGATCCTGTGGCAGAAAATGGATTTGGGAAATTTTGATGTAACTGAAATTCATTAACTAAAACAAAATCAACCTCAATAACATTTGAATACTCAAATCCACCATCAATATCAAGCTGTTTTAATCTGTAATAATATTTCCCAGATTTATTTAATTTGTCATCAATGAAAGAATATTCTTTTAGTGAATTACTATTACCATTCCCTGCGACAAATCCAATCTTATCCCAATTAAAATTATTTTCACTTCTTTCGATTTCAAAGCCGTAGTTATTAATTTCTGTTGAAGTTTGCCATATAAGTTTAATAGAATTTGAGAGATTAATTCCAAAAAAAGAATTTAATTCAACTGGAAGAGGGGTCTCTCCCCAACTTGTGCTTATTCTTATACCATCTACAAAGGCGTACGGAGTGGTACCTCCTTGGCGTATTGCAACAGAGCCAATATTGGCAGGATCTCCAGAAGTCCCTGAACCAGTTGGACCAAGCGTAACCAATGGGGAACCTGGTTCTGATGAAGGGACACCACTATCATATAAATATAAAGTAACTACATCATCACTACTTGTTGTGGTATTAAAAGAATATTTAAGAACTGCTAAATATGTCTGTCCAAGATTTAATACTGTGGTACTTGAGGCAGGTGTTTCATTAAATTTAGACAAACTTAGACTCCAACCCGTACCATTAGTTCTTGCAAACACTCTACCTCTAAATGTTGTCCCTATAGTTTTGGGACCTAAATGTAAAAAATAGTCTGCTGTAGCACGGGCAGTATCAACACGTACTAAAAATGAAACAAATATATTATTGGTAGTAGTAACTGAATCAAAAGTTCTATGAACATCACCATCATTGACGCCAGAAGAACCATTAGTAAAATTTATCGCTCCGCCTATACCCGATGATACATATCCAGAGTAACTTAAACCTGCTGAAACATATCTTGGACCTTGAGTTCCACTATGCCTAACCCAAGAAGATACTGAAGTTATATCAGGATTGTCTGAGCCGCCATAATCAAAATTTTCATTCAACAATTGGCTGAATGACTGAGATGAGAAAATTAAAACAAAAAATAAAAAAGAAAAAATTTTTAAGACCATTTTACCTCCATTAAATATATTATTAAATTATGCTTTCAAAGGTAAATGGCTTATGTTAATAAAAAATATCTATAACATTAAATAATTATTAACTTCGCTTCCTGAAGAATAGCACCCCTTCTGAAATAGCCCAATTGTATTTCCATCAATATCTCTGAATAAAGCGTAGTAGCCCATAGCTGGAATTACAGTTTTGTTTCTCTTTACCGAGCCACCGTTTTCTTTTACTCTATCTAATATAGAGCTTATATCTGGAATGTTAACGTGAAAAACAGTAGTATCTCCAGTATTTACTTTTTCAACTAATCTTAATCCGACCATAATACCTTTATGATTGTTGAATAATAAATATCCATTACCAAAAGGCTTGAAGTCCCAACCAAGAACATTATAGTAAAACTGTTTTGCTTTATCTAAATCAGTTGTTGGTATTTCGATGTGACCTATTAAAGTTTCTGCCATTTTATCCTCTCTATTTTATTAAAGTCATTTTATTGTTTTTTACAAAATTATTTCCTGATATTGTATTAACATTTAATTGATAGATATAAATTCCAGATGGTAAATTATAAGCGTCAAAAAACTGATTGTATTCTCCTGCAGATTTGTACTCATCTAAAATTGTTGCAACTTCTCTTCCTAAAATATCATAAACTTTTAATTGTACATTTCCCGCTTCAGGTAGTTTGAAAGAAATAACAGTGGTTGAATTAAATGGATTTGGGTAATTTTGAGATAAATAAAATTCTGTTGGAATTTCTAAATCAAAATTAACATCAGAAGCTCCATCTGCATTAACAACTTGCCCGGCTCCAACAGTAACTGTTCTTAAGTACGCCCCATTCAAGGCTCTGATAGTATATGTTCCTGGCTTTACATCTCCGATTGCATAGTTTTCATTATAAATATCATCACCACCGATATAAGGATCGTTAAAATTATAAGTCAATGCATAACTAAAAGTTGTGTAAGGAGGTCGAGGTTTGGGGTCAGGGAAAATGTCAACTCTCGTACTATTTGGGGCATTAGGAACTCTCCCATAAATAGCGCCCATTCCAGTTATTGCACACCACAATTCAGGATTCTTTGTTTTTCTACTTGTTGAACTTGGAGAATCAAGTCTTATTTCAAAATGCAGATGAGCTCCTGTGGAACGACCAGTGTTTCCCGAGATTGCTATTGGTTGACCTGTAAGAACTAAATCATTTACAATAACTAATGGCCTTTGTAAATGCATATAATAGATATAAATCCAACGACCCTGCCATTGGCTTCTTATAGTAATATAATTACCTGCACCATTTGGTTCATAACCTCCGACTGTATCATTTGGATTGTAACCTACAAAATAAACAGTTCCAACAGAGGCAGATTTTACTGTATCCCATCTGATTAAAATATCTATTCCTCTATGAGCATTTTGCGGGTCTTGATATCGTGGTTCTCCAAACAAATAACTACCATTTGTTTCTACATTGTCTTTCACAGGTCTATTTAATCTAAAAGTTTGTGGTTGAACAATGCTAAAAATAATAATTATCAGAAGTAGAGTTTTTTTCATATAATGATTAAGTTGTTATTGATTCACTTTTAAGATAAAAATTATCTGATATTATTAGCAAAATATTTAAGACGAAATTGAATTGTTTTTTGACGCAAAGTTTTCTTTTAATAAAAATGGGCTGACTAAAAAAATATTTTCAAAGTTTCTTTGAGACTTCGAGGCTTTGTGGCAAATAAAAAATCATCTATCTGCGGAAATAAAAACAATTGCCACAAAGTCCCTAATGAACAAAGTTAAAAAAACAAATTTTTAATCAGCCCTTCTCTAATCTTAATTTTATGAACGTTTTTAAAAAGTAAGACCAACTGAGAAATAGTGGAGATTGGTTAATCTACCAAAATCCTGATATGCGTAATCAAGTTTTAATTTCACCATATCCAAAAGTCTATAATTCAATCCAAAACCAAGAGTTAATCCTTTTTCAGAATTTACTTCAAATAATGAATTATACCCAGCTCGTATAAAAATAATCTCTTCCCAAGCATATTCAAATCCTGAGTTAATAAATTCAGAATGGTCATTTGGATGAACAGCATCAAAAGCAAGAGTAAATCTATTTGATTCTGTTTTAATTAAGTCAGATGAAATACCAAATCTAAAAAGCAAAGGAAGGTCAAACTTGTCAAGCTCATAATTTACTGGTACTAAATCTCTTCCACCGCCGCCAGATGGGACTGTTCTGGTAACGTCTCTTCCGCTAAGCTGCATTTTAGTACCAAAGTTGGAAATACTTGCAGCTATTCTGAGTTCATTAAGAACTTGAATTTTGTAAAATGTTCCGACGTCAATTGCAAAACCTGTTGCACTCATATGCCAGATTGATTCATTGATGTATTTAGCATTAAAACCAATTGCAAAATTTTCTGTAAGAAATCTTGAATAGTTTAATCCTATTACAAGAGCACCAGCATCGAAATATTCACCTGTTCCTTCAGGTTGACTGACAGTTCGGACTTGCATTTCTCCCATTGAAAGCACAGACACGAAAGCACCCACTGTTCCAAAACCTGCCAAGTTAGTTGCAAAAGATGCATAGTCGTGTTTAATATCTAAATACATATCGGTATGATTAAAAAAGGCTTCATTTGATATTATTTCGGCAGTTCCGCTTGGATTCCAATAAGTTGATAAGATGTCATTGGCAACAGAAGTATAAGCGCCTCCCATACCAATCGCTCTCGGACCAACATTGAATTTCAAAATCTGTGCAGAAGTTGTTCCGGTTTTTAAAGTTTGTGCATCTAAAGGAAAAATCAATACTAAAGTCATCAAAATTGTAAGTATAGAATAACTAAATTTCATAAAAACACTCCGTTAAAGGTTATTAGTTAAACGTTAATCATCTATTAAATTTTTAGTTTTAGCATTGAGTTTCCTATTCAAATAATTTATATAACCATTTAGTAAACTCAATGCTTTGTTAATTTTTAGTCTAACAGTTTTCAATTCATCTTTCGAGATATATCTCTCAAATTCACAAGTTATTAAGTCATCAAGAATTTCATAAAGTGAACCTCGGCTCGTTCTACAAAATTGAATATTTTCTCTATAGTGAAACCTTCCATATCCTTCTGCAATATTCCTTGTAACTGACCTTGATGCTCTTTTAAGGTTATCTATTAAATCATATTTTTCTTTAGTAGGAAGTTTTTTAATTATTTCAGCAACAAACATTTTTACCTCATTACCGAATTTCCAACATTCAAGATCTTCAGCGCTTAATATTTTTTCATTAGAACTATTTTCCATTAACAGATAACCTATAACTTTACTTTATAATTGCGAATTTTAATAGTTTCTCGCCTATGCCCGGAGCATCAATATGCGCAAGATAAACTCCATAAGATATACTGAATCCATCTCTGTTAAGCAAATTCCAGAATTCTCGACCATTATCCATACCTGAATTATGTTCGATTGTTGTTACTAATTCACCCGACAAAGTATATATTCTTATTGTACATTCCGGAGGTAGATTTTCAAAGTAAATTCTTCTTTCACCTCGATTTTGGCCTGGTAATCTATTGCCGGGTTCTATTTCGTTTGCTGCAACATAAGGATTCGGGACAACATAAATATTATCTAAACGAGATTTAGCAATTTGATTATCAATCTTTGGCGCACGAGTTTTAAGTTTAAATCTATCAGTAGCAAAAGGTCTTTGAGTATAAAAATAAAACTGATCGCCCGGTTTAGGATTTACAGTATCCGAAGCTGTTCTTTGTGCAACAATGAAACCCCAAGTCAGAGTATCAGTCGCTGCTGCAGTAGAGCCGGGTTTATAAAAGATAATTTCATCACCCCTTGACCAAGCAGTATCTACAATTTGGTTTTCTTTTAGCACTGTTAAAATTCTTTTCGGGACACCTGTGGTTACATCTTCAACTTTGTATTTAACTGGAATTCTTCTTAATGGCTGACCAAGTCTGAAATACATTGCTGAGTCTATAAAATTATCTGAGAAAGTAATTACATAATCTGCGGGCCAAAGCATTTTTCTATTATCCGCACCGAGTGATGAAATCGCAACAGAGACTGGTATCTTTAAGTCACTTCTGCTCCATTTAGATCTTATTTCATCATACTTTAATGATGGATAGTCTGATACAAATAATTTTACACCATTAAAAACAGGATTATCATCTTCTCCATTTAAAGAAGTACTTTGATAAATATTATAGTATTTGTATGAAACATTAACTTCCGAATTATTTGGTATTGTAGAGTTAGTTGTTCTGCGGATAATTCCTTTTTCAAAGTTCATTACATAGTCAGAATTTTTTACATAAATTTTTCCAGATTTATCCTTAACGACAAGATTAGCATCATCTATAATAAACGGATGAGAAAGTTTGGCAAATTTGTCGTCAAATAGTTTAACATTATCAGAGACTATTCTTTCACCAGTTACAGAATAATTTTTTCTTGTAATAACCGAATCACCAATTCTGTACTGATTTGAAAATTGAATAGTATAGGTTTCATCAACTGAAGCAAGATCATTTAATATTACAGGATTCATTACTCCATTTCCTATACCAGATTCTTGAATTAAATCCATAGATTTAATTTCCGGAGACACATAACCTGAGGCTCTCGGGCCAGGGATAACTTGCACAGTATTTATATCAAAAGTCAATTGTGAAGTAATCGGATCAACGTTAATTTTTTTGGTAGTTTCTGTTGGAGGAATACCTAAAGAATCACCGTGATCATAGGCTACAACAGCATAGTAATATGTTTGACCATTAATTACATTATTTGAATCAACGAAATAATGTTTTAATCCAACATCATCTCCTAAATAATACTGTAATCCACGACCTTGATAAGGAACCGGATGATATCCTTTCCAGTTATTTTTCAGGTCAAATTTTGCATCAAAACCTCTTAAATCTTTCAATGGTTCGTAAAGAAAACTTGAAGCACGACCATCAGTAATTTTTTGAATATCACCGAAATCCGGTCTTGTGCTTCTGTAGATCACATAACCCTCGAAATCTTTACCTGTAATCGGATCAACACTTTGCTCTGCTTTACTATCCCATATTAAGGTAACTTTTTTATCTCCAGGGATTGCTGTTACAGTTGGTAAATCTGGTGGTCTAAAGAAACGATAGTTTTTGTTGTATATATCCTGAACGGTTTCAGCAGTAACAAGTAGGTCTTGAAGATTTTCACCGAACAAAAATGCCATTGATATTCTTTTGGTTTCACCTTTTTTAAGTGAAATTTTACCAGAGCCAAAGAGAAAAACAATATCTGCGTTATTAGTAATTTCGGAGAAATCACCTGGGTTCATTCTATTCCAGATATCTCTATCATTTCCTACCATAAGACTTGTTGCCCAAGTTTCGCTATTGAAACTTGTTAAACCGATTTGGTCTGATTCATCCAAGTCAGTGTAATCAAAATTTGGTTCACCAGGAGCAAGAGGGTCAGGTCTTCCATCAGCTAATCTGAGACCTCTTGTTGGGACACCATCACCTTCTCCGATATCACCAGTATTAGGAATTCCATCAACTCCAACGTCATCAGTTTCTGGATTCCAGTCACCGTCATTGTCAATTCCATCATCCTGACTCTCATCAATCATTCCATCTCCATCGTTATCAATACCATCATTAGGATTTCCCGGACTTTCAAGAAATTTACAACCGAGGTAACCTAATTGAATACCTCTGTCACCTCTCATATCCGGATCCCAGAAATAAACCATACTGCGAGCGTAAACAGGAATATTCTGTACTTCATCTCCATAGGGCTTGATAAAAAAACCATTATCATCTTTATTATCTTTTCCACCTACATCAGGGTCACCGTAAATTCCAAATATTACAGAATCAAGATCTTTTTCACTAACATTAGTAATTGTCCATACAAAAAAAATTGCATTTGCAGCTAAAGAATTACTCCATTGAAAAGCTCTGCCATCAATCTGAACACCTAATCCTCTTCTTAAAGTATCATTAGGAAATGGGAAATATCTGAACTCACGATTATATCTGTCATCCATAGCCCAATAAACTTCGAGGTCAGCATTATTTTCACCTTGTTTCAAATATCCTGGCCAAACGTATTGCCCTAATGTTGGATTATACCATTCACGAGGCCAGCTGTCTGGTTTTCCGTCTCTATCAGAATCAAATGCAGGATTTGAAGCCATAAATTCCTGATTAGGATCTGCATATCCCTCTAATGGTTCGAAAGTCCACCACAAACCCGTTAAAGGATCTCTGTCACGTAAACCCGGGCGAGTATCATAATCGTATAATCCATCACTAACAATATAAACTGTGTCACCATTTTCAGATTTAACTTTTGCTGCGACTAAAGGTGTAAACTGAAAAATATAAGGAGCATCTTTCCAAACCATCGCTAATAATTCCCGAAGATCTGCCCCAGGGAAGCCTGGACCAATTCCACCATAGTTCCAAATTTCACAAGTTACATTGTTACCATTCATCAGATATCTTTTTCTATCTTTGAAAGCAGAAGTTTTTGAAAGCCTCTCTTTAAGAGAATATTTTATATCTGAATTATTTATTTGATTATTAACCGGATAATTTGGGTGGTTTTGCTGAATATAATTTATGATAGCCTGATGCTCTCTTTGTCTTCTTTGCTCTACAGTTTCTTGAGCAAGAACTAATGTGGAAAATAAAATAAATGAAATTACAATTACTATTAAATTTTTAACTTTAAACATTTTTCGCTCCATTAAAATTCTAATGATAAACCGATTCTAACTTCTCTTGGTGCAGAGTAGTAGTGCGGTCTAATGAAATATTCATCCGCTGATTTAACGCCAGGAATTTCCTGTGATAATCTGTTTGTTTCTTGTGGACCACCTTTTTGTGCTTCCAAAGTGTAAGTGGCTCTTCCTGTATCATCATAAACAAAACGCTCATTCGAGGAATCGAACAAATTAAATACTTTAACAAACAATGTTGCCACCATTACTTTGAAATCAAAAGATTTTTCAAAAAGTAAATCAACATTTTTAGATATTGGTTTACGTTCACTATTTGTTCTTAGATAAATTTGCTGCTCAATAAGCTCCGGCGTATAAGGTAACCCTGAACTAATAGAACCAATTATCGAAAGAACCCAGTCTTTAGGATTTCCAAAGGTAATTGTTCCATTTAGAGTATGATTTTGATCCCAAGCAAGAGGAACTGGAATTTTTTCGCTCTGTCTTCCTGAAGATAAATCTAAAAAGAATGCAGATGCACCTGTTTCATTTCCCTCTGCAACTTGGAGAGTATAATCCAGAGTTGCTCCAAATAAATCATCGGGCAGTTTTCTTTTAGTTAATGAAAATGTAATACCTTTAATATTAGCATAATCTTTATTCACAAACTTATTATAACTCTCACTTGTGCTTATTCTGATTTCCTGTAATGCCAGCAAATCACGAACGTCTTTATAAAATCCTGTAATGTTAAAAGCAATAGTTTCTGATAACTGCTGTTGTAATCCCATTTCGTAAGTAACTGTTTTTTCGGAATTAAGATTGGCATTGCCATAAGTTGGCTTGCTGCCAGAGTTTTTGAAATCAGGATTTGTGTATAAATATCTGAAAGGCGGTAACTGATAAAAATGTCCATAAGAAAAATGGATTATTCCCTGATCTGTAATCGGGAATGAAATACCTAATCTTGGACTAAAAATAGTTTTTGCTTTTGCTTGTTGTAAATCTGAAGTGGGTTTGAAAATATCCGGGGCATATTTTGCTTTAGGATTCAAGTAATCAAATCTTAACCCGACATTGATAATCATATTGGTATATTCCATTTTATCCTGAATAAAACCGGATAATTGAAATGGTTTTCTGCTGTAAAGATCGTGATAAAGTGAATTAACTGGTGGAATAGTCGGATTTCTGTAGTTTGTAGTGTCCCTAAGAATGCTAAAATATTGATAATCAAGTATATCATATTTACCACGAATACCAAATTTAATTTCGTGCTCATTAGAAACCTGACTTGTGAGGTCAAATTTAATTTCAGTCGAGTTTGAGCGTTGATAAAAATGCTCGTTCAACGTTCCGCCGGATAAAAATGTGTATGGAGTAAGTTTAAAGCTTTTATGTTGCGGCTGATATCTTTGATCTGCCGAAAGAGAAGTTAAATCCATACCTGGTTTGAAATTTACTTCTTTACCTGAAGCATCTAACAATGGGAACAAATATCTTTTAAAGTCATAAATGTTATATGCACCCTTTAAGGAATAAAAAGTGTTTGAACCAATAGTCTGTCTTACTTCAAGTGAGTTAATTAAACCCCATTCATATCTATTATAATTAGCGTCGGGATTGTATTTTAATTCGTGATTATATGTCTTGTAATTAGAGTTAGAGTAAACAATATCATAGTTAATTTTTAGTGTTGTCATTGGTTTGAAAGTAAACTTTCCTGTGAGGTTTAAATCCTTTGATGGATTCATCGGCACAAAAGCATTATCACCCGTCATTGATATTTTTACATCATTTGGGTTATTTGGATTTCTGTAAACTGAATCATAAATAGTATGTTGTCTCTGACCGTAAAAATATCCTTTGTCATCATTAAATCTACCTGAAAGGAAAAATGTAACTGCATTGTTAGAAAAAGGAAGAGGACCACCAAGAGTTCCTTCCAATACCTGATTATTGACTGGACTTATTGAGCCAATATTCATAAAAATATTTTTTCTTGAGCTGATATAATCACCTGTGTAATAAGAAAGAGAACCGTTATACTTTGCTCCACCCTCTTTGGTAATTGCATTTACAATACCACTCAAAGCATTGCCATATTCAGCGTTAAAAGTACCGCTGACTACTGAAAGCTCTTGAATTGCATTAGTTGAAATTTGAACTGTGCGTCCATAATCATAAGGATTGACGGAAGAAACGCCATTAACATTATAAGCAATTTCTGTTGACCTTCCCCCTCGAATATGTAATTCTCCACCTGCACCTTTTGTAATTCCTGCCTGAAGTGCTAAAAGTTGATCTACGCTTTCAACCGGGAGAGCTTCAATTTGAGTGTTGTCAATTACTGTATGAGAAGAAGTTAAATCTTTTCTTACCATTGGTCGGGTGGCTTCAACAATAATTGTTTCAAGTCCAATTGCTTCTGTTGAAAGTTGAATGTCTATTCTGGTAGTAAAATCACTTGATACTTTGACATTAGTAACAATTTTTTTCTGATAGCCAACACCGGAAAAAATCAGAGTATAAGTTCCAGGTTCAACATTGTTGATGACGTAATTACCATCAATATTAGTTGCAGCACCAAGACTTGTACCTTCAATTAAGACGTTAATTCCGATTAAAGCTTCCCCTGTTTCAGAGTCTGTAACTTTACCGGCAATTTTTCCAGTGATTCCAGCAAACAAATTAAAATTTATAAATAGTGAGAAGAATAAGAATAGTAGTATTGAATAGTTTTTATTTTTCATTTTGACCTCATTGTCAAATAATTATTGCTAAAGATTTATTCATTTATTCGAGAAAACAGAAAATATAAAAGAAAAGGGCTGTCAGAAGATAAATCCCTAAAAATCATTCTTCCGACAACCCTCTGAAATACTCATCTGATTAATTATTTAATCAGCTGCATTTTTTTGGTGAGTTCAAATTCACCGGCTTTAAGTTTGTATAGATATATTCCACTTGAAAGACCAGCAGCATCAAATTTAGCTGAATACTTTCCTGCTTCCATAAATTTATTATCAACAATCACTGCAACTTCTCTACCAAGCATATCATAAACCCTCAAATCAACATTGGAAGCTTTAGTTACGCCAAAATTGATCACTGTTGTTGGGTTAAATGGATTAGGATAGTTTTGTTCTAAATAAATATTAGCCGGGATAAAATCTTCAATCCTTTCAACGGAAACAGGTGTAAATTGAACATCGAGAATTACAATTGGTACAAAATCATCTGTAGGGTTTGCTCTCGAATAACCTTGAGTATAAAGAACTTCGTGAGCGGGATCGCCATCAACATTAGCTACTACTATGACATCATAATCCCCACCGACAGGAATAATTGCAGAGTCAATTACACTTGCAACGTAATTAGCTGAATTTGTTAAATCTCCCCCCTGATGTTCTAATCTAAAAATCATAGCGTTTGGTTCGGATGTGCCACCTCTTGTTCCGAAAACTAAATCCAACTTGCCGTCGTTATCAATATCGCCAGCACCTGCACCATTTAAACGTAAAGCAGTTGCGGGATTCTGATCAAACACATTGAAATCGGCAATCTGATAAGAAAGTAAAGAATCAGCATTTTGAGCTTTAGTTATATAATATGCTTTGGCTCCAGCAAACCAAGCTCCGACAAAAGCTTCTTTATTGCCATTATAATTCGCTACAACAGAACCTTTAAAGCTTCCTAATTTGCCTGCAACTGTATTTTGAGCAGGATTAACTACATATCCTTGTGGAGTATATTTTACTAAATAGGTTTCACCGGCATTGCCCCATAATACGATATATGGAGGGACAACAGTCAAATCCCATTTATTACCAGTACCAGCTAAAACAAAATCACCTACCCCTGAAAACTTTGTTGTCCAAACTTCAAGACCACTTCCATCATTTGGAATTGTATTAACAGAAATTACACCAATATGAAAGTTTCCATTTGCAGCTCTTCTATCAGCAAAAATTATTTCATCTGTATTATCATTATCAATATCAGCAATGACAAATCTTATTGGTCTGAGTTCAAACATATTTTCATTTACAATTGAAGTTTTAGCATTTGGGAGAAATCCTCCAAAACCGTCACTTACTCCCATATTATCACTGCCATCCCCGGGATATTCAAAAACTAAAATTCTTGGCGGATTAGGATTTAACTGTGCATCAAGGAAATTTACAGGACCCCAAATAATTTCTTTTCTGCCATCTTTATCAAGATCTCCCCAGGTTAATCCTGGCCAGGTATTTTGTTGTGGAATATCTGATACATAACCCCAAACTGAGTCCCATCTTGCCTGAACAGGATTCCACTCAAATTTATATAGTCTTGGTTTAAGTTCATAAGGACCATCAATAAAGTTGCTATTGCAAGCATAAATTTCCGGAAGCCCATCATTGTCAAAATCAACTCCTGCAACAACTCCACCAAAACCTCGTTCAAGCTGCGAAGGATCTCGAACTAAAGCAGTTCTTTGCAAAAGAGTTTGTGCAAGAATTTGAGTTGAAAGTAAGAAAGAAAGAATACTGAGAATTGTAAATAGTCGTTTCATTACGACCTCCTTCGTTAGTTAAAGATGATTTTTTTTTATAGTTCAATTTAACTGTCCAAAAATTAATACTTTGAATTGTGTTTTTCAAGAATTATTTGCAAAGGAACACGATTTTTTTAGTTAGTAATATGAATAGATTTTAATCATAAAGTAAAAATCAATTTAAAGTTAACTCAGATTATATACTTAATACTTCTGAAAAATTAACCGAATACTATCTTGATTAAAACAAAGTATAACAAAACTAGGCAAAATTACACTTCGACTTCGCTCAGTGTTCCTCTGATATTATTTCTAATTAATTTTTCAGAAGTCTCTACTTTTTAATTTAATCTCTATCGCTTTTCTCACAAATCCATCAGCTTTTTTTAGTAACTCCTGAGCTTCTTGATAATCAACATTTGCTTTTATCATTACTAAAGCACTTTTGACGTGATAATTAGCTTTACTAAGATATTCCTGAGCTTCATCGTAAGAAACTCCTGTAATCATCATAACTATTCTTTTAGCACGTTCAATCAATTTTTTATTAGTCATTTGCAAATCAATCATCATATTCTCATAGGTTTTGCCCAATCTAACCATCGTAGTTGTAGTTATCATATTTAATACAAGTTTCTGAGCTGTGCCACTTTTCATTCGAGTAGAACCCATTATAACTTCAGGTCCAACATAAGGACAAATTGCAACGTCAACTCCTTCTATATTAAAATCCTCTCTTGGGTTGGTAGTTACAAAAAGTGTTTTAGCACCAAGCTCTTTTGCTTTTTTAACTGCACCGACAACATAAGGGGTTCTTCTACTTGCAGCAATTCCGCAAACAACATCTTTCTCGTTCACCTGAGCTGTTAATACATCTTTGGCTCCATTTTCTTCATAATCTTCTGCACCTTCTTGAGCTCTGAACATTGCTTCTTTTCCGCCAGCAATAAATCCATCTATCATCCCGAAGGGTGTTCCAAAAGTGGGTGGACATTCTGAGGCGTCAACTACTCCTAATCTACCGCTTGTTCCTGCTCCAAAATATAGAAGTCTCCCTCCGTTTTTAATTGCATTGACTACAATTTCCACAGCTTGCTCTATGTATGGAATTTCTTTTTCTACAGCAAGAGGAACTAATTTATCTTCTTGATTGATGATCTTTAAAATTTCCAAAGTAGATAGATTATCAATATTTAGAGAATTTGGATTTCTTTGTTCTGTAGTGAGTTTACTAATTTCATCAAATATTTTTCTTGAATCGCTCATTTTTTTAAAAATTAAATAATTGTTTTACAAATATAGCATTAAGATTCTTAGTGATTAGATTAAATTATTTAATCAGCCCATATAACCATTACTGTCCAAAATAAAATTAAACCTGCTTAATAAACTCTGATTTTAGTTCAAAATGAAAGAAGATAAATTCACAATAAGTGGCTAAATAAATAGTGAACTTTCCTTTGTGCGAACTTATTGACTAATACTTTCTTGCCACCAATTGCACGAATTTACACGAATTAAATCGAATAATCCGTTAAAATCCGTTGTATCAGTTCTATCCGTGTTCTATCTGCATTAGTTAAAGTTAAAGTTTAAGTTTAAGTTAAAGATTATTTATGATAAAGATTATCCTTGTGAACTTCGTGGCATTTATTCTTATATGATTAAGTGGATAGTCAATGATAAACGAAAATATTGCCACAATGACACAAATGCACAAAGTTAAAAAAGGAATTTTTAGACAGCTCCTAAAAAATTAAAAGCAGGGAGAGGCTTTATCTACATAAATAATTTTATTTTGGACAGATGAGCAAATAACGAATGAGAATTGCTCCATAATTTATATTTTTAAACAGTCAATTATATTTTTTCACAACATCAAAGAAATGAATATGCAATCCAAAGTTGAACAATATTATTTATCCCTTTCCGGAAAAGAATTAATTTATAAACCAACCGAAAAAATTCCGGTTATACAAGTTTCAAATTTCCCCGAATTAGGCAAATTTACTGCACTTCGTTTTATAGAGTGGATGCAGGCAAATCCAGGCGGAGTTATTTCTCTCCCAACTGGAAAAACACCCGAGCATTTTATTAAGTGGGTATCTCATTTTCTAAAAAATTGGGATAGTGAATCCGTTCAAAATGAATTTAGAAAAGTTGATATTGATTATTCTAAGAAACCTGATATATCAAGTTTTAGTTTTGTTCAGATTGATGAATTTTATCCAATTGATACAAATCAACATAACAGTTTTTACTATTATATTCAGAAATTTTATTTCAGTAATTGGGGTTTGAATCCTAAAAAAGCCCTATTTATGAATATCAATGAAATTCCAACGCCAAATAATCTTTCACTGGATGAAATTTTCCCTGATCAAGTTGTTGATTTAACTTTGAGAACAAGATATGCAAGTACAACTCAGGAAAGACTACAAAAACAAACAATTGAAATTGTTGATCAGTTTTGCACAGACTATGAGAAAAAAATCCGGGAACTTGGTGGTATTGGTTTCTTCTTAGGTGGAATTGGTCCTGATGGACATATTGGCTTTAATGTTATGGGAAGTGACCATTACTCAACAACAAGACTGATTGCAACCAACTATGAAACTCAGGCAGCAGCATCGTCAGACCTTGGTGGAATTGAAGTTGCAAAAAAGAGATTAGTTATTACTATTGGTCTTGATACTATAACATACAATGAAGATGCAACGGCAATTATAATAGCTGCAGGTGAGGCAAAAGCAAATATTGTTCGTGACTCAATTCAAAGTGAAAGAACAAACAAATATCCTGCTACCGTTCTTCAAAGACTTAAAAACGCAAGGTTTTATTTAACAGATGGAGCAGCTTTCAGACTTATTGAACGAAGATTTGTAGATGTTCAAAAAGAAGAACCAATTTCTCAAAAATCAATTGAGAGGGCTGTTATCAATTTAGTACTTGATGCTAAAAAATCATTAAAGGATTTAACTAAAGAAGATTATAACACAAATAAATTAACGAAATACATTCTTCAAAAAACCGGGATGACGCCAAAGCAAATTGGACAGGATATTTTTGATTCGATAATTGAAAGAATTAATAAAGGTTTAGAGCAAGTTACTAATCAGGTTATTTTACATACCGGACCTCATCACGACGACATTCCACTTGGTTATCTCCCTTATATCAACCATCTTGTACGAGACCCAAATAACCGACATCATTTTGTAACTATGACAAGCGGTTTTACCGCCGTAACGAATTCTTATATGCTGGGTCTTCTTCAAGATTTAAAATCTTTTCTTCAGTTGAATAATTTTAGAGAAAGATTCAAACAAAGATATTTTGACCCTGAGTTTAAAGATGGTAAAAATCAAGACCTTCATCTGTATTTAGATGGATTAGCCGAACATAGTCGTACAGTTAGAAAAGAAGCAGTATCAAGAAGACTTTTAAGAAATTTGATAGAAATTTATGAAGAGGATAATATTAATTATCTCGAAGACAGAGTTGATGAGTTAATCAATTACTTTAAAACTCAATATCCCGGTAAGAAAGATATTCCTCACGTTCAAAAACTTAAAGGAATGATGAGAGAATTTGAAGAAGAGCTTGTCTGGGCTTTCTTTGGTTTCGGAACTGAATCTGTTACTCATATGAGACTTGGATTCTATCAAGGAGATATTTTCACTGAAAATCCAGAAATAAACAGAGATGTAATTCCAATCTTAAACTTGTTCAAAAAGATAAAACCGACAATTGTTACTGTAGCTTTAGACCCAGAGGGAAGCGGACCTGATACGCATTACAAAGTATTACAAGCAACTTCAGAAGCATTAAAACTTTATGAACAAGAAACAGGAATAAAAGATATCAAAGTTTGGGGATACAGAAACGTTTGGTATCGTTATCATCCTGCTGAAGCCAATGTCTTCATTCCTGTCAGTTTGAACTCGATGGCGATAATGGAAAACACTTTCTTAAATAGCTATGGCTCTCAGAAAGATGCAAGTTTTCCAAGCTGGGAATATGATGGACCATTTTCAAGACTTGCTCAAAAAATTCAGGTTGAACAATACCAAACAATTAAAAAATGTTTGGGTAAAGATTTCTTCCTGAAACATCCTCATCCAAGATTAAGAGCAGCCTATGGATTTGTTTTCCTTAAAGAACTAACGTTAGAAGAATTTTACGCCCATTCAATGGAATTGAAGAAGTTAACAGAAAATATATAAATCGTCGGTAGACTAAAAAAGTAGCACAGATTAGTAATCTGTGCTACATAAGATTTACTTTTAAGTCAGTCCCATAATAAAGATTAAAAATAAACTTAAAAACATAAATGAAACAAAATCGTAGAGATTTCCTAAAAGTTACAACTTTAGTAACTGCGGCTTCTATTACTGGATTTGGTAAAGAAGTATTTGCATCAAACATCATAAAGAACAAAGGCACAAGAATGAAACTCTCATATAAACCTTACACACTTGAGATGAAACATACTTTTACAGTAGCAGTGAGCTCCCGAACAACTACTCCAGTTATGTTGACAGAAATAGAATATGATGGTATAAAAGGATATGGAGAAGCATCAATGCCTCCTTATCTTGGTGAATCACAGGAATCTGTTACTAAATTTTTATCTAAAGTTAATCTCGAACAGTTTGATGATCCATTTGAATTAGAAAAAATTCTACAATACGTTGATTCAATTGAAGAAAAAAACACTGCTGCAAAAGCTTCGGTTGATATAGCATTGCACGATTTAGTTGGAAAACTTATTGGCAAGCCTTGGTTTAAGATATGGGGTCTTGATAAAAATAAAACTCCTTATACAACTTTCACAATTGGAATTGATAAACCGGAAGTGGTTCGTCAAAAAGTGAAAGAAGCAGATGAGTTTAAAATCTTGAAAGTTAAAATGGGTAAAGAAAATGATAAAGAAATGATCGAAACTATTCGCTCTGTTACTGATAAACCATTAACAGCAGATGCAAATCAAGGTTGGAAAGATAAACACTATGCTCTTGAAATGATTCAATATCTGAGTGAGAATAATGTAGTTTATATCGAACAGCCGATGCCCAAAGAAATGATTGAAGAAAATGCGTGGATTACTCAAAATTCACCTATTCCTGTTTTGGGGGATGAATCAATTCAAAGATTGAGTGACTTAATAAAAATGAAAGATGTTTATTCAGGAGTTGTTGTTAAACTAATGAAATGTACAGGAATGCGTGAAGCTCATAAGATGATTACTCTTGCTAAATCTCTGGGAATGAAAGTTATGCTTGGCTGTATGGTTGAAACTTCTTGCGCAATTTCTGCTGCATCTCAACTTTCTCCCCTTGCTGACTGGGCAGATCTTGATGGTGCTTTGCTTATTAAGAACGATCCTTTTGAAGGGATGAAAGTAATTGATGGAAAAGTTACATTAACTGATTACCCTGGAATTGGATTAAGTGTAGGGAATTGACTCCTGTCAATTCCGTTTGTTTACATTATCCAGCCTGAAAATTATCACGGTAGATTTATTAAATAACGTATTTTTATTACGTTCGATTTATTCTTCCAAATATTTCTGTTTAAAGTATGATTGGGGCATTAGCCCTGAAATCATTCTAATAATAACACTCAAATAAATTTTTATCATCAATTTTTAAATCTATTTCAGGGCTACGCCCCTTCGTTAATATCTTTATTCTTTTTTCTAAGAAGATTTTGTGCCTAACGCCACAATCTTATGAAAAGATAACTTCTCTTCAAGATATTTCATTTTAATAAAATTACAGATTGATCATTTGAACTATATTTATTACAATTTCAATTTGAACGGAACAATCAGGAGATTGTTCCCTACATTTATGTAGGGAATTGACTCCTGTCAATTCCGTTTGTTTACATTATCCAGCCTGAAAATTATCACGGTAGATTTTTTAAATAAGTTGATAAATTACATTTGATTTATGATGTCAAAATTATTTGGGTATAAAATATGAGAGGGACTTAAGACCTATATTCATTTCAAGGATCTCATTCAAACATATATTTATTTAGATTCTAATCTTAATTTATTTCAGGGCTACGCCCCTTTAATAATGTTAACGTTCTTTTTCTATGAATATTATATGCCTAACGCCACAATTTGGGGAACGCTTTCATAATCTAACGTTGAATGAAGTTGAAATATGAAATACAGAGCGAAGTCAAAGTGTGATTTCGAATTAACTCATCATCTTTCGACAATTTCAAGATGAAGAATTACTTTTCAGAAATTTATTTTACTTAATTGACAGATAATTAAGTATATATTTCATCATTCTTATTCGATCTTTTTCATCAGTTAAAGTTTCAAAAGGTACTGTGAGTGCAACCACTCCATACTTGCCTTTGAATCCAATCATAGAAGAGAACTGATTTTCACTAAAACGCATTAAAACTTCGCTGCCGTTTATCGGATCAATTTCATCAGGTGCTTCAACTTTATAAATCTTTTCATAATACTCTGAATTGTATTCAACTTTCAATTCTTCAACTGCAAAGTTTTTATTTACTGAATGCATTAAACCAGTTTTTGAAGCGTGAGTTGATTTAAAGTGATATTTCAAGATTTCATTTGCAAATGATTTACCATCTTCATCAGAATATAAATCACTTCCAATATATGCTCCACTAATGAAAATCTTCCCGCCTTTTAAGAGATAGCTGGAAATTTTTTCTTTCAAAGGAGTAGGAAAAGCTTGATAATCAATAGGTTTTACATTACCTAACTTTGGTGGAAGCGTCTTTTTTTCTTCTCCAAAAATGAAATCAATGAATTTATAATTATCAATATTTATTAAGCCATCCCATACTGCTTCATCACTCGCAGAGGAAAAAGAAAATCCATTTTCTAATAATGCTTTTCCGTGAATATAAGTGTAATCAAAATTATTACCTGCAATAATCATAGTTTCAAAATCAGATGCACTTGCTCCGTGACCAGGTTTGTCATCAGTTTCCCAGCTGGAGTTAGGATTAAATTCATACTGTTCGCCAGTAAAACTTACATCATATTTGTAAGGAACTCCTTCATCTAAAAAATTTGCAAATCCTAAAACGGAATCTGATTCAATAGTAGCTGGGGATGCAATTCTATCGAAGGCATTTACTATAAGCAAAGGTTCTGAATTTTTACTGTTTAATCCAACTGATAAAATTTCAGAAGGAAAACTTTCGCCTCCTTTATTAACAGCACTTACTTTAAAAGAATATATTTTATCTTTTTCAATCTCAATTTCAACTTCATTTTTATCAACTAATACTCCATTATCAAAACCATTATCATTTATTCTTGTATAAATTAAATATTTTTCTGCAGCGGCAGTTGGTTCTAATTTATCAATCTGCGGAAGCCATTTTAGATTAACTTTATTTCCAGTTAATTCAGCAGAAAAGTGAGTAACTGGTAATGGCTGAACAACATAGTCGAATCCAAATTGTACAGATAAAAATTTTAATATGCCTTTATAAATTGCTCTTGAAGCATCAAATCTAAATCTCGGATCGTGATGAAATTTCATATCTAAAAAGTTTTGATGTGAGAGTAATTCCAACAAAATTGACGGGAAATTTGGTCTTGTTACTTCTGAATATCGTGAATCCCACAAAATTCTTCTTGTCCAAGTTGAGTCATATAATGCTCGCAAATCATCTACAATTTGAGTTTGCACGATATCTGCTAAATCTCTGTTTGCTAATCTGGACTTCCCATTAGGGAATTCACCTGAAGAATCAAATCCCTCAGAGCTATAAATCATTAGTGTTCCAATAACAGTATCATTTCGAGTAATGCCTGCATCAGTATGAAAAGCAAGCGAAACATCTATAGGAATTCCTAATCCTTTGGCGTATTTTTTATTTGAAGGTCCGAATGGTTTTCCATAAAGATAATTTCCATATTCAGCACGAGACTGATAATCATCTTTGTAATCATCAGAATTATTATTAAGATTATAAACAAGAGTATCGGGCATACCT
>Ga0308414_1000195_pt1 | contig 38032 bp, 33 predicted proteins | sample HotsprSampleOS50_FD_205667 | JGI IMG/M metagenome (GOLD analysis project Ga0308414, IMG submission 205667) | Hot spring phototrophic mat microbial communities from Octopus Spring, Yellowstone National Park, Wyoming, United States - 20090730_OS50 ... | reverse complement strand
GTTGATTTAGAGACCGCATCAATTTTGGGAACAGGCGGAAAGTTGATGTGAATCTCTTGCGTGAGCGATTGAACCGAGTTAGAGACGCCGTGTCCGTCATCGACCGTGAGCGTAACGGTGTAGTCGCTGGGCTGTGCGAATTGAATCGTAACATCGCGCTCATCATAGGCTTGACCGTCTGAAATTGCCCATGAATACGAGAGAGTTCGGTCGTCAGGGTCGCTTGAAGCGGCGGCAGAGAGGCGAATTTTATCGCCCGGTGCGGCAAGTTTGGGAAGCGTAAAGCGCGGCACAGGTGGCGCATTCACACGATAACTTACCGACGTCTGATACGATGAATTCGCCACGCCTGAAAAATCCCTCACACGTAGCGACACACTGTAATTGCCATGCTGATTATGCACAATCTCAACGGATTCTTTCGTTGCATCACTGACAATGCCTTTGCCGCTCCATTCGTAGCGAAGCGAATCGCCATCGCTATCCTGCACATTTTTTGCTTTGAATTCGACAGGCTCTTCAACGGCAAATTCAGGCTCGTAATCAATTTCGGCGTAAGGTTGGGAATTGACCCTGACGACAAGGCTATCGGTGGCAGAGATGCACGGCGAGTTTGTGGCATTGTCGGTCACGCGCAACGCAATCGCATAACGATTAGGCGTTGGACTTGAAAAGCGAAACGTCGGTTGTGTGCTGCGAATGGCGCCGTCGACAAACCACTCATAGCGCAGTTTATCGCCATCAGGGTCAAAGGAGTTTTCGGCTGTCAGCGTGGCAACTTCGTTTGGCGCCAGCACGAGTCGGTCGGCAGTGATTTTGGCAACCGGCGGCGCATTGATGCGCACCTTAAACGGCTCAATCCAGACTTTTGGGAAATACTTGCCTTGCGTCGGAATCCAGAGTTCAGCATCGTAGGTGCCCGGTTTGCCGAAGGCGATTAAAGCCGTATCGCCGGTAGTGCGTTTTTCGCCGTTGGGCAGTTTCGCAATCCAAGTAAGTGCTTGAGCCGAAGTATAGGCGAGGCGTTTTTCGCTAAGTGTGAAACGCACTTCATCGCAGGCGTTGCCCGGCAATTGCAAAATGGAAACTTTGGGCGGCGATTGAATTGCCGAGACATTGGCGCGCAAATTCCACAGCACAGGTGCTTTGATGCCCACCACAGTGAAGTAGTTGTACTGCCGTGAGCGCGAAATCGAAAGTCCCCAGTGATTCGTTTCGCCTGAAACGACAGGCTTCCACAGCGGCATTGGGTTTGCCAGCGGCATCGTGTTGCCAAAACATCTTTCAGCGCAATCGTTGCGCCTTCTTCGCCTTCAACATTCAGCGCAGGTGGCGGCTCATCATCGAAGTAAGGCTTGAGTTGCACTTCGTAATTGGCAGGCAGGCTGATGGTGCCAATCGATAAATCAATCCCAATCAAATCCCACTGGTCGCTTTGGAGAGAAGGCTCATTAAGGTCGGTTGCCGCTAATTTGAACGCATTGACATCGTTGCCTTCGGAAGCCCGCACGCGCACAATATAGCCGAGCGAGTCTGGCTCAACTTGTGCAAAGAGCGTCCAGCGCTTTCGGTATTGCTCTTCGTCTAACACCGATAGCGATGCCAGCGGTTTTGCCTCATCAGCAGGTTTAGGGGTCAAGCGTTTGTCTGAAAAGGCATAAAGGTCAGAGAAGCGGAAAAGTTCAAACGAAGTTTTCGTGTCGATTTTTCCATAAATCACATCGCTGGTTTGGGGCAAAATTGAGGCGTCGTAGATACGGATGGCTGCCGAGCGTGTGCCTGCGTGCGGCTTTATCCAGTAATCAAAGTAATTGCGAGCGGCACCGCTAAGGCCACTTGACGACTTGCCTGAAACAGAAAGCGAAAATTCTTGTGCGTGCAGTGCCGAAAAGGCCGCACTAAGCCCAAGCACAAAGAGAGGCACAAAAAGCCATCGCAACTGCTTCATTTAACAAAGTAAGTTCGGATTGGTGTTTGTCGTTTCGTGTCGGGTGCTTCGAACGAAACGGTTAAGGTTTGATTGGCAAGCGGCTCCAGCGCAATTGCCCAGTTGCCCTTGGCATCAGCCGCTACAGAATAGGTTCGATTACCGTGTGTCAAAGATAACAATAAATTTGGATAGGCTGTGCCATAGACTTGAATTGGCAGACCGTTTGAAATCAGCGTATCGCCCACGACTGCACAATTCCATTTCATTTGCACCAGTCGTTCTTGGCGAATGGAGACAAGGCGAAGCACAAGGTTGCGGCGATTTTTTGCGGCATCAAACGCAGAAAGCAAGATGAGTTTTTCCGACAAGTTCTCTAACGAGACCGAGAATTGGAAGGTGCCGTTTGGTGCGACTTCAATCGGTGTGCCATCTTTGAGCAGTGTGGCGTTGGGTTCAGTTTCGCCTTGAATGTCAAGTTGCAAGAGCGTGATGTAGCGCGTGAGCGTGTCGCCCTTTTGAACGGGAAACTCTTGGACGAAAATGAACGGTGGCTCACTGTCGGGACTGCGCAAGATGCGATAGGTTGGGCTATCGGCACCGCGCAGACCAAGTTTGTCAAACGCTTGAAGCCGAACAAAGCGCGTCTCATTAGGCAAGTTTTTCAGCAAAAATGAAGTCGCTGATGTAGAGTAGGTTTGCACATTTTGACTGAAATTGCGTTCGGAACTGACTTCAATTTGATACTTCGTTGTATTTGCAACGGGATTCCATCGCAGGAGAAGTTCATTGCGAAAGATGACCGTATCGAGCGCGTTCCACTGCAGGCGCGGCGCAGGCAGAAGTTCAACGGGCGGCGTTGGCTCTTTACCTTTCAACACCACCGTGCCTTGATTTTTCTTCAAGGTAACCGCCATCTTACCTGCTTTGACTTCCATTGTGCCCTCATAGTTAGCGATTCGGGTTGCGCTTGCCTCATTGACACTTGCCCAGAACTTACCTGACCGAATAATCGCTTCTGCTTTGCCAGCACTCAATTTGAAGGCACCTGATTCTTGCGCTTGCTTTGAAAGTTGAGAGAGAAGACTGCCTTTGATGAGGGCGATGTTGGCTTGTGCGGTGCGCTCGAGTTTATCGATGCGCGAGGTGCGCACGACGGCAGTGGTGTTGGGGTTAATCACGATTTGGCTACCGTCAATGAAGGCAAGTGCGGCTGTGCTATTTGTGCCAGTGCGAATGCCGTCAGATTCTGCAAAGAGGTCGCCGATTTCAGCTTGTTGCCACGCGCCAAGCAAGCCTTTGCGCTTATCGACATCGCCAGTTTTTGTTCTCAACTTGGCTTCCACGGCTTCGGTGCGGCGTGCTTCAACGGCTTTGGAAAGCGTTGGAAGCAGAAGCAAAAATGATTCGCCTTCTTGCATGGCTTTGGCAATGTCGCCTTTGGCAACGGCTTGGTCGTGGGCTTGAAGCGCGCTGCTGGTTTTCAGAAATTCTTGTTCGGCTAAAATGGGTGCGCCGCGTTTGACCAATCGGCTCAATGTTGCGCGCTCGCGATTGACCTTTGCTCTCAATGTTGAAAAAGTGCGCAGAATTTTTTGTGCGGTCGTTGAAAGCACGAATTCATTGGTGCTGGTGCGCCGCTCTGCCGACGCCACCACAATCTGCCACGCCGCTGAATCGCCCGCAAGCCGTTGAGAGACTTGCATCAACTCGCCTGCATTAAACACATAGCCGCGCTCACGCTGCTGTGCAAAAGCGTTACTGTGGAGACAGATGCAAATGAAAATCAACACTCGCCGCAAGGTCATTTGCTTTCTGAATGAAGTTCAACGGGCGTGCTGACTTTTATCGGCAAGGTAATCGTAAAGCGGCAACCAATTTCCGGATTGGATTCAAGCGAGATGGTGCCGCCATGTCGTGTTACAATTTCTTTCGTGTAGGCTAAGCCTAAGCCTGTGCCGATTTCTTTTGACTTCGAGTTGGGCACGCGATAAAACTTCGTGAAGAGTTTGGATTGTGCTTCGGGCGGAATGCCGTAGCCGTAGTCAGTGATGGAAAATACGGCATTGTCGGAGTCGGCGCGTAGTTCCATTTCAATCGTTCGGTTTTCGCCGCCGTATTTGATGGCATTGGTCATGAGGTTTTGAATGGCTTCCATTATCAACTCTTCCGAAGCGTAAATTGTGGGGAAAGGCTCACTGCACTTGAATGAGAAACTAACGGACTTTTTTTGCGCTTGAGCTTGAAGCGAATCCATCAAGTAGCGCACGATGCTCGGCAAATCAACAGGCTGGCGAATAATTTCCTGTCGCCCTGATTCCAAACGCATCACATCTAAAAAGCGATTGACCAGCTTGAGCAAACGATGTCCGCTTTGATGAATCAAGGTGATAAATTCTTTGCGCTGTGCGTCGTCGAACCCCATCGGTTGCAAGAGCAAGTCAGAAAAGCCAATGACGCTATTGAGCGGCGAGCGAAGTTCATGAACAATGATGTTCATCGTTTCGGCTTTGATTTTCTCGAGCTCGCGCTCTTGCGTGAGGTCGTGCAGAATGATAAATGAGCCGACCAAAGTTTTTTCTGCTGTGTAAAGTGCAACGGTTTGCGTGCGATAGGCTTGCACGGTTTCGCCGAATGTGATTTCCAGTTCGCTCTGATAGCGTTCGGCTTCAAACTTGGCGACACTTTCTGTGGATTTGCTTCGCTTCAGAATTTTAATGCTGTGATGACGGAAAAACTCCTCGCGTGTGGGCGCACTCTGAAAGCCGAGTTCGTGGCACAGTTCAGCGAAGCGTTTGTTCTGAAAGGTGAATCGGTCGTCGCTGCCAGCAATGCCAATCAAGTCTTCGCTGTAAGTCATCAAGAGTTTATTCTTCCACTCTTCGAAGATGATTTTCTCGACATTGAGTTTTTGATAACGCTCGAGCGTTTTGCGCATGGAGTCAATCGTTTCAGAAAGCAGGCGCAGTTCAGGAAGCGAAGACGGCGGAACAGGCGTTGAGAAATCAAGCGACTGCATGGGCTTGACGGAGTCCACAAGCTCTTGAACGGGCTTCGTCACTTGTGCTGACGCTACCCAACCGACAATGAACAAAATCACCAACACCACGCCAATAAACGAGAGCGAAAAAATCGTCAAGCGGTTTGCAGGTTCTAAAATGACGGCGCGCGGAATAAGCGTTACAAAGTGCATTGCGATGGTCTGAAACGGCGACGCCATCAGCAAATACGCTTTTCCCTCTTGCGTAATCAGGCGCGACTCCGACAGCGATGAAAGAGATAGTTCTGAAACAAGTTTGAAATTTGATGTTGAAGCCAAAAGCGTAGGCATTGGTGCGCGGTTCAGAAACAACGCAAGTTCCGTTTCTTCGCTCAACGGTAGCGAAAGTAAGGTGCGGAAAAGTTGACTTGCGTCAAAGAAGCAAGTGAGCAGGTATGGCTTTTCGAGAAGCGAAGTGTTTAGGCGCACGGCGCAAACAGTTTCAGAAGAATCAGCGCGACAGAATGCAACGGAAATTGATGAATCAATGAGCGATGCTTGCCAATTGCTTTCAGCAATCGCATAGTTGCGATTGAGGTAATTGCTGTTTTGTGCTTCGAGTTCATCGCCAGTTTGAAGCGAGAGGATGGAAATGCGAATGAGGTCGGGGTGTGTGCCGATTTGGTCTCGAAGTGCCGATTCAAACTGTGTGGGGCGCGTGGAGAACATGGTTGCAAGATACTTCGCAATGCTAAACCAAGTACTTAATTCACGGTCTGCGGATTGAATGGCGTAGCGTTGCTGTTCGCTGACAATTGTGGTGCGCTCGGCGAGCAAGGCTTGGTCGTATTGCGGACGCACAAACACATAAACCACGACCAGCAATACAAACAGCAAAATCGAAGACAGCAAAAAAAAATCTTGCTCGAAGCGAGAGACGCGAAACTGTGCTTGTGCCAATCATTTTGGCATGCTCAAATTGTTTTTTTGCATCAGCGGTTTAGCACTGAAAATAGCAAAAAGCGTCCGCTTGTGAGCATGCAAGAGCCATGCTCAAGGTGTTGGCACAGTGTGCTTTTTGCGCTCCATCAATCGGCGCAGAAACTCAACGCACACTTCGCCATCTAAACTCAGTGGGTCGAACGATGAGTCGCCGCTATAGCGGATGTATTCTGGGAAAAAATCCCGTGAGGTGGGGAAGAATGCAAGCGACATGTTCCAGCCTTCAAACTCACGCTTGCTCACACGCGAGAAGTAAATGAGATTGACGTTTTTATGCCGCTTATCTTGCAGAATGGTTTCAAAGAGCTTATTGACCGGGCGAATGCCCCCTTCAAGCACTTGCAGAAATTTGCTTTCGCAGTAAAGCAACCCGCCTGAAATCAAAAGCGAGGCGTTCTTGATACTGGCTTTCTCGGCAATGGACTTAACATCCTGAAGAGTAAGATTTTCCGCCGCTTCGCTGTAATAAACTAAACGATAAAGTTGCATGGTGTTAAAGTTGAAGTTAAACACTGTTTAACGCTAACACACGATGGCAAGTTTCTCGCTAAGCCTTGGCTTGAGTTAGTTTGCTGAACGCTTATGACTTTGTAGAGATGGCGGTTGTTTCGGGGCGCTGTTGTGGCGCTTTCTGTATTTGAGGGCAATTTTTACGGAGAACTTGTGCTACGGCTCAACGGGGCAGTGCGGTTACTTAATCTCTGCAAGGTCGGTTACGTTGATATCGTCGTTGATGATACTCATTCCTACGGCATCCGGTCCGAGGTATCGGGCTAAGGTGGGGTTCATGGTGCCAACTACTGAGCCCAGTCCCATGCTTGCCAGTTCTGTGCGCATCTGCATCACGGCGTTGATGTCATTTAACTTGTTGGGGTCGCCGCCGAAGACAAATCCCACTTTCTCGTAGGAGCGTTTTTCTTGCAACTGTGTGAGCAGTCGCTTGCTAGCTTCAGCGATAGCGGAGTCGTAGCCTTTTACTTTTTCCAGCAACTTGAACTGCCCTTTGTGAATCATGGCAATAGGTTTTGTGTCTGTAAAGGTCGCAATGCCAGCTTCAAGGAAGGAGACTTTGGTAATTTCTTTTGCCATGCGCAGGTAGGCAGGCTCGCTCGGTATGGCGTAGAAAAAAATCTGTTCTGCTAATTTTTCCAGCGCATGCGACAGCCCGCGAAAAGAGACTTGCCTTGAAATCATTTCAGCGGCGCGCAGCACAATCAATCCTGTCCCGATAGAGGTTGCCTGTGAATCAATCACAGAGACTTGGAATGGGATGCCTATATTTTTCTGACTGCGCATTTTCTTTATGCTGTCTTTTGCTTGTAAAGCGGCCGCGCGTGCATTTTTGACAGTTTCGCTCAGCCGACTCGACTCATGGATAGAGAGCACGGCATCGACTTCCAAGCAGAGTTTTTTATAGGCTTGCACAAATTCATCGACGGTCGGCGCCTCAAATCGGGCTTGTTCTTTTCCTTCTAACAGTTGCTTGTAGTAGTCACTGCGGTCAAAGTCATAGCGATTGTCGTAGCTGACTTTGCCCTGCGTGATAACACGCAAGGGCACCTCGCGGATATTGTGCTGGAAGATAAGGTCTTGCGGTAAATCACATGTAGAATCTGTAACGATTGCAATTCTCATATTTTCTTGATTTCCACTGGCTTGTTTAGTCGGCTTGAGTAGGTTTGGCTTACAGGTTTTATGCAGGTCATAGCAATGCGTGCCGTATATGGTTACTCACTTTTCAAGAGCCTTTTTATCGTGCTGCGCAGTTCTGCGGCATCGATAGGTTTTAGGATGAATGCGGCTGCACCTACTTCCAGTGCATTTTTAATTAGGGCGGCATCATTCATTGAACTCATTATCACGATGGGCGGCAGGGTAACTCGTCCCAGTGTCGCTCTCATAAAATCACCGCCGCTTCCTCCCGGCATCATAATGTCCAGCAAAATGAGGTCGTAATGGTGTCTCTGTATTTCGTTGAGTGCCTCGCTGCCGTTGTAGACATCGTGTATCTGTATGTCATAGCCCTTCAGCGCAGTTCTGATGAACAGATGAAAATCTTCTTCATCATCAGCGACAAGAATTTTGTGCATACCCGTTTTGACATGCGGCAAGTTTACACTTTCCAGCCCACTCATGAGGGCGGGTTATTATCCGTTACGGTATTGCCTGTTACGAGATTGACATTGAGAAATTTCGAGCGCTTTGCAGCCTCGAGGGCTTCCAATCCCGACAGACCGGCAAACTGGATTTGCTTAAGTTTGCCGTCTTCGTAATGCATCACGCCTGTATTTTTGCCATCGTCCAAGAGGAGCTTGCCCGTGATTTTCATCATGGTCATCTCTCCCATGTAGCTCGAAAGTGAGCGCTGCACGATTGGGTTGCCCGATTCATCAAGATGCAAAATTCCATAGACGGTTTTGCGAATGCGCGCTGGTTCTGCTGGCTTAATGATGTAGTCTGCCACACCGGCACTAAGACATTTGACAATCAAACTCGTGTCCGACATTGAGCTGAGCACCACCACGGGCGGCACCTTGAACTTTGACTGAAATAGCGCCTTGATAAGATCCACTCCATTCATCTCAGGCATTGACAAGTCAGTCAAAATCATGTCGTAGTCCATCGTTTCAAATTCTTTGAGCGCATCTTTGCCGTTATAGACTGACTTGATATTGAGCCATGAGGTCTGCAGAACTGACTGAACATAGTAGTGAATATCTCGGTCATCATCAGCCAGCAACATTTTTCTAATCATGTACGGTGACAGGCTTATGGTTATGAGAAGCTCTCATTTTGAATGGTAATATAAAAAAGTTATGACAAAATCTTTTTTGAAGCCCTTATCTGTTTCTATCTTACATTTTCGGTAACAGTCATCAATCTCAATTCTCTTCAACAAGTTATGGCGGACTTAAACATTCAGCGTGAGACGCTTGAGATGGACGTGCTATTTGTTGGCGCTGGTCCAGCAAATCTTAGTGCGGCAATTCACCTGCAGAACCTTATCGCTGCCCATAATGCACAGTCAGACTCAAAATTAGAGCCGCAAATTGCTATTCTTGAAAAGGGTCAGCGTGTTGGCGACCATCTGCTCTCGGGCGCTATTTTAGACCCGATTGCTCTACGCGAACTGGTGCCCGATTTCAAAGACCAAGGCTGTCCGATTGAAGCGGAGGTCAGCGCAGAGTCGCTTTATTTTCTTACCCAAAAGTCGCGTTTTCGCTTTCCACTTGTGCCTCCTCCGATGCAAAATCATGGCAATTATATCATCTCGCTCAACAAGTTCGGGGCATGGCTGGGCAGACTTGCTGAAGAACGTGGGGTCAATCTCTTCACGGGTTTTGCAGGTGCAGCGATGCTGCTTGACGGACAAAAGGTTATCGGTGTGCGCACCGATGATAAGGGCTTAGACAAACACGGTCAGCCCAAGCCCAATTTCGAACCCGGCATGAATATCCACGCCAAAGTGACCGTCTTGGGCGAAGGTCCACGCGGCTCGCTCACGAAAGAAATTGTGCGTCGGCTCAATCTTGATTCTGGCTGTAACCCGCAATCATATGAGACAGGCGTCAAAGAGCTTTGGGAAATTCCCGCTGGGCGCATCAAGAAAGGCACCGTGATTCACACCATGGGCTTCCCGTTGCCAGCCGACATCTACGGCGGTAGCTGGATTTACGCCATGAGCGACACCTTGCTCTCTGTCGGCTTCGTCACTGCACTCGATGCCGAAGACCCTACAAACGACCCACATTTTAATTTGCAGAAGTTCAAAACTCATCCTTTCGTGCGTAGCTTGCTTGAGGGCGGTAAAATGGTCGGCTACGGCGCCAAAACCATCTCCGGCGGAGGTTACTTTTCTATGCCACGCCTTTATGCAGATGGACTGTTGCTTACCGGCGAATCAGGCGGATTTCTTAACATGATGCGCCTCAAAGGCATCCACCTTGCGATGAAATCGGGGATGCTGGCTGCCGAAACCATCTTTGAAGCCCTTAAACGCAATGACTTTTCTGCTCAAACGCTCAAACTCTACGACGATAAGTTCCAAGCCTCATGGGCAAAAAAAGAGCTTTACCGCTCTCGCAACTTTCGGCAAGCCTTCAACTATGGACTTTACTTTGGCATGATACGCGCCGGGGTGCAAATGCTTCTGGGTGGCAAAATTTTCAAAGACCGCCTGCCTCTCGACGCCGACCATACCCATATGGCACGCTTTTCAAGAGTATGGCGCGAAAAATACTTGCGCGAGAAAGCTGACTTCAAGTTCGATGGCAAACTGACCTTCGATAAGCTTAGCGATGTGTATGAATCCCGAACCACACACGAAGAAAATCAGCCCTGTCATCTCTATATCCGCCCTGATGTGATTGCAGACATCTGCAACACAAAGTGCATCACCGAATACGGCAACCCTTGTCAGCACTTCTGCCCAGCTAATGTCTATGAAATGGTTTCAACGGATGACTTGATGGGGACAAAGAAACTTCACATCAATGCCTCGAACTGTGTGCATTGCAAAACCTGCGACATTGCCGACCCCTATCAAGCCATTACTTGGAAAGTGCCAGAAGGCGGCGGCGGACCAATCTACACCAATGGGTAACGCAAACGCATTGCACCAGTTGCCATGGATACCCCGGAATGTTCACCAGCCGAGACAGCTATCTCGCTCTACGCGTGGCTACGTGCATTTCTGCTCTCGCCCGGGGTGCTTTTTACGTTGCTCTACCTTTTGGTACGCCTATTGCAAGGCAGCCACTTTTCGTGGCTGGTAGATTGGGCAATCAAGTAAATTGAAACATATTTGCTTTGAGCAAGGTAAGAACTTGTTAGAACCTTAGGCACAACTTAAATTTTTAGAGTGGACTTGTTATCCATAACATCACTTACAAATGCGGCACACTTTACACCTTTCTTTTTCTGAAGCCAGATTTGTATTACTCTTTTTAACTGCCGCTTTTTCTTTTCTGCAAGCTGCACAGTCGCAAGTCCCCGTCTCACATTACGCCGTGCCTCTTACGACCGAAAAATCCCTTGCTGTTCAGCTTGATTTAGGCACACTTAAACTTCAACTGGGCTCACAATCCACTCGCCATGCTTTTGAGTGTGAATTTCACTCTCTCGATACCGCAAGCCTGATTTTGGATTACGCTATTCGAGACAATGTGGGCTATCTTTCTCTGCAGCATAAAGAGGTTAGCGAAGAGCCGCGTCGGCGCCGCATCCGACTTGATTGGCGCTCACTTTTTGGCGGCGATGAAGCAGAAGAGGACCTGCCTCGTCGGTCTCGCCTGAAACTTTTGCTCCCGTCCGACATTCCCATTCGTCTTGACTTTTCCGTCGGCGCTGGACACAATGACTTGGATATGTCGGGGTTGAAAGTCTCGGAGCTCAATCTGACGGCTGGCGCATGTGCAACAAAATTGCGCTTCAGCGTTCCCAATCCAATTCCCATGAAAAAACTTCATATTTCGGCGGGGGCATCTAAGCTCATGGTGGAAGGGCTCGGCAATGCCAATTTTGAAGAAATGGAGTTCAATGGCGGCGCTTCTGATGTAACGATGGATTTTAGCGGCAGTGAAATTCGCTCTTCAAAAGTAAATATCTCCATCGGCGCAGGCTCGGTGCGTATCCTTCTGCCGAAGCAGGTCGGCGTGAAAATTAAATACAACGATAACTTCTTTTCTTCACTCAAACTTCCTGACGACTTTACACAAGACGGCGACTGGTTCTACAGCGGCAACTTTTCGCAAGTCAAAGGCGTGCTCGAGATGCATGTCTCCAGTGGCGTCGGTTCGGTGCGCATGCGTTGGAAATAACCCCGTTCTCATCTCATCTTCACTTGCTTTTGCTCCATCATCTCTCAATGATGATGTGCACATCCCCTGTGGTCTCTCTTTTCCACAGTTTCCGCCAACGAGCGATGATTGATTTCAGTCTTGACTTTGAAATTTTCTAACTGCACCGTTACATGCTCAATTCTGAATCGCTCCTTGAGCATCTTGTTAATCGTGAGAATCACATGTTCGCTGCAATCATACCTATCGACCACAATGTGACAGCTTAGCGCATTGACCCCAGAAGTGATTGACCATACATGCAAATCGTGCAAGTCCCGCACATGATTTATCTGCCGCAGTGCTTGCTCTACCTCGTTGATGTCCAAGTCTTTTGGCACCGATTCCAACAGCACATCGACCGATTCTGTAATGACGCCCCATGAACTTTTTACAATCAGCATGGCAATGAGTATGCTGATGATGGAATCCAAGATGAGCCAGCCTGTCAAGTAAATTGCAACGGCGCCAACGACCACGCCGACCGAGCCAAGTAAATCGCCAATGACATGCAGATAGGCTGCTCGAACATTGACACTGGTGCGACTGGTTTTGTGCAGCAGTAACGCAGAGATGACGTTTGCAAGCAAACCAACTGCGCCAAAGCCAAACATTTCTGCGACGTGAATGTTCTTCGGCTCATTGAGACGCAGCACGGCTTCGTAGCACACCAAAACCGACAGGGCACACAGCAAGACGCCATTTGCCAGCGCCGCTAAAATTTCGACACGATAGTATCCGTAGGTGCGTTCTGGTGTCGCTGGCTTTTTGGCAAACCAGACAGCCAGCCAGCCCAAGCCCAATGCCAACACGTCGGTTGCCATGTGCCCTGAATCTGCCAGCAGTGCCAGACTGCCACTTAGCAACCCGCCAACGAGCTCAATGAGAAAAATGGTCGTAGTAATGAGGGAAGCCAGCCCCAGACTTTGTAATGCCGATTTCCCTACTTGCAGTCGCTCCAGATAAATGGCGTGATTGTGTTCCACAGGTTCTCTGTCCTTTCTGACGATTTCATGGTGTCAGTTCACCGCGCAGGTTTTGTTCAATTTTGCGTCTTACCCCTTTTTGGCTTTGCAACGGATTACCCAAAAGATAAAAAAGTTTAGCCAGTGTTGCTTCGGTCGTCATATCATGACCTGATACCACTCCTGCTTCCTTGAGTCGATAGCCACCGACATAACTTTGCATATCTACTTTTCCTTCCAAGCACTGCGAGACACTGACCATACACACGCCGCGCTCGGTGGCCTCGTGCAAGGCTGCAAGGAGTTGCGGGTCGTTATCAGGCGCATTTCCAACACCGTAGGTTTTCAGCACCATTCCCTGCACAGGCGAGCGCAAAAAATTTCTGACCACTTCCGCCGATATGCCCGGAAAGAGGGTCATCACCCCAATTTGCACCGGTTTTAATGCCTGCACCCTGAATGCACCTTTCGGTTTGGGCAAGATATTTTTCCAGTTGACCGTCATCTCTACGCCCGCCACAGCCAACGGCGGATAGTTTGGCGACTCGAATGCGCTAAACCCTTTGGCGCTGACTTTTACGGCGCGATTGCCTCGCAGAAGTCTGCCGTTGAAATACAGCCCCACTTCAGGAATCTGAAAGTTGGCGGCAAGCAAAAGTGCACCAATCAAATTTTCACGCGCATCAGAACGCAATTCCATCAGCGGAAGTTGCGACCCTGTCAGAATGACGCTCTTGCCTAAATTCTCGAGCATGAAAGAAAGCGCCGAGGCAGTGTAGGCCATCGTGTCGGTGCCATGCAAAATGATGAATGCATCGAAATCGGCGTAGTGCGCCTCAATATCATGCGCAATTTTCATCCACTCATGCGGCGTCATGTTGGCTGAATCCAAAAGCGGCTCATACTCATGAATGGTCACATCGGGCAACTCTGGTGCGGCAAACAGCGACAGCGATGCCAGCTGCTCTGCCAAAAATCCTTTTGCGGGCGCATAGCCTTTTTTTGTGCGCGTCATGCCAATTGTGCCGCCCGTGTAGGCAATATAGACGCGTTTTTTTGCCCTACGCCGCACGGTCTGACGCATTTTCGGCTTTGATTTCTTGAAGATGGGTTTTTACTCAGCGCACCTTAACTCTCTGCCAGTGCTTGATTAGCGATGATTTCAATTGCACGGCTCTTTGACAATTTTGCCGTTGATAATCACCGTGCAGACATGTGATGTGTACTCGAAGGGGTCACCATCGAAGAGCACAAGGTCTGCATCTTTGCCTTTTTCCAGCGACCCGACTCGCTTAGCAATTCCGAGAATTTCTGCGGCATCGATGGTAATGGTGCGCAGCGCCTCTTCAAAACTTAGTCCATTTGCTGCCGCAATTGCCGCTTCAAAGAGCACGACACGCGTTTTGGGCACATAGCTTTCGTAGCCCGACTGCAACGCCACTTTGATACCGGCTTGGCGCAATTTTGCGGCAGTTTCAAGCGAAGCGTTCTCGCCATCGCCAACGGTGCGCATCATGGGCGGATGCACAATGACTGGCACCCCGGCTTTTTTGATGTCGTCAATGACCAAGTAGGCTTCGGCGGCACCATCGAGTACCAACTTGAAACCAAATTCTTTTTGCAAGCGCAATGCCGTCAGAATATCTGTGGCACGATGCACGGTGAAGAGTGCCGGCAGTTTTCCGGTCAAGACTTCATTGAGGATTTCCATTCGCAAGTCGCGCGCAGGTCGTTTGCTGGGGTCTTTTGCCTGCATGCGTTTGGCATAGTCTTGTGCTTTGAGAAATTCTTCTCGCAGCATCGCTGCGCCTTTGGCGCGTGTGCCCGGCTTTTTGTAGTTCTGGCTGACCGATGTGCCCAGCGTAAAAGCCACCATCGCTGGGGTTTGCACGATAGCTTCGGTTACGGTATTGGCATCGGTTTTGACAATCATGGTCTGTCCGCTTGCCAGCGCGCCGGGTCCATGTCCTGTGTGCACGGTGGTTACACCATGGTCGCGAATCCATTTCACCAGCCGCTCTTCGGCATTGTAGGCATCTTCGGCACGCAGTTCAGGCTGAATGGCTTCAGAGAGCTCCAGCTGGTCTTGGTCATGGTTGTAGTTCAAAATGCCGGCCAATCCGACCACCGAGTGCGCATCAATCAGCCCCGGTGTGACCACTTTTGCTTTGAGTGTGCGATACCCGTTTGGAATGGTCAGGTTTGCCCCGACGGCTTCGATTTTGCCATCTTTGATGAGCACCACGCCATTTTTCAGTGGCGCACCTGCCATGGTATAGAGCATCTCGGCTTGCACGGCCAACTGTGCCGCTGCGTGTGTGAGCGGCAGAAATACAAATGTCAGACTTAGCAGTAAGCGGGTCATCTTTCCCCTCCCATTTCTGATTGACCGTTATCGTCTAAGGCATCAGCGCCGCGATAGACGGCGTAGCCGCCAGTTGCGTATTTGTAGTCGTCGGAATTGGAGCGGTCATAGACTTTTTGTCCCTCTACCCAAGTTTGCAGCACATGCGTATAGACGCTGAAGGGGTCGCCAGAGAGAATGATGAAATCGGCATCTTTGCCTTTTTCCAAAGAGCCAATGCGGTCTTGCAAATCCAGCATGCGTGCGCCTGCCAGTGTGAGAGCTTCCAGAGCTTTTTTGCGCGACATGCCCGCTCGCACAGCCAGCCCAGCTGAACGCAAAAAGAAGCGCGAATCGGTGATGCCATCATCGGTGTGAAAGGCAACATCTACGCCTGCTTCTTCCAAAGCCCGTCCGTTCTCAAAGCGAATGTCGACGGCTTCCAATTTGCCGCCTGGGGCATCGAGCACGATAATTGAGCAGGGCGCTTTGGCTTCGGCAATTTCTTTGGCAACTTTCCACGCCTCACTGACATGATGCAAGACGACACGAAATCCAAATTCTTTTGCCAAACGCAACACGGTCAGAATATCATCATGCCGATGGGTATGATGATGCACAATGCGTTTGCCTTCGAGTGCTTGCACCAAGCATTCCATATCAAGGTCGCGCTTTGGGAGTTTTTCTTTGTCGCCACCTGCCGCCTTGATTTTTTCGCGATAGTCTTGCGCTTTGAGATAAATCATTCTCACTGCCGCCGCTGATTTGCCACGCGTGCCTGTAAAGGGCGCTGGTCGCAAGGGATTGGTGCCATTTGCCATTTTCAGCCCACCGGCAATGTCGTTTGTCGCATCTTTGACAAAGAGCATGTCTTCAATTTTGTTTGCATTCTTGCGCAATTTCAGATAGACCGTCTGCCCGCTCATCAAGTGCCCTGACCCCGGCATGACATTTACCGTTGTAATGCCGCCGACCAGCGCTTTTTTGAAATTTGTCGCCCTTGGGTCAATAGCATCCAAAATGCGCACGCTCGGATGCAAGGTGCCTGACGCATCGCCGCCATCGCCGCGCCCAATGTGCGAATGTGTATCCACCAGCCCGGGCAGTATCACCTTGCCTTCCACATTGTGCTCGACTGCACCGGCGGGCACTTGCACTTCACCGGCTTTGCCGACTGCCACAATTTTCCCGCCCTGAACGACCAACACCCCCTTCTCAATGGGCTCACCGACAATCGGATAAATCAACGCACCACGGAAGACTTGCGGAACATCTTGTGCCACGAGTGGAATATGCAGAAGCAATGTCAAAAGTAAGATGCAGGGGAAAAGTTTTGCTCTTTTAGAAATCATAGAAACCTCCTTTTGCCTCCTTTTTTTAACTTGCCTGAAAATAAAACTTTATACATTTTACTCGAGCAATTTTTCTCCTGCTGACTTACTCTCGAGCGGCGACGCTCTACTTTTGCTGGCGCAAGAGAAATCCGCCTTCCGTGTTAACTTTGTCGTGCTACCTTAACCAAATGCAACAGGACATGAAACTGACTTGGGATGACGCCGAAGACATCGGCATACTTTTGCAGGAGAAATACCCAGATATTGACCCGCTCACAGTGCGTTTTACCGATTTGCACCGCTATGTGACCGAACTGCCCGACTTTGCCGACGACCCAAAGGCATCGACAGAAAGCAAGTTGGAAGCCATTCAGATGGCGTGGTACGAAGAATGGAAAAGCGCCAAGTAACTTCGTTTCAGCGAAGTCAACAGGCACGCGCAGACCTTGCTTGTTATACCGCAGCGTTGCAAGCCGTGCTTCCATGCTGACCGCTTGCAGTGCGGCACTTCAGCCGTTTTAGCATGTCTTTCGAGCAGAGCCCTTGCGTGCCTTCCTCTGGGGCTACGCAACACTTTTTTGCATAATGGCTGTGGCTTTGCGGTAAATTTCGTTGGCAAAATCCACTGGCGCTTGCGGATTATTTTTTTCGGTGAGCCCGAAGAGCTTTTCGGCAATCACCTGATGATTGAGCAAGCGTAGGCTGAGTTGCGGTCGATACAGAAACTGCGCTGTCAGCTCCGGTCCGCCAAACACCATGAAAAATGCCACAAGTTTATTTTTGGCTTTCTCCAGCAAGTTGCTCTGATTGAGCGCCCCGGTAAAATTGGGCGACATGGCAAGGTTGTAGATAGGCGTGCCCAGTATCACCACATCGAATTCTTCCAAGAAACTGTAATCGGCACGCGGCGGGGTTTTGGCTTTTTCCACATAGAAGCCATGCTCGACTAAAGTTTGCCCAATCGTGTCGATAATTCGGTCGGTTGTGCCGCCGGTGGTCAGAGCATCGTAAAGAATAATCGCTTTCATTGCTGTGCTAAGTTTAAGTTTGACCATGCGCAACGCCCTGTGCGCCCTTTATTCTACAATTTTGACTGGTGTATAGAGTTCCACCAAAGATTTTAGTTCTGCAATATCTGCATTCTTCATACGGATACAGCCTTCGGTAATTTGCGTTCCAATTGAACTTTCATCGTGTGTGCCATGAATGCCAATGCCTTTCCATGCCTTACCTGACTTGGTGCGGTCTGCACCAGTGTAGAGCCTTAGAAACCATGGTCCATATGCGCCTGCGATTTCGCCTTTGCCATCCTTAAAATCGTGCGTCCATTTCTGAGAGTTCTGAATTTGCACAATGTAGAACTCGCCTTCTGGCGTGCGCATATCGCCTACAAATTGCTTATCTCCCGCGTATTTTCCCACAGCAATTGGATAGACTTTCTCGAGCGTTTCGCCTCGGTAGAGATAGAGTTTGAATTCACTTTTTTTGATGACAATGTGGCGCGTTGGCTTTTTTTGTGCTGGTGTAGCAAATCTCCAAGCAGGTGTTAGAATCGGTCTAATTTCGCCAAGTAAAATAATTGCCAGAAAGAGTAGCAGCATTGTTAGCTTTGCTGTCAAATTTTATGCAAAATAATTTTCATCAATGCTCTAAACAAAAGAAAGTATGCCGTCGATTACCGTTCTCGAAGAAAAAATTGACAAGACCGCTGTTGCGGCGGTGCTCAACAAAATTCTGGAAACCGAACTTGCTGGCGTTGTCCGCTACACGCACTACTCTTTGATGGTCTACGGCTACAACCGTATTCCCATCGTCTCTTGGCTACGCAGTCAGGCAAATGAATCGCTGGCGCATGCCCAGCAAGCCGGTGAGCTCATCACGGGTTTGGGCGAGCATCCGTCGCTGGCTATCGGTCCGCTGCTTGAGACCGAAAAGCACGACATTGGCGATATTCTGCGCGAGTCGCTTGAGCACGAAATGACTGGGCTGGCCGCCTACCGTGAATTGCTCGCTTTGGTTGAAGGCAAGTCGGTGGTCTTGGAAGAATACGCCCGTCAGATGATTCATGACGAAGAGCTTCATATCATGGAAGTCAATAAAATGCTGCGTAAGCCGGGCGAGATTGCTGCCTACCAAAACGGTCAGTAAGTAGGTCATTCCCAGTCGCAGCATTGGTTTTGCGCGCCCCCACAACGTTGTGCGATGTTCAGCAATGCTCTGAAGACCGACCAAGAGGCGGGAGTTCCCGCCTTTTTGTCTTATTTTTGCTTTGCGAAAGCACGATTGGTTGCGCGCTGAAGGTTGCGCTTCAAAAATTTGTAATCCAAAAACCTTTTTTGTATGCCATACACTCACTTCATCACGCTTCGTCAGCCTCTACTTCTTCTTGCTACACTTGTTTTTCTTACGGCGGCTTGCAGTCAGCCAGAGTATGGGGTTAAGCTCTCGGCTTTACCCAGCGGTGTGCAGATTCCTGCTGATTTGCAAAAAAAATTGCGCTACGATGCTGCCTCGCAAAGTTTGCTACTCAAGGATCATTTGACTGCAGCTGAAAAGGAAGAATTACTCAAGCTTTCAGAGGATAAGTCTTATCGCCGCGCGATTCAAGGCTTATTTGAGTACAATCAGCCAGAGGAGACGACACAGAAAGGCGAAATGGTTATTGGCGTCGACCCTGCTTTGATGCCTCTTGCCGAGATTCTGGTTAAAGCCTTCAATGAAAAGCGACCAGAAGCAAAGATTATTCTCGAGCCGATGTCCGCCAGTGAGGCATTAGCCGAGATGGCTAACGGACGCTTGCGCTTTGCTATGACCATTCGGGATAGCTCTACGGCTGAAGGCAGTCTTTTTCGCTCCAACAAAGCCGCCGTCCTGCGCCGCATCTCTGCACTTGATGCCTTTTGCTTTATTGTCAATCCGCAAAATCCTACAACCGAGTTAGGCTTACGGCAATTGAAATATCTCCTTACAGGAAAGGCAAAAGACTGGTCGGAGATTGATAAAAGTCGAAAGCCCACACCTGTTAAAATTTTTCTTAGCAGTGATGGTCGTGCAGAGTATTTGCGCGATAGCATTTTGGCTGGCGAAAAACTTGCGGATAGTTTGGTGGTGTGCCAGTCCAAAGCTGACATGATAGAGGCTGTCAAGCGCACGCCCGGCGCCTTGGGATATGTGACCATGTTAGACATCAAGGATGTCGTGGGCGTTAAGCAAGAAGGCGGCAAGTTTGTCGTTGACCTGAAAGATACCACGCAGTTCAAAGTGCTTGCTGTGAAAGGTGAGGGTTTTGAAGCCTCGCCTGTCTTGCCGCTCCAAGGTTATGTAGCCAATGGGGAATATCCACTTAGCTACCGAGTGTATTACTTTCAGCGCGCACAAGGGCAGTTGCCTGCTGGCTTTTCCGGCTTTTTGCAGTTTGGCTCCCCCGGTGAAGGTCAAGATGTGCTTTTCAAAAATGGGCTTGTGCCGTTTACTCAAAAAATTGTCATCAGGCAATAACACTTTTAACTTGTTATCGTCCATGTCTTCATACGCTTTGTATGGTTTGCTTTTTTGCTTCAGCCTTGTTTTGCTGCAAGGCTGCTCGGGTTCTGGCAGCGATAAAAGCGAGTCGACCACTGAAGGCAAATTGCAATACGCTGCAGATGAATCGCTTGCGCCTGCACTTGAACCGCAACAGAAGGAGTTTACACGAATATGGCCACAAGCCTCACTGAGCAGTGAGTCTGCCCAGACCCGCCTTATCGTTCAGCGTTTGCTGGAGCGCAAGGTGCGACTTATCATCATCAACCGTGACCTGAAGCCCGATGAACTTGAAGCTATCAAGCAAGTTGGTATGGCTTTTGAGAAAAAGCCCGTGGGCGTTGATGCCGTTTGTTTTCTTGTTCATCCTGAAAATCCTGTCCGTGCCTTGCGGTTATCGCAATTGCGCGATATTCTTTCTGGCAAAATCACCAACTGGTCTGAAGTTGGGGGAAAAGATGCACCAATTCAGCTGCTGATTACCACGCCCAACGATGGCATGCGCGATTTGCTTCAAGATTCGCTGCTCAAGTCGCTGGAGTTTTCACGCTCGGCTTATCCGTGCACATCATTTGCACAGATGCAATCGTTCATGGCGCGCACTAAACACTTTTTAGCTTACACAGGCACGGCACACGCTCGTCCCGCTCTCAACGTCAAGCAAATGGACACCACAGCATTCAAAGTGCTGGCACTTGCCGCCGATTCTGCAAATGCAGAGTTTATCATGCCGTATCAAGCTAATGTCTATGAGGGCAAGTATCCCTTTGCGCATTTTGTCTATGTCGCTTATCCGCTCGGTGAAAAATTGCCGCTTGGCTTTGCCTCATTTCTTTTGCGCGAAGGTCAGCAGATATTTGTCCGTCATGGCTATGCGCCGTATAAATTGCCAGTTAGAATTGTCAATTTCAGAGAGGATTAAACTTCACGCTCCACTCTTGCGTATCAGAAAATGTTCCCCTCTTCACCACCGTGTAGCGTGCTGGTTAGCTGTCAGTGTTGTGTTGGTCTCATTCTGAGCAGAGCAAAGCGAAGTATGACTCCTGCAACTGTCGCAAAATAAATGGCGATACATCCAGAGCATTTGGGCATTAGTGTTGCTGCGTCGTCTGGTTTCACGCTTTGGCATACTTGCTTAGATGCTCTAAAAACTTGTTAATTTTCGTCGTTCAGCGGCTATATTGATTGCCATTAGCAAGAGGGGCATCACCCCAAAACAATTGATACTGAAGTCGTTGTTTTAGAGATTAAAAGGTTTGACGAACATATCTTATATGACATTTCAAGGTAGAATCATACTTCTTCTGCTTTCTGTAATCGTTATCTCAGGCGCCTATCCTGCCATTTCGCTTTTTTTGCTTAATCGCTTCGAGTATGATTTCAAGCGATACATTGCCTCACAGAGCAATGATTTCATCATTCTCAAAGAAATCAAGACGCGGCTCCTGATTTATGACTCGGGTTTGTGGAAGTTTGTTGCTACTGGCGACCGCTCACTTTTTGCTAAAATGAAACCTCTTCAAACCAGCATTGAAACTGACCTACAGGATTTGCTGACCCGCTCGCCGATGGATTCGCTCACACATATACAACTTCGCAGAGTGCAGGCTTCCGTGCAAGATTACTTCCACCATGTTGATGAAATTTCCAAATCACCAAGCGAAGTGCGCAAACTTGCCTTAAGTCAGCAGAAAAGCATTGACCAGATTTTACGCGACCTTAACTTGCTTTTGGAGACCACACAAATCGACTTAGTGGGGGCTTCCTCTCAGCTTCGAGAGGAGCTTTCCATGCTGACCTTTCTTGCCATTGGCATGGCTATAGTATTTCTGCCCTTCTTGATACTGATTGCCTATCTGCTCTATCGCTCGACGGCTATGCCTATTCGCGACATTTGTGACCGCTTAGGCTCCGTGCGCGTCGATGAAAATCAGACTATCGTCAAGATGATTGCAGATATGCGCCAGCTTAGTGCCTCACGCGCATTTAATGATGAAATTGCTATGCTAGCCCGAAAAATCAGCGAGTTTGGCAATGCCATCAATGAGAAAAATGAAGAACTTAGCCGATTGATTATCACCGATGAAAAAACCCAGCTTTTCAATTTTCGCTATTTCAAATCGCAACTGCATCAAGAATTTGTCCGTGCTCGTCGCTTTAAGGAGCCTTTCTCCATCATCATGGTCGATGTCGATAAGTTCAAGCACTATAACGATACCAACGGGCATTTGCTTGGCGATGAAGTTCTCAAGAAAGTTGCTCGCCTTATCCGACAGGAGTGCCGTGAGACCGACATCCCTGCACGCTTTGGCGGTGAGGAATTTTCAGTGCTATTGCCACGCACCGACAAAGATGAAGCCAAGGCAGCTGCCGAACGTATCCGCCGCGCCATAGAAGACGAGGTCTTCATCAACCAAGAAAAACAGCCCGGCGGCAACTTGACCGCCAGTTTAGGCATATCCACCTTCCCTATTGACGCTACCGATGAAGAAGAGCTACTCAGTGCCGCCGATATTGCACTCTACGAAGCCAAGTCGCGTGGTCGCAATCGTTCCGTGCACCATGCAGACCTTCAAATCACTCAAGCTAAACCATAGACAACCTTGAAGTTTGAACTCGCCATTGCACGACGCTTTACCTTTCCAAGAGCTGAACGACAGAGCAAACCTTCATTTATCGTCTTCATTGCCGTGCTTGGCATCAGCATTGGCACTGCGGCACTCATTCTGACGCTGTCAATTGTCTATGGCTTTAGCCGCATCATTGAATCCAAACTTGCTCTTTTTGGCTCACACATCGTGGTTACTCACGCTTCGCTCAAAGAATTTGAGCAGGATGACAAGACTCTTTCAGAGATTGCTCAAATGCACAACGTTGCCAGCGCCGCTCCGTTTCTACAACGCAATGTTATTTTGAAGTCGCGCTCACTTTCAGGTGACCCGCTACTGGAACCAGCTGTGCTTAAAGGCATCATACCTACTGCCGATATTTCATCAATGCGTGAAAAAGTGATTTCAGGTCAATTTTTGTCCGATAGCCTCCGCTTCAAAATTCCTGTGCTTATCGGCAAAAAATTAGCGCAGCGCCTTTCGCTCTCGCTTCACTCCGAACTGCTTGTGCTTTCATCCGCCGCTGCCATAGATGCCCTCCCAATTCAAGCGCAGCAACCTGATGAACTGTTGCGCTTGCTTAAACTCGAGACGGCGACCGTTGTCGGCATCTATGAAACAGGTCTTTCGCAAGGCTTCGATGAAACGGTGGTCTTTACGACGCTTGATGCGCTTCAGAAATTTCTTGACGTGCCCCAGCGCATTTCTGGCTATGAAGTGCGCACCATAAACTTCGACCTTGTTCGGCAAACTGCTCAAGAGCTTAATCAAGCGCTCAAAGCTCCGCTTGTGGCACGCACCATCTATCAAGTTCATGCCTCGATTTACGCATGGCTTGGTTTGCAAAAAAATGTCGTCCCCCTGCTGCTTGTGATGGTTACTGTTGTTGCCGCCTTCAACATTATTTCCACGCTTCTTATCATTGTCTTGGAAAAAAGTGCAGAAATCGGCGTGCTGATGTCGTTTGGTGCCAGTCCGACACACATTCGCCATATTTTCATCTCACAAGCACTTTTGATGTCGATTCTGGGAATTGTTTTTGGCAATGCACTTGCGCTGACACTTTCACTGCTTGAACAGCGCTTTCACTTCATTCCTCTGCCTGAAGAAACCTACTACATTTCAGAGGCACCCATTATCATTGAACCGCTTCACTATGCGGTGGTATCGGCGCTTGCCCTGCTGATTTCACTTCTGGCATCGCTGATTCCCGCTCATAGCGCTTCCCGACTTAACCCTGTCAATGCGATTCGCTTATGAGTGCTCCGACCTATGGCGCAAATTCGCAGCTTAAGGCAAACTTGCTGGTTGCCTCACGCTTTATTTTCGCCGCTAAAAAAGTTCGCATCATCAACATCATCACTGCAATAAGTGTGCTGGGTGTTATCATCGGCACGGCGACGATTATCATCGTGCTTAGCGTGATGAACGGATTTCGCGACCTTGCCTACAACCTTTTCTTAGCTATTGATACCGAAGCTAAACTGATTGCAGCAAAAGGCGCCACTATTCGCATCTCGGATTCGCTGCTTGCTGAACTTCGCTCACTTGATGGCGTCGCTTCCGCTCGCAAATTTGTTGAAGGAAAAGTGTTGATGATTACCGATAAGCAAAGTAGTATTGTCATTCTCAAAGGCATAGAACCCGAAGCCTACCAAGACATGGCAAACTACTTGGATGAACACCGACGCCCGCTCGAAGATGATGGACTCACGATTGGATTTCCACTTGCTTACAAATTTTCTGCCACGCTCAACTCCGAAGTGCGATTGCTCTCCGCCAAACAAATGGATGAAGGGCTTGCCGCTATTCAAAACCCGCTGCTGCGTTCGTCGCTCGACTTACCTCGGCTTAGGGTTCGAAATTTCTTCTCTGCGCATCGCACCTACGATGAGATTTACACGATTGCTTCGCTCAGCACGGCACAAAACGTCTTTGGCTACGCGCCTGATGTGGTTACAGGCATTGAACTACGCGCCAAGCCCGGCTTTTCTGACGAAGAGCTCAAAACGCATCTTTTGCAGTGGCTTGAAAAGAAAGGGCTTTCTGCGCAATACAGTGCCGAGAGTCTTTCTGATAAGTTTCGTGAACTTTTTCGTGTGATGAAACTCGAAAAGTGGGGCAGCTTCATCATTCTCTTGCTGATTGTCATCATTGCGGCACTAAGCCTCATTGGCTCGCTGACCATGACCGCTATTGAAAAACGGCGCGATATTTACTTTCTCTACTGCATTGGGCTCACGCCTGCAAGTCTTCAGCGCATTTTTCTCTTTGAAGGCATGCTCATTGGCGTCATTGGTGTTGCGCTTGGGGTTGCGATGGGCTTTCTGGTCTGTTTTTTGCAGCAGCAATTTGGTCTTGTGCCGCTCCCATATGCTGAATCTTTCATCATCCGTGCCTATCCTGTTTCTATGATGGGTAGTGATTTTCTTGCTGTGATTGTTGCCGCGCTCGTGCTTATTTTCTTGGCGAGTCTTTACCCAGCTCGGCGTGCGGCATACCTTGCCTTGACTTCCACCGAACGCTGGCGCTCTCAATAGCCTGCTTTCGTGATTCATTTGTCTTAATGCTTTTGGCTAAATTTACTGGCAGTTTTTTGCAACCTATCTTTTGGAGAACGCTGTATGTCGCAGTTAGTGCCGCCGCATATTGAAAAGTTAGAGCCATACATCCCCGGTCGCAGCATTGCTGAAATTCAGCAGCTGTATGGTCTGCGTGAAGTCTACAAGCTTGCTTCCAACGAAAATCCGCTTGGGGTGCCGCCGCGTGCTCATCAAGCTATGCTTCAAGCGATTGTGGATGTTAATCGCTATGGCGACCCTGCCTCAATGGCATTACGTCAGAAGTTAGCCACTCGCTTTCGCCTCAAAGTCGACAATGTGATTGTTGGCGCAGGCTCGGAAGGCATCATGTCGAACATCATTCGTGCGTTTGTTGGCGACCGTGATGAACTTCTGACCTCTGAAGCCACATTTATTGGGTTCAAAGTGCTGGCGCAATCCAAAGGCGCACCGTTCATTCAAGTGCCTTTGCAGAAAGGCTATCGTTTTGATTTGCAGGCTCTTGCTGACGCCGTCACACCACAGACCAAAGTGATTTACCTCTGCAATCCTAACAATCCCACAGGCACAATTTTCACACGCAAAGAATTTGATGACTTTATTCAGCACATACCTGAGCGTGTCATCATCATTCTCGATGAAGCCTATTTTGAGTATGCTGCTTCCGACCCGCAGTATCCCGACTCCATGTCGTATCGCTACGACAATGTCATTACCTTGCGCACATTTTCGAAAGCATATGGGCTTGCAGGTTTGCGTGTAGGATATGGCTTTGCTCATGATAAGTTCATCACCAATCTTTTGAAAGTCAAACTGCCGTTTGAGCCGAATTCTGTGGCGCAGGCGGCGGCTTTTGCGGCACTCGATGATGAAGAATTTTTGCAGCAGTCACTCCAGCTCAATCAAGAAGGCTATGCTTTTTTGACCAAAGCTTTCACGGAACTGGGCTATACATGGATTCCCTCTTGGGCAAACTTCATCATGCTTGATTTAGAAAGCGAAGCACGTGTCAATGCCCTGACAGAATTCTTGCTACGCGGCGGGGTGATTGTTCGTCCGCTTAAGGCTTTTGGCTTGCCGCATTGTCTGCGCATTTCAATTGGGTTGACCAAAGAAAATCAGCGGTGCGTAGAGCTAATGGAAAAGTTTTTAACAGTTGAAGCGTCTCATGCCCACTGACCTACACCTTGGAGAGCAACCTGTAGAGATGTTCATGTGGGTTTTCCAGCGTGTGTGCGGAGATAAGTTCGCCAGCGCGCTGCGCTGCAATTGCCCCTGCTTCCACAGCATGCTTGACAGCAGGCGACTCCCCCTTGACCACCACCGCTACATAGCCACCGCCAATTGCTTCTTTGCCAACCAGCTCTACATTGCCAGCTTTGAGCATGGCGTTAGCCGCCTCTAACGCCCCGACAAACCCCTTTGTCTCAACAATTCCTAATGCACTCATGGCTCGTTGATAGAGTGTTCCACCAAATTGTTATCCTTTTAGTTCAGCTCGATTAAAAACTGCTTACGGGCAATGTTAAAGCCGCATGCCGTTTGACTTCATCAAATGAGTATGTTCGCCGTATTTCACCGTTTTCGAAGACGGTCTGCAAGATGTCGTCGCCAGCATCATTTTGGCTGGCCGTTTCGAAAGTTTCACCGACTTTGATGAGTTTTAGGCGTCCTCGTTTAGAGTGTTTGCCATTGTCGGTAATTGGGCGTTTGAAGACTTCTCGTTCCTGATTTTGGATAGTAACACTGCTGCACTTGAAGGCAAACCTTTGCGTGTCGCGGTCCAGTTTTTGCAGCAAGGCGCCACCCATGCCGAACGAAACATTATCTGCCGACCAGCCATTTTGTTTGAGGGTTTGCAAGACTTCTTCAATGGTTTCGTAGCTCACGCCATCGCCTTGAATGACTCTTACTTTCGGATTTAGCACCTTGAACTGCTTGCGATTCAGTTCATAGCCGAACTTTTGTCCCAAAATTTCAATGACTCTCAAGACCACATCTTTCGGATTTCCTGAATCGGGACGGATGACCAAGGTGCCTTCTCGTTCTAAGACCTCTTTGCGCAAGACTTCGCCCCAGAGATGTTCGCATGCGTGATAGATGTCGTAGGAATCGCTCACCACAGCAACGGTGCCCGTCGGATACTGACGCAAGATGTTTTCGTATGCCAGTGCTTCGTTTTCTTCGCCCCATGAAGTAATTGTGCTGTGTTCAGCGGCTGGAATTGAAAAGCCCCACATTTGCGAACTTTCGTAGTAATCACGAATGAAGGTTAAGCCAACCAGCGTATCTGTTCCCATGAAATTGATAAGATGTGCCGCCGCACCTACTTTTGCAGATTCAACCGACGAGACACCTCGGAAGCCAAAATCGTGCAACTTGAAATCAATCAGTTCAGGCGTGCCTGTCTCGACAAGGTAATCCAAAATGAGCCGCTTGATTTCATGCGACTGTGTGGCTACCGAACAGCCATACCAGACCTGCACCAGCAAGGTTTCCAAGTAGTTTGTCAGCCAGTAGCAGTTCATATCGGTATTTTCTACCGTCATGAGCACATTGTGTGTGGGCACCGATAGTCCTTCGGGCACTGCTTTGATTTTTATCGGCAAGCGACCCTTGTGCGCATCTACGATGTATTCCCAACCCGTTCGGTTGAACACAAAAGAGCTATTAAAGTGCGCCGCACAAAACTCTTCGGCTTCATCAATCTTCTTTTTGGTTACAACTTCTCCAGCCAAATACTCCTTGAGATAATACTGCAATCCAAAAAACACCACTTCCTTGAAACGACCGCCCCGCGATTCAAAGTATGAATAGACGTTTTCCGTCTTCGGCGGATACTGCTTATAGTGACTGATTTTGTAGGAATCCGTAAGAAGAATGATGTTATGAGGTTTCATTTTCTTTCCAAATTTTTATGTGCTACTTACATGCTGGGTCTGCACTCATCTTGGCTCAATACAGGCTTGATGCGACAAAACTTGCATCTTGCAGTAAAATCGCACTTTTATTCAACTTTTTTGATATGCCGTTTGCTTTTGTGATGGTGCCAGCTCTTTTCACACTTTGTTTGAAGATAAGAATTGATAGGCTCGCTTGCACACGCTATTCAGTGGGAACTTCGACAATAAACGTCGCCCCCTTGTCCTTGCCTGCTGACTCTGCCCAGACCTGACCATTATGCAGTTCTACAATTTGTTTGACAATTGCCAAACCCAATCCAGTCGAGGATTCTCCGCCTGTCGGTTTAGCCGAAAGCCGTTGAAACTTCATGAAGAGTCTCTTCATATCGTCTGGCGTTAAGCCCTGCCCTTCATCTTTGACCTCGAACCGAAATTTTTCGCCAGCGTGCTTTAGACTGACGCTGATGACTTTTTCGCAGGGCGAATACTTGATGGCATTGCTTATCAAGTTGACGAAGACTTCTTTTAGTCTGGCTGCATCTACTTTGGCTTTTACATTCGGCTCAAGTGAGCACTCAATGACTTGCTTTTTCGCATCTGCTTGCACCTTGCATTCCGACACGGCATTTATTGCCAGTGAAGAAACATCGGTCAGCTCTTTATGCAGCACAATTTTCCCTGCATCCAGCGCTGACATCTCGAGCAAATCTGTGATGAGTTCGTGCATACGCTGCGCCGCACTGTAGATGGTGCTCGTCATTCGGTATAGTTCACTTCGCTCATCAAGCTGCTCCAACATCAATTCTGAAAACCCGATTATGGCTTGCAGAGGATTTCTCAAATCATGTGCAGCAATGCTCATAAGTTCGGTCTTCAACTGATTGGCTTCGATGAGTTCTACGTTGCGCAAGCGATAGATTTCTGCCTGCATTTTGGCTTGCTCGACTTCATAGACGGCTCCCATCACCTTGAGTCGGCGGTCGCTTTCTTCGCTGAATAGTTCTCGGTTTGCCGCATGATAGGCTTTGTGTGCCAAGAAGGCTTGTTCATACTTACCAGCTTTGGCATAACTTTCGGCAAGTTCCAGATAGATTTTTGCAATGAGGTCTTTGGCATGAATTTTTTCGGCAATTTTCAGTGCGGTCTGCAGCGTCTGAGTGCTTTCAGACCCATTTCTATCATTTGCTTTCGAAGACAGGCAACCTATTGCGTAGTAGCTGTAAGCCTCGATGTATTGCAGACCGATTTTTTGCGAGAGTTCTAAGCTCTGCTGCAAGTGCTGACTGGCCTCATCCAACTGACCTAAATTGGAGTAAGCCAATCCCAGATTGCAGTGCGCTACGGCTAAGTGATACATGGAATTGAGCGATTTTACAATCGCCATGCACTCACGATGAAACTCCAGCGCTTTTTCATGATTGCCCAGCTTTTCATGCACCACGCCGATATTTCCCAACGCCATGGCTTGCTGCGTACGGTCGTCCAATTTTTTTGCCGCAGACAGCACATATTCAAAGCACTCCTGCGCAAGCGATAAATTTCCTGACTCTAAATACACGCTCCCTATGTTCTGCATGAGATACATTTCTCCTTTGCTATCGTGCAACTTTTGATAGAGCGAGAGACTTTTTTGCATCTCACCCAGTGCCATGGCATACTCACCGATGGCATAATAGATTGTTCCCAAGCAGAGTCGCGCTTTGGCTAAACCTGCTTCATCATTTGCCTTTTCATATCTTTCAATTGCGATTTTGGCTCTTCGCGCCGCCTCTTCGTTTTGTCCCAGCCGTGCAAGGCTAACGGTGATGATGTAATCACTTTCATTGATGCCTTGCTCGTATTGAATGGATTTTGCCAAAGCATTTGCCTCTTGTGCCGTAGCCAGTCCAGCTCTATACTCTGCGTGGTCGATGGTTAAAACAGACGCAAGCTGATTTAAGGCATCGACTTTTTCTTTGGGGCTTTGAGCAGTTTCTACTTTGCTTTTCAATTTACTCAGGTTACTCATACACTTGTGCTTCAAGCAAAGGCAGTTCAAATGCAAATGTGCTCCCTTTCCCCAGTCCTTCTGATTTTGCCCACACTCTGCCGCCGTGCATTTCGACGAGCTGCTTGACAATTGCCAAGCCCAAGCCGGTTGAAGATTCTCCGCCTGTGGGTTTGGCGGTCAGGCGCTGAAATTTTTTGAAGAGTTTTTCTTTTTCCTCTTCCGAAAATCCTTGCCCTTCATCTTTTACTTCACACACGACATGTTTATCTCTTCGGTAAATGCGCACTTCAATCGCTTTGCCGTGCGGCGAGTATTTGATAGCATTGCTAATCAGGTTATCGATTGCTTCTTTTAGCCGTTCCTCATCGCCTTTGACCCAACATCCATACTCGATTTGGCTTGTGAGGCGTTGTTCTTTCTGTTCAGCGCGCATCAATGCAATTTCTACCAGCAGGGCGCCTAACTGACCAACATCTACTGGGCGCATGTTGAGCCGAACCCTGCCGCTTTCAATTGTCATGTTGTTGAGCAATCCTTCAATAATGTGGTGCATTCGATAGGCAAGGTCTTTGATGAGAGAAAGAAACTGTGTTTGTCTGTCGCCCATTGATGAATTTGGGTCGAGCAACATATCGGCAAAGGTCATAATCGAGAAGAGCGGATTTTTCAGGTCGTGTGCCGCAATGCCCAGTAGCTCGGTTTTGAGTTGATTGGCTTCTTCGAGGGCTTTATTGGCTTTGGCAAGTTCCAAGTTGCGCATTCTCACCAGCTCGGCTTCACGCTGTGCTTTTTCTACCTCGCGCTCAATCGCAATACGCCGAATGCGTTTGCTGGCTTCTTCTCCAAAGACTTTCTCTTTGACGCTGTGAAAGGCTCGGTAATGCTCTAAGGCTTTTTTCAAATCCCCTATGGTTTCAAAAATCTCTGACAACGCCAAGTGATAGCTGTATTCCAAATCTTTTGCGCCGATTTCTTGAGCAAGACTTAATGCTTGCTGAAAACGCTGTTCAGCTTTTTTGAAGTCATTCAATCCACGATGCAGTGCGGCAACACAACTCAAACTCTCCGCTTCAAGTCGGCGGTCGCCTAACTCGCGTGCAAACTGCACACTTTGCATCATGAATGAGAGTGCATTTTCAGGGTCACCTAATGCGATATAGGCTTTGCCCAGATTCAGCAGCAGTAGCGTCTCTGTTCGGCGTAGCTGTGCAACCTCTGCTACCGTGAGTCCTTTTCTGAAATACTCCAAGGCTTGCTTTGCTTTTCCCATCGCAACATAGACTTCCCCAATGCGATTGAGCGCACTGGCTTCAATATCCTGACTTTTGAGTGTCTGATTGATACTCAAGCTCTCCAAGAAGTATCCCAAGGCTCGGTCATGCTCGCCGAGCTGTTGATAGATTGAACCAATGTTCATGATTGTTGTTATCTCGCCGCTTTTGTCATCAATTCCTTCGTAGAGCGTCATACTCTGGTCATAATAGTAGAGCGCCTTTTCATGGTCACTTAGGTCTGTGTAGATGTTGCCCAAGATGTTGAGCATTGAGGCTTTGCCTGCTATGTCGTTTATTTCTGTGAAGCGTTCTACGGCTTCAAGGGATAGCGTAAGCGCTTCGCTATATCGTGAGAACATTGCTAAGAGAGCGCTTTTGTTACGCAGGCTGTAGGCAATGCCTTTGAGATAGTTTTCTGATTGCGCCAGTGCCAATGCTTCTTCAGTCAGCTGCATTGCCTGCTTTGGCTCGGAGTATTTTATTTCCCACGCCTGTGCATTGAGCGCATCCACTTGTGAAATTTTGCTTTCAGCAGATTGAGCTTGTTGTTCCAGTTTGTCGATGTTCATTTATTGTTTAGCTGCTTTACTTTTCGAGAGCCGTGTCACCCCATATTGCAACGATATGCTGCAGGAAATTGCTTTCACCATTAGGCTGTGAAGAGCGTTCAGCAAGGTGTTCATGCGCGCCCCGGGTATTTTCGCTTTGAATTTACACTTCGTTGCCACAAAAATTCTCTTATTTTATCGTTACCTGTTTGTCAATGTGAGAGATGCGAGCTTTTGTCGGCATTTTTTTAGCGCCCTCGCTGCGTGCGGCGGTGCAAAGTTTTTGCGATGAGCTAACGGCAGCACGTCCGAGCGCTAAGACGGCAATCAAATGGGTTGAGCCAGAGAACTTTCACCTGACGCTGAAATTTTTAGGCAATGTGCCGTCGGCGACCCTTCCAGCGCTCACACAAGCGCTTCACGAAGCGGCAAGCCCCGCTTTCGAGATTAGTTTTGGTCAGGCAGATGCTTTTCCCTCTCTTTTACAACCGCAAACCCTGTGGATTGGCGTGCAGGACGGTCAGCAACACCTGTCTGCACTTGCTGAACGCATTCAGGTTCAACTTGATGCGATTGGCTTTCCGAAAGATACCCGCCAGTTTTCTGCACATCTTACCATCGGTCGCATGCGACAGGGTTACACAGTGAGCGGTCTTGGCAAAGTTGTCAAAGCCTTAGCGCCTTCATTCATTGGGCGGCAGCGTGTCGATTCTTTTGCCCTGATTGAAAGTTGCCTTACGCCTGAAGGTCCGATTTACACCCCGCGCGTTACCATTGCACTTACGCCATAACTCTCCTTGTAGAAGCACAGCGCAAAAGTTATTTTTGTCCTCTACGAAAAATGGTCCCTTAGCTCAGTTGGTCAGAGCAGGCGACTCATAATCGCTTGGTCGCAGGTTCAAGTCCTGCAGGGACCACACTTTCCACAGTCTTCTTTTTCTGATAGAAACTTTCCCGACTCTTGTCATACCTTGGCATAGCGTATCTACTTTTTCATTTCATAAGCATATACTCAATTGCTCTGACTTTTTAATGCTAATTTCATTTTGCAATAACACTTCTGTAACAGCCTCGCCCTATCTTTGCGCCTGAATTGTCAAGGCTATGTGTCTCTCGTCTCTTTTGAAAAAACCCTTGTTCATTCCTCCTTCTTCGTGTGCTCTAATCGCTCACACTCTAAGTGGGTGCTGTCAAAAAACCGCAAAAGAGAGCGAAGCACCATGCCTTGACGATTTGATAATGCCTTGCAAATTCATCACAAATAACTAATAAACACAACGACAAACATGCCAAGAACACTTTTATTCAGCGCGCTCTCTTGCCTTTTGTTAGGTGGAATGATTCTTTCAGGCTGCCGCAGCAATACCAGCGACAGCGGCTCATCTACTTTAGTTGAGTTTCGCCAGTATTCGGTGACACCAACTTTTGTTACTCGCCTTGCCAGCGGGGTTCAGGCTTTCACGCTTATCAGCAGCGACGACACACTTCGTGAGTCTCCAAACTTTGTTTTCGGCGGCATGGCTGATGGCGCTGGGCTTCTTAGAAATCCCGATGGCACCTTTACTTTTGTTTGCAACCATGAAGATAACTTTGCAGTGTCTCGAGTAATACTTGACCAGACTTTCCGTCCGGTGCGCGGCGAATATCTCATGACCTCAAATGATGGGCTCTATCGCTTGTGCTCCGCCACCATGGTTACGCCTGAAATCCATGGCGTTGCCCGTCCGCAGTTTATCACTTGCGGTGAGTCTGGGTTTGACTCGCAGATACACATTGTTGACCCATATGGGCGTCCAAGTGAAACAGACCGTATTCTCACCAGCTTCGGCTACTGGAGCGCTGAGAATGCCGTTACCCTTCCTAAGGGTACATATCCGAACCGTACAGTAACTCTCATTGGCGATGATGATTTTGCCAACGGCGGTGAGCTGGTTATGTACGTTGGACAAGGCACGGGCAACTTTGACAACGGCAAGCTTTATGTTGCTCGCGTAAGAACAGCACTAGCACCCGTGAGCGCGATATGGTTGTCGGTCAAACCTACCCCATTGAGTTTGTAGAAATCACAAATCCGACGACTCGCCCTGCGGCTGAATTCAACAGCGAATCTCGCCGCCTGAATGCGTTGCTGTTTGGTCGAGTTGAAGATGTTGACTATCGCAAAGGTTCAGATGCTGCTGCACGCGAGCTCTATTTCTGTGTTACAGGTCAAGCATGGGGTGGCAACCGCAATGCGAACAACGACCGCACCATGTATGGCAGAGTCTATCGCCTCGTGCTCGATGCCAACAACCCGCTTGAAGGCACGCTTGAAGTTATCTTTGATGGCGATGATACCAACGGTCCTGCCCGTGAGTTCATGAATGTCGATAACATCTGCGTGACCGAGAATTACGTCTACATTCAAGAAGATGCCAATCGCTATCGTCCGAACAGCGGTGAGCTTACTGGCGTCAGCACCGTCTTTGATGCACAGCGTCAAAATCATGACCTGCGTATCTATCAGTGGAGAATTGGCTCACCGACCAGCACCCTGTCCGTGTTCATGGAAATTACACCGCCTCGTGATGGTGGTGCGTTGCAGCGCAAGTATATTGCGCCAATCAACCCCGATGGCAGAACCAATAACTGGTTTGTTGGCTCTGACGGACGCTTGGCTATCGGCGATTGGGAGTATGGTGCTATGATTGATGTCTCTAACGAAACGGGTCGTCCCGGCACCTTCCTTGTGTGCGTGCAATCTCATACTTGGAGACAAGGTGGTCAAATTCCCGGCAGAGATTTCCGCAATCCTGACCGCGGTACACTTCCTGCCGCTCAAGGACCGACAAACCTTGGTGAAGGTAGCTATGTGCTCATTCTTACCAATGTGCCACGCTAACACATTGCGCGCACGACGTATCAGAACCACGCAAAGAGCCGCATGTCCGATGCGGCTCTTTTCATGCTCAAGCAAACTTCCTAAAGTTTTTTCAATATGCGTCACGTTGTAAAGTCTGTCACGATTCTGTGCATTTCCTTTGCGCCGTTCATCGGCTGCAAGCAGCAAGCTCCTGAGACTTCGCAAGAACTTGCCGAGCTTGCTGTAAAACCGCTTTTCATCAAAAACTTGAGCGAGTTTGAGCACTCTCTTGCCGTGCTCGATTCACTGATTGCTCAAGCCAAGGAGGATTCTTCCCATGCCAAGGCGCTGCAAGAAGCATTCAAACATGCTCGTCTGGCTTACAAACGCATGGAATTTCTGTTGGAGTATTATGCCCCTTCCACTTCGGAGGCAATGAACGGTCCTGCTTTAGAAGAGGTCGGCGAAGAATACAAGATTGAACCGCCCACCGGTTTTCAAGTTTTGGAAGAATTGCTCTTCCCCGAAGTTGATTTCAGCTCGAGAGAAGCTATGCTTGCACAAGTTAGAATCATGCGGTCTCTCTGCAAACGCTTCGATGGGCTCGTCATCAAAAAGCCACTGACCGATAATCGCATCCTTGATGCCATGCGTCTGGAAATTGCTCGTGTCATCACGCTTGGCATCACCGGCTTTGATTCTCCTGTGGCACTCTACTCCATTCACGAAGCCAAGGCGGCTTTGGAAGGACTCGCCGAAGCGTTTGCGCCCTACACCAAAGCACTTGAAGAGAAAAATCCTGCACACGCCCGTCAGCTTGACACACTTTTCTCAAAGGCTATTGCGTATTTGGCAACACATGCCCACCGCTTCGATGACTTCAATCGTTTGGAATTTATCGTAGATTTTGCCAACCCACTGAGTCGGGCGCTTTTTGATGCTCAACTTGCACTTGGTATCCCAATTCTTCAAACTGAGCGCGCCTTTCGCACCACCGCTAAAACGCTCTTCGACCGTGATGCGCTCGACCCACTGGTCTATACACCTAACTATCAGGACTCCTTGAATCCAAAACAAGTTGAACTTGGTCATCTTCTCTTTTTTGAGCCGCTGCTGTCCATAAACGGAAAGCGGTCTTGCGCATCATGTCATCAACCTGAAAAAGCTTTCACCGATGGTTTGCCTCGCGCCCTTACGCTGACTGGCAACGATAAAATTTTGCGTAACACTCCAACCATCATCAATTCTGCCTATCAAGCCAGTTCTTCCTACGACCAGAAAACGGTCTATCTCGAGGACCGTGTGCGCTTTGTGGTTCACAGCCCACACGAAATGAATCATTCTCTGGATTCCGTCGCCAAAATTCTTGCGCAAAGTGAAGACTATCGCATGCGCTTCAAAGAGGCTTTTGGTAGTGAGAATGCTTTGACTGCGGAACATATTGCCAGTGCGATTTCAAGTTATATGCGCTCACTTAGCTCATTCAACTCACGCTTTGATGAGTATATGCGCGGCGACAAAACCAAGATGAACGCGCAGGAACAGCGCGGCTTTAACCTTTTTGCTGGAAAAGCCAAGTGCGCCACCTGTCACTTTATCCCGCTCTTCAATGGCACAGTGCCGCCCACCTTCCAAGAGACCGAAGCTGAAGTGATTGGCGTGCCCAAAGAAGCCAAGTGGAAACAAGCTGAAATCGACCCCGACATCGGTAAAATGGCAATCAACGGCATTGAACTCAATAAGTATATGTTCAAGACGCCTACGCTACGCAACATAGAACTGACAGCGCCTTACATGCACAACGGCGTCTACAAAACACTCGATGAAGTGATGCGCTTCTACAACATGGGCGGCGGCAAAGGCATCGGCATTGATTTAGCTAACCAAACTCTGCCACCCGATACACTCGGCTTAACCCAAGCGGAAATTCAAGACATCATCGCCTTTATGAAAACCTTAACCGATACTACCGGTCTGACCCAACGACCTCGCTCACTGCCAAAGTTTTCCAATGATGTGTTGAATAGCAGAATGGCTGTCAGCAAATACTAAGGTGAAGCGGCATACTTTCAGCACGGGCGTTGTTGCATATTGATTTGAGATGCTCATGTAAATGAGACAATCAAATCGCCACTGCTCTCCTGTGTAAAGTTGAATGCCCTTAGAGCGTTCTGTGCTGGTCCTTCGCGCACTTCACCTTGCTGTGAAAAGCGAGAGCCATGACACTGACATTCCCATTCTGAATTTTTGAAAATCATGTTGCTACATCCTGCATGCGTACAAAAGCGAGAGAGCACGATGAAGCTATCCTGAAAGCGCGTTATGCTAATATCGGAGCGCGTATCGCTTGGCGGCGGTCTTTGTCCGTCATAGTTGAGAAATAAAGCTTCTCCGTGCTGCGGCAAAATAGCGCGTGGCACACGAATTGACAGTATGGCTGGCGCACTTTCTGGCGAAAACTGCGATTCATTGCCACTTTTATCAACGGCGGTTACTTTGTAATACCAAATCTGCCCTGCTTGAACAGCCGTGTCTTGCCATGTAGTTATATTGCTATTTACGCTTCCAGCTTGCTCGAAACCACTTGCTGGAATCAAACTGCGGTAAATTCGATATGCCTGCAAATCGCTGATGGGACTGCCATCGCTATTGGTTGTTACCGCCGCCCATGATACCTTTATCCAACTCAAAGCCCCCTCGACGCGAATTGAAGTTGGCGCCGCCGGAGCAAGCTCATCGAGTGCCGCTGGGTTCAGGCAGGATTCTAAAGCGGCACCGAGTGTTAGCCCCGCCACGGTTTTTAGAAATGCTCGCCGTTTCATTTTTTCGTGCTGTATTGATGTAAAAAATTCTCATTGCAAATTGTTTTTATGACCTTTTCACACGAGGATTGGCAACAACTTCAACATTTGCGCGCACAGTTCTTAGACCGGCGCGCCGGTCATTCAGACTATTGGACTACTCCTCGAGTGCTTGAGCTCTATGAGCATACCTTTGCACAACGCATCGCATGGAAATGGCAACATGTTTTGGCAGAACTTCTTCAACTTCGCTGGCAACCGCCTGCACTCCCGCTCTTGGACTGGGGCTGTGGCACAGGCATTGCCGCACGCACATTTCTTCGCTATTTCCACACACCTTCCGTAGCACTTTACGACCGCTCGACGCTTGCCCTAAAATTTGCGCAAGAAAAAATTCGCTCTGAATTTCCCCACATCAGGCTCTTGCCTTTTAGTGAGCGCACGTCATTTTGCGGCATTGTGCTACTTAGGTTGTGTTGACAAATAGAGATGCTTAATTTTGGAAAAAAGACCAATGCATCGTTACGAATTGACACCCGAACAATGGAAACACATTCAGCCGCTGTGCGCTGGTAAAGCCTCCGATGTTGGAC
>Ga0308414_1000194_pt1 | contig 38202 bp, 31 predicted proteins | sample HotsprSampleOS50_FD_205667 | JGI IMG/M metagenome (GOLD analysis project Ga0308414, IMG submission 205667) | Hot spring phototrophic mat microbial communities from Octopus Spring, Yellowstone National Park, Wyoming, United States - 20090730_OS50 ... | reverse complement strand
ACTGGCTACGCGGCGAACTGGTCTTGCAAGACGATAGCCTCGAAGATGATGAATTTGCTATTCGAAACGACTATGTCTCGGTAACGCCCATCTCATTTGACCAGACGAACTATGCCTTTCTGGAAACCGTGCGAACGTGGAACCTAAAAAAGTAATGACCCTATCCATTCCTTATTCCGTCTTTGGCTCTGGGCGCAGTGCGTTCAACAAGCTGTTTGTAGATTATGTGGCAGGCAATGAGCATGCCAGCAAGATAGCGCAGAATTTTTTTTTCGGCGATTACCGTAGCAAGGAAGTGCGGCAAAAAAAATTGGAGGCACTCTCGCAAACGGCATACCAGCGTGAGCAGTTGGTCGAGATTTTAGAGCGGCAAAATCGTGCACTGGGCGCCTCCATCAAAACCCTTGCGCAGATTCAGAAATTTGCATCAAGCAAAACGGTGGCTATCGTCACCGGGCAGCAGGTCGGGGTGCTGACCGGCAATCTTTACACGATTTACAAAACACTTTCGGCGATTGCCTTTGCCAAGCGCATGAAGCAAGAGTTTCCAGACTATGAATTTGTGCCCATCTTCTGGCTGGAAGGCGAAGACCATGACTACGAAGAGGCGGCCACGCTCTCTATTTTGGTGGAAAACAAATTGCATACCTTGCGTTACCATGAGCCAAGTGTCAAAGAGCGCACCATGACGGGGCGCATTCGCTTGAGCGCAGAAATCTCACAATTTGCAACCGAAGTTTTAGCCGCACTAGCGCCCAGCGAGTTTAAACCCCGTGTGGCTGACCTGATTCGCCAAACCTATCGCGAAGGCGAAACCTTGCTCTCTGCCTTTGCCAAGATGATGAACGAGCTCTTCAAAGATGAAGGACTGGTGTGCCTCTCCAGCGATGAGCAAGCATACAAGAAACTCTGCACGAAACTGTTTTTCAAAGAATTGAGCACGGCGCCAGAAAGCTCGACGAACGTCATTGCTCAAAGTGCCTTGCTCGAGGAAGCTGGCTACGATGCACAAGCCAAAGCCAAGCCCATCAATCTCTACTTGATTGAGCAGCATCAGCGCTGGCGCATTGAGCCGCAGCAAAAAGAAACTTATCTGCTGCAGCCCATTCGGCGCATCATCTCAAAGAGCGAACTTTTGGAGCTGGTTGAAGAAGCGCCTGAACGCTTCAGCCCCAACGTCATCATGCGCCCAATCATGCAAGATTGGGTGGTGCCAACCTTTGCCTACATTGCGGGTCCAGCAGAGGTCGCTTACCTGGCGCAGCTCAAAACCAACTACGCCTTCTTTGGGGTGCAGATGCCTTTGGTGGTGCCGCGCCACAGCCTTTCACTGGTCGAGCCAAAGGTCAAAAAAGTCTTCACGAAACTCAGCGAGCTCATGGCTGAAAAAAACCGCGCGGCGCTCTATGCCCAGTTTTTCGCCGATAGAGAACAGCTCACGCGGCAAGCCATTGATAAACTGGAGCACATCGGCATAGAAAAACTGTTCGCACAAACTGAAACGCAAATAAAAATTGCGCTACAAGCACTCGGCATGGAACTTGCACGACTTGACCCAACCTTAAAAGAAGCAGTGGAGACCGCCAGCGGCAAAATGTTTTATCAAGTCGGGCATCTCAAGGAAAAAGCCTTTCGCGCTGAAAAGCAAAAACATCAAGACATCATCATGCAGCTCGAAAAGTGCGAGGTGAATCTTTTGCCCAATCACACCTTGCAAGAGCGCATCATCAATGTGTGTTATTACCTTAGTAAGTTCGGCTTTGATATGCTCAAGACCCTTCAGCAGACCATTGAGACGCACGCAGAACTTCAGCATTTGATTGTGGAAATGTAGCTTTGTAAAAAAAGAAACATGAAAATGTCTATTGCCGACCTACGCAAGGAATACACAAAGGGCTCACTAAGTGAAAAAGACTTGGAGCAAAATCCTTTCAAGCAGTTTGAAAAGTGGTTTGAAGAAGCAAAAGCTGCAGGCATTGAAGAGCCCAATGCCATGACACTGGCGACAGCCACAAAAGATGCCAAGCCCTCGATTCGCACCGTGTTGCTCAAAGGCGTGGATGAACGCGGATTTGTGTTCTACACCAACTACGAGAGCCGAAAAGGCCGAGAACTTGCTGAAAATCCAAATGCGGCACTGTGTTTTCATTGGCAACCTTTGGAGCGGCAGGTCAGCATTATGGGCATGGTGGAAAAAGTCAGCCGAGAAGAATCGGAAGCCTATTTTCGTTCCAGACCGCTGACCAGCCGCTATGGGGCATGGGCGTCGCACCAAAGCGAAGTGATTGCAGGCAAAGCCGAGCTTCTGAAGCGCGCAGCCGAAATGGCGCTCAAATACCCAACAGGCGATGTGCCTTGCCCACCCTTCTGGGGCGGATACCGCCTGCTTCCCGATGAAATACAATTCTGGCAAGGCCAACCCTCGCGCCTGCACGACCGCTTCCGATACCTCAAACAGCCTGATGGAACATGGAAAATCGACCGACTCTCGCCATGATGCAGAAATTGCACAGAATTTAGAAAGGGCTGACTACCGTTCAACGGTCGCAGTCTTTAACTGGACAGCTACTGGTAACTGGGAACGCTGGAACGGCACAACTTGGGTGCTGAACCCGCCCGAAGGCTATCCTGGTCAAAATCCAGGCACGGGCACGGTAACCAGACGGTGGTGGATGGGGAGTTGAGTGCGGGGAGTTATCGGTATCAGGTGAATCTGTCGGGGATGGCGAGTGGGGTGTATTTGTATCGGTTGCGCAGTCGGGATTTTGTGGCTACCAAGAAAATGATGCTCATCAAGTAGAGCTGAAGAAGAGAGGTCTCAAAAACAGCGAAGGCGTTCCGAGCGGGACGCCTTTTGTTTTGTTCCTCTGCCTATGTGTAGGAGAGTGAGGTCGTGCTGTCATACCGAATGCAGTGAGGAATCCATATTGCGTGGATGCTTTGCTGCGATGCGCGCCGTTCAGCATGACAAAAGCGACAGTGTCATACCGAACGCAGTGAGGAATCCCGTGCGTGGATGCTTTACGGTGTTCAGCCGGACAAATTGGGGATGGCACACCTCACCCTGTTTTGGCTTCGCCAAAACGTCCCTCTCCTTGTAGGAGAGGGACGTCTGCGCCAGCAGACAGGGTGAGGTCAGCATGGCAAGACCGAAAAAGTCATTGCGAGCGATAGCGAGGAATCCAGTGCGTGGATGCTTTGCTGCGATGCGCGCCGTTCAGCATGACAAAAGCGACAGTGTCATACCGAATGCAGTGAGGAATCCATATTGCGTGGATGCTTTGCTGCGATGCGCGCCGTTCAGCATGACAAAAGCGACAGTGTCATACCGAACGCAGTGAGGAATTCCGTGCGTGGACACTATTCATAGAGCCAATACTTTTGCCAAACGCGCTCGTAGAGAGCACGGCTGTTTTGGCTTTCCTGCAAAATCGTCTCCAGCGAGGCTTGTCGCTCAATGAGCTGGCGCAAGCGATTTGTGCCAGCAATTCTATTAATTGATTTTCCGCCATCGAGCCAGCGAAAATTATGAGGATGAGTGCGATGTAATGCCAGTAAAATTGCAGTGCCTAAAGCAAAAGGCTGAAACTGACGCCGATGTGTAACTTTGATACGGATGCCTTTGCAGCGCTCATCCTGAAATTTGGGATGGCTTGCTTTGCCAGCTAAACTGCGCGGCACAAATGAAATCGTGTCAAACGCAACGCCAGCAAGATGGAAGGTTTGCAGTTCAGCCAGCACTTTTTCTGCATCAAGAAAAGGTGCGCCGAAGAGTTCAAAAGGTGTAGCGGTGCCACGTCCCTCGCTGATGTTGGTGCCTTCAAGATGAACAAGCGCAGGGTAGAGTAGCATCGCCTCTACACTGGTGATATTCGGCGAAGGCGGAATCAGTCGCACAAGAGAATCGTCATCGAAGAACCGCTGCCGACTGAAATTCTGCATGCGCACCACACGGAGCTGAAGCGTCGGCAACCGTTGCGCCTGAATAAACTGCGCCAACTCACCGACCGTCAAAGCATGCACAAACGGCACTTCCACATAGCCAACGAATGAACGATAGGCCGTATCGAGCATGAAGCCCTGCGGTGCAATCGGTGCAATCGGATTGGGACGATCGAGCACGATAAATTCTTTACGCTGTTCAGCACAGGCTTCCATCGCCAACTGCATCGTGGAGATGTAGGTGTAACAACGCGTGCCAATGTCTTGGATATCGAAGAGCAATGCATCAAGGTTTTGAAGCATCTCAGGCGTAGGTTTTTTGGTCTTGCCATAAAGCGAAAAAATGGGAATCGGCTGACCAGTCGGAGACTGAAGCTGACTGCTCTGAACAAGCTGACCAGCTTCCGCATGCGTGAGAAACCCATGTTCAGGTGCAAAAATGGCACGGATGCGAAACCCAGCCTCCAAAAGACGCAGGTAGTTGGCTTTGCCCGTGCCATCCACACCAGTAGCATTCGTGATAAGCCCAAGCCGCTTGGATTTAAGCTCTGGCGCACCTTGCTCAAGCAGAACATCCAAGCCAACTTTGACTTGCGCCATGGCGCCCACTGACCAAAGCAAGACAAGTGCAAAAAATAGCGGCGAGTGCTTTTTCATAACAAGTGATGTTTTGCCAAACAAAAGCATGAAAAAGTGAAAGATGATTTGGCACGCGATAGCAAGTTGCCAAAAGTTAGCGCACAATCGCCAGCTTGCCGATTTTTTCAGGCACGCCTTCGGCAGTAACCCGATAGAGATAAATGCCTGATGAGACCTTTTCGCCTTGTTCGGTGTCTAAAAACCATTTTGCACCACCGGTCTCGCCCGTGTGCTCAATGCGCTTAATGACACGACCGTTGAGCGTCAGAATTTCAATCGTAGCTTTGCGCGTGAGATTAGCAAACATCACAAAGTCAGTGCCTGCTCCCTTGCGATAGGGATTCGGATAAGTGAAGACACTCGACAAATCCTCTTTGACTTCCGAAAAGACCACGACATTGCCGCTGGACGCTGTGTCAATCGGCGTGCCATCAAGGGCGCGAAGATTGCGCAGGGTAATCGAAACAGGAACGCCAAGCGCGCCAATGGCTCGACCAGAAATCTGAAGCGTAAGTGTCTGGCGTGCATTATCAACGGCGGCGCGAGTAACTTGACCGCTGGGACGCACTTCATAGTTTGAAAGATTTTGTGCCGAAGCATCATCAATCGGTTTACTCATGGTTAGCTCGACTTGGTCGGAAGAAAGAAGCCTGCGCGAGAGCACAAAGAATGGAGAACGAAGCGAGCGCAAAACCTCAAAGTGGGCTTCGCGTGCCCCTGCAGCCAGACGCGCATTGAAGACATCTCGGACGGACGGACTGACACGCACCGTGTAGCGCCCAGTATCCAACGGCGCATCACGAAAAGACATCACAACTTCGGAGCCGCCGCGTGCCAAAATCGCAGATGAAGGATAGAAGGGCGGTCTGCCTTGCTTCTGAATTTCAAACCAAGCTGGGTTGACAGGCGCATCTTGAAGCGGGTCGCTGAAGCGCAGGCGCAAGTTATCTTGAGCGTCATACGCCGCAGAGAGCAAGCGTGGCAAAGGCTTCGGCACGCCAAGCACATAGACACTGGTATCGCTTTCACGCTGACCGTCAAACGCCGTCACAGCATAAACATAAAACCGATTGCGCTGCACATCACGGTCAATGAAGACACTATCGGTTGTGGTGCGGTGCAGCGAAAGCTGAAACGGATACGATGGTATCGACGCATACTCTCGGCGGTAAATGCGATAGGCTTGCGCTGCAGGCGTGCGGTTCCAAGAAAGTTGAAGTGCCGCTTCGCCGAGCGGTTCAAGACTGACGCCAACAGGAGCAAGCGGCAAACGGCTATCTTGAAATTCATAGCCGTAAGTTCGAAGGTCATCGCTGAAAAAAATCTCGTTGCGACCGTTGCCATCAATGTCGGCGATGAGCAATTCTTGTGCAGTGGCGGCAGGGAAAATCCAGAAAGGTTTGAATTGATTTGACGATGCATCCCACTTGAACAGGTAGAGGTTCGGATAAGCCAAGATGCAAAGTTCGTCAATTCCATCTCGGTCGAGGTCGCCGCTTTGGATGGCGCTTTCGAAGATAGACTTGGCACGATAGTTGAAGAAGAGTTGCGTCCAAATTTTTTCATAGCGGTTGTCGCCAGTCGCTTGCCAGCACTCGGCAAGCCAAACGGGGGCGGCGTAGTCGCGTGTGATGAGGTCGGCGTTCAGGTCGGCATGAGCCATCACGACGAACTGCTTTCTGCCATTGCCAAGAAAATTGCCGCTGACGATGAAATTGCTACCGCCCAAGTAAGGCGTGCGATTGAGCCAAGTCTGATTGTATGTATTGCCCATGCCCGAATACTCGTAGATGTAGAAATTGCCGTCAAAATCGCCGACCAAAATTTCAGGCTTGCCGTCACCATCAAAATCTTCAACAATTGATTTAGGCTGCTCGAACTGTGGGCGAGTGCCATCTTTGGCGCGTCGCACAGGATTGGGCAGGATGGCAAGTCGAGCAAACTGCGCATCGACGATGAAGTAAGCTGTATCGTTGCGTGCCAAGAGTTGCCTTTCGCCTGTGCCCTTGGTATCAGCGATGCGTGATGCCCAGTAGTTGCGTGATGTGGTGTCTTGGAAAAGAATCTGTGCAAAGGGCGAAGAAGTTGGCGAGGTCTGCGAAAAAATAATGCTGCGACCAATCGAGTAAGCGACAGTTTCCAAAAGCCCATCTTGATTGAGGTCGCCGACATCTTGCGGAATCATGACGGGCGAGGCAACGGAATCCAAGAGCTCGAACCGCTCGCCATTGAATTCAAAGCGCTTGAGGCGAGAAAAACGCAACCCCTGAAGCGGCAAGGCTTCATTGAGTAAGACTTCACGGCGACCGTTGCGATTAAAATCTTGCACTTTTGTCAGCAAGGTGCCAGCAGGTAAGCGAAATTCAGGGCGCTCGCGAAAAAGAGTTTGCCCAAAAGTCGGCGGTTGAAAAATCGTCCCATCAAGCGTGAAGGATTGCGTGGTGCTTTGGGTGCTTAAGCCAGCGGTGTTGCGCACAAGAAGATACCACTCGTATTCAACGTTCGGCTGAAGTTCAGTGCGGCGCAGGAGCACAAAGTGCCGACGCCGAATAAACGGCAATCGAAATGCTTGAAACGCACCTTGAGTGCTGCGCGGTCTGAAAAAGAGGGTGGCTTCGCACAAATCATCGGTCTGGGCTTCAACCAGAATCCCATATTGGTCATTGATGATAACCTGCGTGCTGCGAACGCTATCGAGGCGCGGCGGTGTGCGGTCTAAAAAGTATTGAATGCGATTTTCAACGGTTCTACCGCTTTGCTCTCGTAGCAAAAGCCGCATGACATAGACGGAGTCGGGGAAAGCAGAGACATTCCAAAAGCCCAGTGTATCGTTAAGCCGTTGGCGCGCCGTAGCAGGTTGAAGGGTCTGCCAAGTTGCTCTATCGCTAAGTCCGGGACGAACTTGCAGTTCATAGTGTTGAAACTGCGGCGAGATGGCTGTGCCAATGATGGGCACACGAGATTGAGGAAAGTTGCCGGGAAAGATGCCGGCGTCGTAGGCGGGAAAAAGAATTTTTGCAATCGGTGCGCCTTGCGCTTGAACGGCACGAGCAAGATTGAGCCTGCCGCCGCCACTGCTGTGGTCCCAGCCTTCGTCTTCGATATCGTCAGTTGTGGAGACCAAAATGCCGCGCACTTGTTCAGGTGAAAGACGCGGGTTTTGCGACAGCACGAGAGCGGCGGCGCCTGTGGCATGTGCCGCCGCGGCGCTGGTGCCACCAAATGTTGCAGAATAAAATCGGCGGTAAAAAGGGTAAGTGGTAACAATCGCTTCGCCGGGCGCCGCAAGGTCTACGCGAAAGCCTCTGGTCGAAAATGGTGTAATCTCATCGAAGCGAGTAGTGGCGGCTGTGGCGATGACTTCATCATAGCCGGCAGGATAGCGTTGCTGTTCGCCGCCAGCGTTGCCTGCGGAGGCACACATTACCACGCCCTTTGAATACGCATACTTGACTGCATCGCGCATCACAGGTGAAGCTACCACATCACCGAAGCTCATATTCACTACGCGAATGCCGTTGTCGGCGGCGTAAATCAATGCAGAAGCGATGTCTTTGTCAGAAGCATAATCGCCGCCGTATCCGCCCGCGCCCGTAAAGACGCGTAAGGCAACGAGCTTACAGTTTGGCGCTACGCCAGCAATACCAATCCGATTGTTTGTTGCCGCCGCCGCAATGCCTGCACAAGCCGTGCCGTGAAAATTGTCATCAAATGGTTCGGGGTCAGGGAATTGAAAGTCCGAAAATCCGTTGAGCGCATCGTTGTTGAAAGGCTGGTCAGTAAAATCCCAACCGATAACGTCGTCGGGGTAGCCGTTGCCATCTTGGTCAATGCCATCAAAGTCGCCAGTGATGCCGTTGGGGTCTAACTCAAAAGTTTGTGGGTTGCGTCGCTCACGAAAATCCCATGGCTCAAATGTGCTATTGCGGTTGCGGTCTTCAGCGGGTTTGACAAAAAGTTTGGGTGCAAGGTCGGGATGCGTGTAGTCAATGCCTGTGTCAATAATCCCAATCAGAATAGCTGGGTCTCCCTTTGTGAATTGCCATGCGGTTTCAGCTTGAATTTTGGCAAGGTTCCACTGCGAGCGGTAAGCCGAGTCGTTTGGCACTTGCCAGTTATGTGAATCGTGCGGTGAAAAGAACGGTGCGTGCGTGCCAGAAGAAGAGGCGGCGCGCCAATCGCTATCCAGCGAAAGCAGATGCACAGGAGAGGCGTATTCGACATTGGGGTCTTGCGATAGCACAAGAAGAAGTTGCTCAAGTTCAGCGGCGGAAACCTTTTTCTCGAGGCGCAAGACGGCAATGCGGTCAACTTCACGCAGGCGTGCCATTTGAAGCGTCTTTGTGGCTTTGCCAAGTGTGTTGGGTGTGAGCGGTAAAAGTGTGGCGTTCGCAATAGAGAAATTGCCAAAACGCAGCGTGCTCGGACGCGCCGATAAACACGCGGCTTGAAGCGTTGAAAAAGCAGAGGTCGAGAGCGAAGGCTTAAACTTGATGACAATTTCATTTGGCACAGCGCTTGGCGCAGAAACTTGCGATGTCGGGCGCGTCAGGGCGGCTGGCAACAGCTCGCGAAAACGCAAAGGTTCAGGCTGTGCAAAGAGCAGATGTGGCAGAAAGAAGCATAGGGAAAAAAGTAACACCAATGAATAGGATCGAGTGGGTTTTGCTATGCCGCCGCTATATCGCATGCCGAGCATTTCATGTTTGTCATTCCGAACGCGGTGAGGAATCCCGTGCGTGGATGCTTCGCTTCGCTCAGCATGACAAAAGGATGGTGTTATTCCGAGCATTCCCTTTGTGTCATTCCATGCGGTAGCGAGGAATCCCGTGCGTGGATGCTTCGCTTCATTGAGAGGGGCAAACGCTGGCACAATTCGATTTTGGTATGAAGTGGCAACAGATGTGCGCAAGTGAAGTTGCATGAACACTCTCTTAGAGTTTTGTGCAAAATAGTAGTGCCTTGTGCAAGAAATCAAGGGCGAAACTAAGGCTTGACGCATGAGTGCATAAGTAGGCATGGGCAATCATGGTGCGCTTTTGATGCGTATGGGTTCAGGTTCAGCGGGAGCGGCGGTGCTACTGGGTAGCGGTGTGGCGGCAAAGTTAGCGAGTGTTTCGAGCACTTTATCCTGCAGGTTCTCAATGTCGCGGCGGGCTTGGGTGAAGTTCATCGCCATCATTGAGAAGGCAAACCATTCGCCATTTTCGCCATAGAGGTAGCCTGAGATGGTGCGCACGCCAGAGAGGTAGCCCGTTTTCGCAAAAACCCGTTTTTCGGCTTTGGTGTTGCGCAGTCGGTCAATGAGGGTGCCGTCGTAGCCTGCAATGGCAAGGGTTTTCAGGAAAAGTTCAAACTTCTTGGAGTGATACATCCAACGCAGAAGGCTGACAATAGCATCGGGAGAGATGCGGTTTTTGCGGCAGAGTCCGCTGGCATCAAAGCCGAGAAATTCGTCATACTTTGCCCCAGCCATAGACAGCACGCTGCGTATCGCTTGCAGTCCCGCTTCCAAAGAGCCTTTCGTGCTACCGCGATAGGCAGCGCCAACGGTGCGCAAAACCTGTTCAGCCAAGTAGTTGCTACTTTCTTTTTGAAGGTAGGTGAGAATGTCGATAAGCGGCGGCGAGTCGTATTGAGCAATCAGGATGAGTGAATCTTTGGGAAAAACATCTTTTTCAGTTTTGCGACGAATCTCGCCTTCGATGCGAATGCCTTTGTGCGATAGCACTTCGGTCAGCACGGTTAGCAAATACATAGCGGGCTTTTCGATAGCGATTTTTTCGCTATACCCGCGCTGTTGAGAAATCGGAAGTTCGCCTGAGATGACAATGGTATTGGTGCCAATGGCGCGAGTAATCATCAGCGTGCGCCGTGAATGTTTGGCAGATGTTACCGCATTGTTTTGAATTGAGACAAATCCCGTTGCAGGGGAAAGAATCACGATGGGGCGCTTGCCAACGGTATCGGATGGGAAGACTTGCACGAAGATAGAATTTTCATTGAATGAGAGCGCAGAGACAGGTGCCGCCATGCCGTAGGAAAGGTCGTCCCATTCCAAGCCAGCGGCATAGTCGCCATCGCCGCCGAACCAATCCTGTGCGGTTTGTGAGGGCTCGAAGGCGCTATCGTCGCCAATCAAATCACCTTTGATGACGTGGATACCAGCTTTGAGCAAGCTATCAGCGATTCCCTCAAAAAACTTGGTTGCTGAAGGAGCAACTGGGTTTTCTGGCTCAAGCCATTTGCCTGAAAGGCAAGGGTTGCCGTTGCTGGTAATGATAAGGTCGCCATGGAGAGCGGCACTACTATCGGAGTAGCGTATGATGCGTCCTTTGGCAAAAACGCTGGTGGTATAGCGAAAGGCGGTGTCAAGGTAGGTCAGTGCGGCGGCAACGGTCAGCAACTTTTGATTAGAGGCAGGAATGAAATTTTTTTCACTAAGCTGCTTGAAGATAAGTTCTTTTCGGCTAAGCGATTCAATGCGCACACCCCAGAGAACATGCTGCATGGAAGAGTCGAGAAAAAGACGGGCTAACTCTTGCTGAAGAGCTTTGACCTGCTGCTGGGCATCTTTGGTGCGGCGCGTCGGCAAGGGCGGACGCGCAAACATTTTCGAGGAAAAAATCTGCGACTGCGATAGCGCTGACTCAACAAACCCAATCAACACTAAGCAAACAAAGAAAGCCCTAAAAAACAGCCTATGCAACACCATTGCCAATAGAAGTATCCACACCAGCAGAGCGTGGAGGTTATGAAAAAAACCTAAGCAGAACCCTTAAAAGCGCCGCTGCGTGCCCTAATGAGCACTTGACCGAACTTACAACTTGAATTCCTTTTTGATAATCTCGGCATTTTTCTTTTCAGTCGGGTCTTTCAACCCAAGTTCAACATACTTCTTCAGAAGCGGCATTGCCTCTGCTTTGCGACCCGCATCAATCATAGCAGTAGCCAGATTGTAATAGCCTAAGGCATAGTCAGGATTATCATCCACGACTTTCTTCAGGACTTCAATGGCTTCGCGGGTGCGGCGATTATCTTTGAGAAAGAGACCGTAGTTGGTGCGAGGCGCCACGTTGCGCGGATTGGTATTGAGTTCAACAGCTTTGCGGTATGCCTCGTCAGCTTTTTTGAGCTCTCCAGCTTCTGCCGCCGCATCAGCATAGCGCATGTAGTTGGGCAGGTTGCGAGCGCCTAAACCTGCTTTCTCCATAGAAGCGATGGCTTTTTCATATCCAGCGATAATTTTGGCATAATCTTCTTTGCTGGGTCTATCCTTGCCTTGTGCTTTGGCGCGTGCGCGATAGGCTTGCTCAAGGTTGTAAGCAGATTTTTCATTTCCCTCTATGTTTTCGTCGTTGCGGTTTCGTAGCAGCGCTGGCAGATAAGCATCTACTGAAGCCTCAAAATACTTGATAGCCTCATCAAATTTTTTCTGCGCCTGAAGTTGAATGCCAGCTTGACGGGCAATTTTGGCATACAGTGACGGAAATTCATCTTTGATGAGCTCGGCGTAGTATAAAGCCGAGTCAGCTTTGCCCGGTAGCATCATGTAGCAGTTGGCAATGTAGTTATGGAAGCCAACATAAAGATTTTGCAACGAATCTCTGACGGATTTTTCGCCTTGGAAGGGCGGTTTAGGAAGCATGCTGAGCCCTTGTAGGAAGACAGGAATGGCTTCATTAGGGTAACCTGTGCCTTGCAAAAAGAGCCCGTAGTTGTTAATTGCATCAATGTTAGTTGGGTCTTCTTTGACAGCTTCTTGCATCATTTTGAGGGCTTTATTTTGCAGAATTTCTAACTCTGCCTCAATTTTCTTGGCTTGTTCAGGTGTAGCCGTAGCCAGCGTGGCTTGTTTTTCTTGGTAGTCTTTATACTCAAGAAGTGCGGCTTTCATTTTATCGTTAGAGCGCTCACGAGGCGTGCCACAGCCGAGCCATACAGTTTGAGCAAAAATTAGACCCAGCAACAGTATAGTGTGTTGTTTTGTCATGTTTATATGGTTTTAGTTCGAGAACTCTGCATAACTTGTTGTTAGAGTTATGCCATGATGCAAAAAACATGAACGGGGGCAACCTGACTATACCATGCCAGAGAGTCGGCGCAGATGCATAACTTCCGCTGGCGAAAGGTAGCGCCATTCCCCACGTTTCAAACCCTCTATGCTGAGACCAGCATATGAAATACGCTCAAGTTTCTTAATCTCATAGCCCAGCGACCAAAACATGCGATGAAGTTGGCGATTTTTGCCTTCATGCAGACTGACCCACACCACAGAACCATCACCCAGAATCTTGGCTTTGCAGGCGGCGACTTTTTCACCTGTATCTTTGAGACGCATGCCGCCTGTAAGTTTCGGCAAATCCACACGCTGAAATTTTTTATCGAGCGTGGCTAAGTATTCCTTCTCAATGTTGTGCGATGGGTGCATGAGTCGGTTGGCAAGCTCGCCATCGTTGGTCAGGAGCAACGCTCCAACCGTATTGCGGTCTAAACGACCAACAGGATAAACCCGCTCGCTAATCTGCACCACATCCAATACCGTCCTACGCTCACGCTCATCGTGATTCGTTGTAATTACGTCTTTGGGCTTATTGAGCAAAATATACAATTTTTGTCGGGGCTCTTGAAGTCGCTTGCCCTCTACAAACACCTCATCTTTGAAGCGGTGAATTTTTGTGCCTAACTCTGTAACCACCTGCCCATTAACCACCACTTCGCCTGCGGTGATTAACTCATCGGCTTTGCGGCGCGAGGCAATGCCGCAGAGCGAAATAAACTTGTTGAGGCGAATCAGCTCGGCGTTGCCTGCCTCATCAGCGATGTGAGCATGAGAAGGCTTTGGCAGACGCGCGCGCCGCCGCACCGCACGAGAACGCCCTGAATCAGCGCGGTCAGCCAATGGTTCAGAGTGGACAGATTTACTCTTTGTCGGCATCGGCAGACTTTTTGTCTTCTTTGTCGAGCTCAACTTTCAAGCGCGCATTCATTTCCTGTTGCAAGAAAAGCTGCGCTTCGGCTTCACGCATGAGTTCTTCAATCTCACGCGGCTTGGGCAAATCAGAAAGCGAACGCAAGTTAAAGTAATCCAGAAACTCTTTGGTGGTGCCGTAGAGTAGTGGCTTGCCAGCACCTTCTCCACGACCACTGACCTCAATTAGGTTTCTTTCCAAGAGCATCCGAATCACATAATCGGCATTCGTGCCACGAATGGCTTCAATTTCAGCCTTCGAAATCGGCTGACGGTAAGCAATAATCGCTAATGTCTCCAAAGCCGCTTGCGACAGCCGACGCTGCAATTTCGGCTGCATGAGTTTTTGAATCGTGTGGTAAAACTGCTTCTCGGTCAGAAAACGATAGCCCTGCGCAATATGCCGAATGCGAAAGACCCGCCCTGTTTGTTCATACTCTTGATTGAGTTCATCAATCATTTGCTCAATGTCTAAATCGGTCAGTTTCTCTTGTCCAAGCGCTTGACGGATGGTTTTAACCGAAAGTGCTTCATCGCTGGCAAAAATCAGTGCCTCAATATGCTGCTTATACTCACGCCAACGGAGCGCTTTGTCGTTCTCTGCAGTCAGCACGTGATTTGAGCCTTGCACATCTTGCGTAGAAGTGTGCGGTGCTGATTCTGACAAATGATGAGATGATGTTGAGCTTGAATGGAGTGATGAATGGTCGGGCATATTTGCCGCATCATGTTCATGGTGTTGAGAAGCCATCAAGGGTGTTGTGTGTTGCTCCAAGTTTTTCTCAACGGTTTTAAGTTTAGAGTCAAAAATTGCTGCAATATAATGTGTGCGACCCTTAGCCTAAACTCCCAAAATATCTTGCGCCAAGCAGCGAATGCATTGACCGCTATCTAAGGGATGTCCATTGAGGGTAGGCGGATGATGCGAAATATCCAAACGCAGGCGGGCAAAGCCAACTCTCACGAGAGCATCCACCGCGTAGCCCAATGCCTCAAAGAGCCGACGCACCTCGCGGTTCTTGCCCTCGGTTAAGGTCAGCTCAACTTTTCGCCGTGAGTGTAGCCGAACCGCAACAGGTCGTGCAAGATAGCTTTGACCACGCACCGATATGGCAACACCATGCTGAAGTTGCGCCATAGCTTGTTCAGTAAGCGGCTGATGAAGTGTAGCAAGATAGGTTTTGGGCACTTTGTTTTCAGGCGCAGTAAGAAAATTTGCCAAGTCGTTATCGTTGGTAAAAAGCAACAGCCCAGCGGTGTCTTTATCTAAGCGTCCCACCGCAAAGAGCCGCTCGGTGATGCCTTCTTGAGAAAGAAAGCCTTTAAGGTCATCATAGACAGTGGCTCTGCCTAATTCGTCGGAACTGGTTGTCGTCAAGCCTTTGCGTTTGTTCATGACAATGTAATGCAGATGCTGTTTGGGCAAAGGCGTGGGCTGACCCAAAAGCTCAATCTGTGCATCAAGGGCAACCAGCATGTCCGGCGACGACGCCAGTTTTCCATTGACCTTGACCTTGCCTTCACGCACCAACTGCTCGGCTTCTCGGCGAGAGCAAATGCCTTGCTTCGACATCACACGCGAAAGCGAGCGATGCTCACGCCGACCCGACCAGCCCGCTGGTAAGAGACCAACCTGACGGTTATGCCACTTCATCGACACTTTTCTGCTTCAGCGCACGCGCCACGGCGGCGTTCATGACCTCTTGCGCAAAATGTAAAGTAACGGCGTTGGCTTTTTCAGTAAGTTCCGCAATGAGTTGTCGGTTATCTTGCTCAAGAGCTTGCTTGAGTTCAGCCAGCGCGGTGTGAATTGCATCTTGTTCATCTTTGGAGAGTTGCGCAAAAATTTCGGCTTCGTGAGTCAGCTGTTTTTCAATTGCTGCCACAATGCTACGAGCTTCAACTTTTGCTTCAATCAGCAGACGTTGCTCCACATCATCTTTGGCATGCGTGAAGCCTTCTAAAAGCATTTTCTCGACTTCTTCATCCGTCAGCCCGTATGTCGGTTTAACCGACAAGGCTTGGCTTTTGCCCGTGCGCTGGTCTTGGGCAGAGACCGTCAGCACGCCATCGGCATCGATAGCAAAGGTGACCAAAATGCGTGGCATGCCAGCTGGCAGAGGCGGAAGCGGACCAAGTGTGAATTTGCCTAAGCTACGGTTGTCCTTGGCAAGTTCGCGCTCGCCTTGCAAGATGTGAATCTCAATGCCAGTTTGGTTATCGACAGATGTGGTGAATTCCTGCGCAACCTTGATGGGCACTTTGGTATTGCGTGGAATAATTGGCACAAACACGCCGCCGACCGTCTCAATGCCCAGCGAAAGCGGCGTAATGTCCAAGAGTAGCACATCGTCAGTGTCGCCAGAAATCACGCTGGCTTGCACCGCTGCGCCGAGTGCGACCACTTCTTCTGGATTGAGCGAGTCGAAGGGTTTTTTGCCGCCGAAAATTTCCGAGACAAACCTTTTGACATAAGGAATGCGAGTGGAACCACCAACCAGCACCACGGCATCAATATCGTGTGGCGAAAGCCCTGCATCTTTGAGCGCCTTCAGGCACGGAGATTTGGTGCGTGCCACAACAGGAGCAATAATCTCCTCAAACTCTTGACGCGAAAGCATGCGCTCAAAGTTTTGTCCGCACACATCAAGGTGAATTGTTGTGGTTTCTTTTTCAGTAAGCTCACGTTTGGCGCGCTCGCACTCGATGCGCAGGCGCTGTTTGATATGCACATTGGTGAAAATATCAAACCCAAGACGAGCTTGAATGTCTTGAGCAATTTGGGTAAGCATCGCTTGGTCGAGGTCGTCGCCGCCGAGGTGGGTGTCGCCATTGGTAGAAAGCACATCAAAGATGCCGTCGTCGAGTTTCAAAATCGAGATGTCGAATGTGCCGCCGCCCAAGTCATAGACGGCGATGGTGCCGTCTTTGCTTTTATCAAGCCCGTATGCCAAAGCGGCAGCCGTCGGCTCGTTGATAATGCGCAAGACTTCCAACCCAGCAAGTTTGCCAGCGTCTTTGGTCGCTTGGCGCTGCGCATCGTTGAAGTAAGCCGGCACGGTGATAACCGCTTTGGTAACAGGTTCTTCAAAGTAATCGTCTGCCCAACGCTTGAGCTCGCGTAAAATCATGGCAGAAATTTCTATGGGCGTAAAGAACCGAGTTTCTTTGCCATTGCTGATTTCGATTTTGCAGACGCGTTCCGATTCGCTTTCGCTGACATGGTAACTAAGGCGCGGTAATTCCTCTTTGATGTCGGCAAAAGTTTTGCCCATCAGGCGCTTGACCGAATAGACCACACGGTCAGGATGTTCAGACAGCAATTCCTTGACGCTGCTGCCCACAATCGGCGTGAAATCATCACTGAAATAGACCAGCGACGGGACGATGCGTTCGCCTGTGTGCTTATTGAAAATGATAGCGGGATGATCGCCGTGCATGTAGGCGACCAGACTATTGGTTGTGCCTAAATCAATACCGATGATGCGCTCTTTTTTGATGGTGCCCGTGCGAATATCGATTGGAATGGTTGCCATAGCTTCCAAGTTGAAGTTGAAGAAATTTCATACACTAACGACCAAGCAAGGTCAAATCGTTTGCATAGATGTTTGCGCAGCCGGGGCGCGTTTCTTGATGGTAAAATGAAACTCGGCGCCCTGACCAACCTCGGACTCAATCCAGATTTTACCACCATACTGCTCAACGACCTTTTTGACGATAGCCAATCCAACACCAGAGCCGGGCTGGTCGCTGCTAACGCGTTCAAAGAGCCGAAAGACTCTCTCGAAATCCTTTTTGGCAATGCCAATCCCATTGTCTTTGACGACAATCTCAAACACATCGGGATGGTCAATGGCGTAGATAGAAATGCATGGGTTTTCAACTTTTGCCGTGTAGCGAATGGCATTGCCAATGAGATTGGTGAAGACTTGTTCAAGGCGCCGGCGCGGAAAGAGCACAATTGGTAAGTCGGGTGAGATGTTCACTTTTGTGCGCTGGGCGCTAATATGACCGCGATAGTTTTCCAAAACCGTAGAGACCATTTCGTAGAGATAAATCTCATCCATTTTGACCGTCTCTCGCCCAACCCTTGAAAGGTCAAGCAGTTCCATAATCATGTCTTCCATCACTTTGGCGTTGTAACGAATGCGCTCCAGAGCAAAGCGCGCCTCATACTCCATTTTGTCGTAATAGAGTTCCTGAACCCGTGAAGCAAAGCCTTGAATGGAAATCAGCGGCGCTTTGAGGTCATGCGAAACGGAATAGACGAATTGCTCGAGCTCGGCATTTTTTTCGGCAAGGGTGCGGTTGGCTTCTGCCAGGGCATCTCTGAGCTTCTTGCGATAAAGCCCTTCGGCAAAGGCACTGGCCAAAATATAGACGAAGCGCTTATCGTCTTCTGAAAGTTGGCGCTGACGAAGCGTGAGAATTTGCAACACGCCTTGCAACTGTTCGGAAGCCACAAGCGGCACCGTAAAAAGACTTTTGCCTGAAACGCTCATCATGTATTTCTCGACATACTTCAACTGCGGCTCTTTGAGCACATCGTCAATGAAAATATCTTTTTTCGTGATGGCAACTTTGGGCGCAATGCCTTTCACGCCCTCTTTGATGGTATATGACTTGGTGCTCTCGGGAATATCAGGGTCGTCGGTGTATGCCAAGATGAGCTTGCTTTCAGCTTCGTCATAGTGGTAGAACAAAAGCAGTGCGGGTTCAAAAAACGCTTTGAATTCTGAGGTAATATGCTGAGCAATTTCTGGGAGAGTTTCGAACTGATTGAAAAGTTCGCTGATTTTGATGATGGCTTCGCGCTCCAAGCGAGAGCGTTTTTCCAGCGTCATATCCTGCATGAGTACTTTGAATCCGCCCTTAATGGGTGTGGTGCCAGAAGCAAGAGGAGAAAACTCTGCCTTGAAAAAGTGAGTCTTACCAGAGGGAGCCAGCAGAGAGATTTCCGCTTCAATCAATTCGCCAGATTTTGTGGCATCGGCGGCATCAATGAAGCGCGAGGCATCTTCTGGGGAAAGGCGACTAAGCAAGTTAAATTCTTGCAGGCTATTTCTATCCCAGCCGAAAAAAATCTCGACGGCACGATTGACTTCAATGACACGGTAGTCAGGGGCGCAGATGAAAATCAGCTCGGCAGTAGAATCAAAAAGGCTGCGATACTGCAATTCCGCAAAAAGCAATTCTTCCGTGCGCCGCTTGACGGTGCTTGCCAAAGATTCATTGTAGAGCTGAAGGCGACTATTGGCGTCGTTGAGCGATTCTGTGGCATGCTGTAACGACTCGGCTAATTCTCGGTTGCGCTTAACCACATTGTAGACCACGCTGCCAATAGCTACCCCAATCGTTACGCCGCCCAAAACGGCAATAAAAATGGTGAGGGCGCGCGACAGGCGCAGATACACCAATAGGACACTAAAAATCAGAGCACCAAAGGCGCAGAGAAAGAAAGCAAATGCCGCAAGCTGGACCTCATTGCGCTTCAGAGCTTGATAAAAGGCATCAATAATCTTCCTAATCGTCATGCATGCTTAGGCTTTGATGAGGCTGGCAACAATCGTTTCAGGTTTAATTCCTTCTGCTTCGGCACTGAAATTCGTCAGCAAGCGATGCCGCAGCACGGGCAGTGCCACAGCTTGCACATCGGAAATGTCGGGCGTGTAGCGCCCATGCAACAGGCAACGCACTTTAGCGCCCAGTATCAAGTATTGCGAGGCGCGCGGGCCTGCGCCCCAACTGATAAACTGTTTAATCATCTTGTCGTCGGTGCTACTTGGTCGTGTTCGGCTGACCAGCCGCACGGCATAATCAATCACATTATCGGCTACAGGCACATCGCGCACAAGCTGCTGAAACAGGAGAATTTTCTCGGCATTCATCACTTTTTGCAGCGTGGGCTTTTGCGATGATGTGGTAGCCTTCACAATCGCCTTCTCTTCTTCAAACGATGGATACTCAATCCAGAGATTGAACATGAACCGGTCAAGTTGAGCTTCGGGTAAGGGATAAGTCCCTTCTTGCTCAACGGGGTTTTGTGTGGCAAGCACAAAAAATGGTTCGGGAAGAGCGTATCGCTTGCCAGCGGAAGTAACTTGATGCTCCTGCATGGCTTCCAGCAGAGCGGCTTGCGTTTTCGGCGGCGTGCGGTTGATTTCATCGGCAAGCACCACGCTGGCAAAAATTGGTCCCTGAATAAACTTAAAGAACTTTTTGCCCGTCTCGTGGTCTTCCTCCAAAATTTCCGTGCCTGTAATATCGGAAGGCATGAGGTCGGGCGTAAATTGGATGCGGCTAAAACTCAAGTCCAAGACTTTGGAAAAGCTCGAGACCAGCAAAGTTTTGGCAAGACCGGGCACACCGACCATAAGGCAGTGCCCGCGTGCCAGAATGGTCATCATCAGTTGTTCAATGATGTCATCTTGACCGATAATGACTTTATGAATTTCGGCTTTCAGCGTTTGATATAAAGCGGCAAGTTCTTCTGCAAGTTCAAGTGTCGATGTTGATGGCTGCATGGATAATTTTGGTTAAAGATGCGCCAGTAATGCGGGTATAGCGCAAGTTTTGAGCAAACTGTGCAACTTGAAATGTCAACCCCATTGGCTATGACGCTGGCAGAGGATTGCCTTCGGCATCTACGGCAACAAGCGCACCAAACTCCTCCAAATCGGCACGCACTGCACTGACCTCTCCAGCAACAACATACGTCAAACGGTCAGGATGAATATACATCTTTGCCGCATTGTGAACATCGTCAAGCGTCAGGCGCTGAACCTGCTCCAAAAAAGTGTGATAGTAATTGCTCCCCAAGCGATAGAGCTCTGTGGTCGCCATCCGATTCAGAATCGTGTCGGCTGATTCACTTTGAATAATAAAATTGCCTGAGATATAGTTCTTGACGGCTTGAAGTTCTTCTTCGTGAACGCCGTGAAGAAGAAGCTCATGCAGTTCATCTACAATATCCTGCATAGCGAGCTTGGTAACGCCTTTGCGCACTTGTGTGGTAATGTGAAAGTCGCCAAGCTCGGCTTTGGCATCAAATGTGCTACGAATGTTGTAAGTGTAGCCTTGTTTTTCGCGTAGCTTAAGATTGAGCCGTGAGCCAAAGTAGCCGCCCAAAATCATGTTCATCACATAACACTTGAGGTAATCGGCATGATGGCGCGCAATGGACAGATGCCCCATCATGATAACCGACTGAACGGCACCGTCTTTCTGCACCAAAATCACTTGTGGCGAATCTGCAAGCAAAGGAAGCTCAGAAGAAAACGAGGGCGGAATGGGTTTCGCTTGCCATGCACCAAAGGCATCGGAAAGTTTCGCAACAATCTCCTCACTTCTAACATCACCAGCAACCACAATAAAGCTGTTGTTAGGCACAATGTATGTTTCATAAAACTCGACAATCGCCTCGCGCGAGATGGCGCGCACGGTGCGCTCTGTGCCAAAAGCAGGTTGTGAATACGGATGAGTTTGGTAGATAGCTTTTGCAAAGGCATCGCTGGCTAAGTGCCCCGCATTGGATTTTGAGAACTGCAATCGGTTTAGAACTTGCTGGCGCACAAATTCAATTTCCCGTTCAGCAAAAGCAGGGTGGAGCACAACATCGCACATGAGCGCTAACCCGCGGTCCAAATACTTGCTCATGACGGAGAGCGAGACCGTAGCGCTGTCAATACCAGACCATGCACCAAGGTCGGCACCGAGAAATTCAGCTTCACTGGCAATTTGTTCAGCACGGCGTGAATGAGTGCCTTGCATCAGAAGTGCAAAAACAAACATGGAAACTGTCGGACATGCCCCGTCATAAAAAGACCCAGCTCGGCTGTAGAGCCGCACCGAAACCAAAGGAGACGTGTGCTGTTCATAGACCATAATTTTAAGACCGTTCGGAAGCGTGGTCTCATGCCAAACTGGAAAGTTGGTTTGAACGGAGCGTGTGGGACGCGGCGGTCGGGAACGGTCAAAGTAAGAGGGCGAAGAAGGCGTAGTGTAAAGCATGAGTGAATCACATTTGGGTTAAAGTTTGGTAAGACGAAGCGAGCCGCCAACAAAGAAAAACAAGAGCCGCCATGTTGGAGCGGCTCTCACGAAGAGTGCGCGGGAGGAGATTTGAACTCCTACGCCTTGCGGCGCTACCACCTCAAAGTAGTGCGTCTACCAGTTCCGCCACCCGCGCAGTTCCCAGCGGCTTCAGGTAACCGCGTTCACTAAGGGTAGGCTGCACGCAAACCCGTGAGCATAGATGGACTCGAACCATCGACCCTCTCATTAAAAGTGAGATGCTCTACCAACTGAGCTATATGCTCAACCTGATGCTCGCCAACTGGCAAGCCGAATGGGAATTCGCAAGATATAAAACTTCAAAAAACATTACAAAGTTTTTGAGCGCAGTGCCTTACTTGTTGGCGTATCTCAGACGCTTCTTATGACGATTCTTGCGGCGTCTTTTCTTACGCTTGTGCGTTGCCATCTTATGGCGCTTGCGCTTCCGACCACAAGGCATATACGAGACTTTTCGTTAAGTTGATTTCCAAAATTGGGTTGCAAAGATAGAGCCTTGAGCGTGAATTTCAAAACAAAACTTTAGGTGTAAATCCATGCGGCTGAAAAATTTCATAAACCCTGTGCTGGCGGTGCTGTGTGTGGCAATGCTGCTGTGCCACTGCCGTGAATCTCTCCCCGCTCGTGAAACTGCGCAGCACTTGCTCGTTCAGCACGATTCCGTTGAGACGGCACGCTATGAGCAAGCCCGCTTTCCAAGTCCAGACGGCATCGGCAAAATTTACATGGGCAGAGAAATTGCAAAGGTCATGGGACACTGGGGCGCCCTGTGGCTCGAGCGCCCAGAACGCGCATGGGAAGAACGCCCCGACATTGTGCTACAAGCCATGGAACTGAACCCGACCGACGTGGTCGCTGACATCGGCGCAGGCACGGGCTACTTTACCTTTCGCATTGCAGAACGTGTGCCCAAAGGAAAAGTCTATGCCGTCGATATTCAGCCCGAGATGCTAAACTTTATCAAAGAACGCATGCAAGAGAAGCGCGCGCCGAACATTATTCCAACGCTGGGCACAGAGCAAAACCCGAATCTGCCAGAAAATAGCCTTGACAAAGTGTTGCTTGTCGATGCCTATCACGAGTTTGAGTATCCATATGAGATGATGCAGTCGATTGTCAAAGCGCTGAAAGTTGGCGGACGGGTTATTCAGGTCGAGTATCGCGCCGAAGATGAAACCGTGCCGATTAAGCCCCTGCATAAGATGAGCGAAGCTCAAGCCAAAAAAGAAATGCAAGCCGTGGGCTTAAAGTGGCTTGCCACCAAATCGGGCTTGCCATGGCAGCATATTCTGATTTTTGAAAAGCCTGCGGCGGTGCCTGAAACGCTCACAAAGTAAATGCCCTATCAAGAGGTGCTGGACTCGGGAAAATTTATGTATTTTCGCACCGCAACATTTTCATTTGCATAAAAAAATTTCCAGTAACTATGAATTTTGCAGTCTGCCTAAACCAAGTTCCAGATACCTCCGCGCGCATCAAAATTGCACCTGACCAGCAACAGATTGAAAAAGATGGCATTAACTTTGTGATTAACCCATATGATGAATTCGCACTGGAAGAAGCGCTGAAACTGCGCGAAAAATTCGGCGGGTCAGTGGTGCTCTTTAGTGTCGGTGGCGATGAGTTCCAAGCCAACATCCGCAAGGCTTTTGCAATGGGCGCAGACAAAGCCGTGCTGATTAAATCGGCAGCTAAAGATGCGCACACCATTGCCGCCGTGCTGGCAGAAGCCATCAAGAAATACTTCGGCGGCTTGCCCGATATGATTTTCTTAGGCAAAGAATCAACCGACTTCAATGAGGCGCAGGTGGGACCCATGCTTGGCGAACTGCTGCAGATTCCCGCTATCATGGTTGCCGTGGCGTTGCAAACCGATGGCAAAGTGGCAACCGTTGAGCGCGAAATTGAAGGCGGTAAAGAGATTGTAGAGGCGCCACTGCCGCTCATCATTGGGGCGCAAAAAGGTCTCAACATTCCTCGCGTAGCCAGTATGAAAGGCATTATGGAAGCTAAAAAGAAGCCGATTGAGGTCATGGAAATTCCTGCACCAGAGCCGGGGCGTGCTGCCGTAGTGCGCCTTGAAAAACCGCCAGAAAAGCAAGCGGGCAAATTGGTCAGTTCTCCAGCTGAGTTGGTAGAGAAACTGCATCGCGAAGCAAATGTGATATAGTAACCTAAACAAGCATTCCAAATCGAAGAAGTATGCTAAAATCTGTGGTTTTTATTGAGCAGCGCGGCAATCTCATCAAGCGCTCGTCGCTGGAAGCCTTAAGCAAAGCGGCGGAACTCTCTGACGAGGTTTATGCCGTCGCCATTGGTAGCGACCTGCAGAGTGCGGCAGAGGACTTAGGCAAATATGGTGCCAGTAAAGTATTTCTCTTTGAGCACCCTTCCTTGCTGAACTATTCAGCCACAGCGTATGCCAAATTGGTGGCGCGTGTGGTCAAGGAGCACGAGGCGGGCGTGGTACTGCTGGCGGCAACCGCTATGGGCAAAGACCTTGGTCCAAGACTGGCGGTGCGCTTGGGGGCAGGGTTAGCCAGCGATGTGATTGCCGTGCAAAGAGAAGGCGATAAAATTCTGGCAAAACGCTATGCCTACTCGGGCAAAGCCATTGCCACAGTGCAACTGGAAACCCCCGTTAAAATTTTAAGTGTGCGCCCAAATGTCTTTGCGCTGAACTCAAGTTACGCTCGCACCCCAGAAGTCATCCGCTCGGCCTATTCACCGGATGAGGCTGACCTGAAAACCATCGTCAAAGAGATTGTCGCTTCAGCAGGAAAGTTAGATGTGACGGAAGCGGACATTGTGGTCAGTGGCGGACGAGGCCTGCGCGACCCCAATGGAGACGGCAAAGAAAATTGGAAAAATCTGGAAGAACTGGCCAGCGTGTTAGGCGCAGCGGTCGGCGCAAGCCGAGCGGTCGTTGATGCTGGCTGGCGACCGCACGCCGAGCAAGTGGGACAGACTGGTAAGGTCGTGTCGCCAAAGCTCTACATCGCCTGTGGTATCTCGGGAGCGGTGCAGCATCTGGCAGGCATGGCGTCATCGAAAGTGATTGTCGCCATCAACAAAGATAAAGATGCGCCGATTTTTCAGGTGGCAGACTACGGCATTGTGGGCACGGTGGAAGAAACCTTGCCAAAACTGACCGAAGAATTCAAAAAAGTGCTATCGCAGCAGTAGGCATGCAAAGCCAAAAACTGCCTCAAAATGCAACATTTGTAGGCAAATCCAGAACAATGAACATCTGGCTTGTTTTTTCTACTCGGTTTAGTGTATTTTCAGAAAAATGACAAAGGTAAAATTTCACTGAAGGCTCGAACTTCAAGACACTGCGAGATATGAAGAAAATTCAAGTCGACATACTTGGTCTTTCAAGTAGCCCGCATAACAACGGTGCATACGCCCTAATACTCTTTGAAGTGGGCGGAAAACGCAAGCTCCCCATCATCATTGGGGGCTTTGAGGCGCAGGCGATTGCGCTGAAGTTGGAAAATATCAAGGCGCCTCGCCCGTTCACGCACGACCTCATTCGCAACATCACAGAGACCTTCAACATCAACATCTCGGAAGTGATGATTGATGAACTGCGCAATGAAACTTTCTTTGCGAAAGTGGTCTGTGAGCTCTCGGGTGTGGTGCATGAAATCGATGCACGACCAAGCGACGCCATCGCCTTAGCCGTTCGGTGCGATGCGCCCATTTTCGTCTCCGAAGAAGTGATGAATGAGGCGGGTATCGTGGATGAAAAAACGCCAGAGCAAACTGGCTTTGGTATCGGGACGGGCGGCGCTGGAGCAGAAAAACGCATGTCGTCCACATCGCCGATGAGCAAGCTCGAAGAGCTGCATGCCAAGCTCAACGAAGCTATTGCGAAGGAAGACTACGAGAGAGCCGCACGAATCCGTGACGAAATTAGCAAGTTGCAAAGCCGTTCTTAATCTTTTCTGATGGGATGTCGCAGTCGTCATGGCTACCGACGGTATTGAGTAAATCCGCTGCTGTGGAGGTACGCCCCTATCAGCCCGCCAACGCCGAGCTTTGGGACGACTTCGTATGGCGCTCGAACAATGGGACGTTCTTCCACTCACAGCGCTTTTTAAGCTATCATCCCGAAGGACGGTTCAACTTCCATCATTTGCTTTTTTATCGCGGAGAAAAATTGCTGGCAGTCTTGCCCGCCGCCCTGATGGATGAAGAAAAAACGCTCGAATCGCCTATTGGGGCAAGCTACGGCGGTTTTGTGCTCCCACTGCTCAAATACATCGAAAATGAACGACTGGTCGATGCCCTCTTAGAGTATAGTGCACGCCAAGGCTTTACCAAAATTCTGCTAACCCCAGCGCCATTCATCTACCAAAAACAGCTCATCCAAGACATGGATTATGCCTTAGCCTTCAAAGGCTTTGGCTTTGAGCGGCACTATATCTCGCACGCCATTCAACTTGAGGAGACCGACAACTTTACCAAGTATTTTTCAAGCACCGTGCGCCGCTACATTCATCAATGCCAGCGCAATCGCGATTTGAGCATCGAGCTCTGCGAGCATCACTCGGGCTTAAATGAGTTTTATCCCATCCTGCTGGAAAATAAAGCACGGCATGGCGCTAAGCCTACGCATACCTTAGATGAGCTCTACCGCCTTAAAGAGCTTCTGCCCGATAACATTTTTCTCTTTTTGGTGCGCCTGAAAGGTAAAGCCATTGGCGGTTCGTTGGTCTTTCTGTGCAACCCCCGCGTGGCGCTGTGTTTTTACAACATGCTCTACTATGAGTTTGAAGCCTATCACCCTATTCACTATGTGATGAACGAAGTGGTGCATTGGGCAATCCGCAAAGGGTGTAAGTATGTCGATATTGGCGTCTCGCAAAATGTGCAACATGAAAATCAAATGACCCCAGCATACTCGCTGGTGGAGTTCAAAGAAAAATTTGCCGCCAAAGGCATTCTGCGTAGCACATTCAGAAAACTGCTCTGAAGTATGGCAACTTACATCCTACGGCGTGTGCTCATTGCAATCCCCTTGATATTCGGCGTGCTGACGCTGACGTTCTTCATTATCCGATTGGCACCCGGAGACCCCACCATGCTGTATCTTGCGCCCGGCGTGAGCCCGAAGGTGGCAGAACAGCTACGCGCACAGTTCGGACTCAATGACCCATTGCCTATCCAGTATGTCAAATGGTTAGCCAGTGTGGTGCGCGGCGACTTTGGGCAAAGTTTCAGTTACATGCGCCCCGTATTTGAAGTGATTGCTGAAGCGGCACCCATCACACTCATGCTCTCGACCCTGGCACTGTCGTTACAATTTTTTTGGGGCATCTTACTGGGCGTACTCTCGGCGGTCAAGCAGGGAACATTCTACGACCGTGGGTTGACCATTCTGGCGCTTTTCCTTTACTCCATGCCCGAATTTTGGCTCTCGCTCATGCTCATCATCATTTTTGCGTTAAAACTTGGGCTGTTGCCCGCATCAGGTTTGGAAAGTGTTGGCGCTGAATCTTTGCCACTCAGCGAGCGATGGCTTGACAAAGTTCTGCATCTTCTTCTGCCCGTATTTGTGCTGAGCTTGGGCAGTGCCGCTGGACTGGCGCGCTACGTGCGGGGCAGTATGCTGGAAGTGCTCAAGCAAGATTACATTCGCACCGCACGCGCCAAAGGCTTGAAAGAGCATGTCGTTATCTACAAACATGCCTTGCGCAATGCACTCCTACCAGTGGTAACCATACTGGGAAATTCTCTGCCGATTTTGATAAGCGGCGCACTGTTCGTAGAAGTCATTTTTGCTATTCCCGGTATGGGACGCATAACCGTGGAAGCCATTTTTGCACGCGATTATCCCTTGATTATCGCCAATACATTTATTTCCGCCGTGTTGATTATCTTAGGTAACCTAATTGCCGACGTGCTCTATGCTATCGTCGACCCAAGAATTAAACTAAGCTAAGTGCAAGATGACTAAAAAGTTGGTCTTTCAAATCGGACTGTATGGGTGGTTTGTCGCAGTAATCGTGGCAGCATTGCTCTCGCCCAATAAGGTGGGCATGCTCAGCGAGACGACAAGAAACATGTATTTCCATGTCCCCATGGCGATTACAGCTGTTGTGGCATTTCTGACCTCGGTCTGGTATAGCATCAAATATCTGCGCACCAAAGAGCTGGAGCATGATACCGCCGCCGAAACCGCATCCGGCTTAGGATTTTTGTTTAACCTCTTAGCCATGCTGACGGGCGCCATCTGGGCGAAAGTAACTTGGGGACAATTTTGGCACTGGGACCCGCGTCAGACCACCATCTTTCTCGTGTTCCTGATGTATTCTGCCTATTTTGCCCTGCGTGCCAGCGTATCTGCGGCTGAAAAGCGTGCGGCTCTGGCGAGCGTCTACAGTATTTTTTCTTTCCCAGCGCTGATATTTCTCTATTTCATTCTGCCAAGAATGGTGCCGGGTTTGCATCCGGGCTCTGACAAAGGCGATGTCAACCCGGCGGTTTCTGCAACAACTGACCTTGAAATCCGCCTCATTCTCTACAGTTCAATGATAGGATTTATTGCGCTGTTTTTCTGGCTGCACAATTTGCGGACGCGTGCCGCAAAGCTCTCGCAGCGGCTGGCAGCCAATGCTCTCAGTTAGAAGTTCGGTGCAAAATCGCACTCGGCATAAAAATCCAAGATGATTTTTAGAGCATCCTCGGGCGTATCGACAAGGTGCATGAAGTTAAGGTCGGAGGGCTGAATGTAGCCATACCGTTTCAGCATCACGTGTTTTATCCAATCTAACAGCCCAGACCAAAATTCAGAGCCGATGAGCACCACAGGAAAGGCGGATGTTTTCTTGGTCTGCATAAGTGTAATCGCTTCAGAGAGTTCATCGAGTGTGCCGTATCCGCCGGGCATGACAATGAAGGCTTGCGAATACTTGACGAACATCATCTTGCGCACAAAGAAGTAGTTGAAGGTGAGCAGTTTATCGGGGTCGATGTAGTCATTGGGTTTTTGCTCGTGTGGCAGCTCGATATTGAAGCCAATGGAAGCGCCGCCCGCTTTTTTAGCGCCTTTGTTTGCCGCTTCCATGATGCCCGGTCCGCCGCCTGAAATGACGCCTAAGCCATTTTGTGCCAAAAGCTCGGCCATGCGCTCTGCCATCTTGTAGTATTTATCGTTTCGCTTGACACGCGCTGAACCAAAAATGCTCACTGCAGGGCCGAGTTCCGCCATTTTTTCAAAGCCAGCGACAAATTCTGACATGATTCGAAAAACGCGCCAGCCCTCATGGCTCAAAGCCACCCACGCCCGCAGTTTTTCATCATCAAGCGTTTGTCCAGGTGTCCAGACGACTTTATGACCGCGCTTGTTAAGTCCATTTTTAGGTTTGCCATTGATAGAAGATTTCTGACTGGTTACATCGCTTGAAGTGGAAGATGCGATAGTGGGTTTAGATTTGTTGGATTTTGCCATGTTGTGTTATGCGTGATTAATTGATTTAAGTTCAATGGTGCAGGGCAAGCGTGCGGCCACATCACGCTCGTGCGTAACAAGCAAAAGAATCCGATTTTCTTTGGCGGCAAGTTCTAAGAGCAAGTCTAAAACGGCGTTGGCATTTTGTTCGTCCAGATTTGCCGTCGGCTCGTCCGCCAAGATAATACGCGGCTCATTGGCAAGCGCACGCGCAAGGGCAACCCGTTGCTGTTCGCCAACCGAAAGTTCTCTGGGCTTGCAATGCGCTTTCGTGGCTAAGCCCACCAGTTGCAAGAGCTCTTGGGCGCGTGCCTTGGGCTGATCGACTTTTTGGGCAAAGCTCATGGCCAAAAGCACATTTTCCAAGGCACTTAGGCTCTGAACAAGATTAAAAGTTTGAAAAACATAACCGATGTTTTCGGCACGAAAAAGGTCGCGCTTGGCTTCGGAGAGTTTGGCGATGTCAGTGCCGTTGATGTCAATCGTGCCGCTGGTCGGCGTCAGAATCCCGGCAATTAAGTTCAGTAAAGTTGATTTGCCGCTACCCGAACGCCCAACAAGCGCCACACGCTCACCATCGTTGAGCGTGAAACTGGGAATGTTTAAAATGAGCGTCCCTTGAGAGCCGTATGTCTTGGTCACATTGATAAGTGTGATTGGCATAGACTTGAAGTGCAAAACAATGTTTGAGTTGCAAACCGAGTGCAAGATGCAATCGCGCAGAAATACAAGCAAGGGCTACTCAAAGTCATGCTCAAAATACTCTACGGAACGCTGGGCGCCATTGCTGCGCTGTCGATACCCGCTTTGTGCGGCAATTTTTTCGGCAAGGCGTTGCTCGAAGACTTTCGCAGCGTCGTAGCCATAGTGTTTGAGCAAATAGTTGAGCGCAATAACTTCCGCAATGACCGTGATGTTTTTGCCCGGATAAATCGGCAGCTGAACATGCTGAACATTCACGCCGAGAATGTTGAGAAACTTCGGCTCAAGCCCCGTGCGGTCATACTCACGATTGGAATCCCACTCGAAGAGCTCGACAACAACTTCCAGACGCTTTTGATAGCGAATGGCACGAACGCCAAACATGGCTTGCACATCAATGATGCCAAGCCCACGAATTTCCATGAAGTGACCCACAAGGTTTGTGCCAGAGCCAATCAACACCGATTCGCCTTTGCGTGTGAGGACGACGGCATCATCTGCCACAAGGCGATGCCCACGCTCAACCAAATCCAAAGCAATTTCCGACTTGCCAATCCCGCTGCGCCCAACCAAGAGCATGCCAATGCCATAGACATCAACCATCGAGCCATGGTAGGTTTGATGCGGCGCAAAATGATCATCGAGAAAATCGGTAACCAGATAGATGAATTTTGTGGTCGGAATTTCGGTGCGAAACACAGGAATCCCAGCTTGGGTGGCAAGGTCAATCAGAGGCTTATCTAACCGATTGCTATCGGTAAGGCAGATGCAAGGCACTTTGAATTTGGTGATATTTTCAAAGGCTTGCAGACGCTTGGACGGCGAAAGGTGATTGAGAAAACGCGTCTCGGTATTGCCAAAAATTTGGACGCGCTTGTATGTGAAGAGGTTCGTAAAACCAGCCAGCGCCAAGCCCGGACGATGAATGTCGCGCTCGACAACTTTGCGCTTCGACATATCAACTTCATTGAGCCGCTCAAGGGCAACGCCCATCTTTAGGCTAATCTGGTTGTAAAATTCTGCCACAGATATAGAATTCTTCTTGAGCGGTTTCTTATTGAACTCTATGGAAGATTGCATACTCACCTGTGAATCATCAAAAATTTACTCAAAAAAATTGGGCGAATAAGTCGCAGAACAAGACCTATTCGCCCAAGACCTGACCATGAAGTTAGAGTTGACGAACTTTTTCTTTGTGTTTTTGCAACTGCCGACCGATATGCTCTACGCAAGCATCAATGGCTTTCTCATATGTGTCTGCCGCTTGTCTGGAAACAAAAGTATGGTGATGGACATGAATGGTGATTTCTGCAAGTTTATTATTGACATAATCGTTTTTTTGATGGTCAAGAACAATATGGCAGTCGGTAATGCCATTGTAATACTTCTCAAACTCTTGCACCGCCATGCGGGCATATGGCTCAACAGGGTGATGATGCTTCGAGGTATGGCGCACTGTGAATTGAATCCGCATTTCTCTGGGGAAATGCTTGCGTCCGTTCAGTTGAGCTGCGTTCATATGTTTTCTCCTTTCGTTGTGTTTAAGGAAAGCAGTAGCCCAGAAGAACTGCAGGGCTGCAATGCACTCAAAGTCTCTTGCGAAAACTATGCCTTGGGATGTGACTGCTGGTAGACCTCCTTCAATCGTTCAAAACTAACATGCGTGTAGATTTCAGTCGTAGAAAGGCTGCGATGACCAAGCATTTCACTAACGCTTCTGAGGTCTGCGCCATGATTGAGCAGATGAGTTGCAAAGGTGTGGCGCAGGACATGCGGGCTTTTCTGTTTCATCTCTGTAACCCCTCCCAGATACTTCTTGACAAGCCGTTGCACCAGCATTGGATAGATGCGCTCGGCTTTTGTGGTCAGAAACACGGCTGAAGCGCTTCTCTGTCGTTTCTCTGCGTGAATGTTAAGCAAGTTCTCTCGAACTTCAAAGTATTTTTTTAGCGCATCTTTTGCTAAGTTACCGAACGGCACAATGCGGTGCTTCTTACCTTTGCCCAATACCTTGAGCAACATATTCTCCATATCGATATCTTCGATGTTGAGCCCAATAAGTTCCGAAAGGCGCAGACCTGAACTGTAGAGCAATTCAAGGATAGCCCTATCGCGGCGGCCTTCAAAACTGTTGGGGTCTAACATAGCAAGTTGCTCGTCAAAAAGTTTGCGGATTTGTGCTTCGTTCAGAAATTGGGGCAAGCGTTTTTCCGCTTTAGGCGTCTTGATATTTGAAAGCGGATAAACCGACAAGACACGCTGGCGAACAAGATACCTAAAAAAACTTCTGACGGCAGCAAGTTTGCGTCCGATAGAGCGAGCCTGCACACCCTGCTCCGAAAGTTCGCCCATCCACAAGCGAACCGTGAGGGCATCAATCTGCGTCAGCACACTCTCGGAAAGTGAAGCCGTCTCAAAATGGCGGCAAAGAAAGTCAAAAAACTGTTCAAGGTCGGTGCGATATGCAAGCAAGGTATGGGGAGAGCAGCGCTGCTCGAACTGAAGATGGTGCAGAAAGTTTTCAAGCAAGTGGTGCATGAGTGCGCATGTTGCATGGTTTGATGCAAAGTTGAGACGAAACCCTCACTTTAACAAGAGCCGAACTGGGGTTAGCGAGGGCATGTTAGCACTTTGCATGTCCATCCCGTGCCTTTTTGGTTATAGACTGTAACCGCATCGAGAACAGGAAAGTAGCTTTCAAGCTGCTGCCAAATTGCCTGATGCTTGTCTTTGACAAATATTGAGACAAGGAAAATGCCATCGGGCTTAAGATATTGGGCATAGCGCTGAAACCCTTTGAGCGGGTTTTCAAGGTAGTAAATGGATTCATTGAAAACGATGGCGTCGAAGCATTCGGTGGGGACATAAGTATTCATATCGCCGACCACAAAATGCGTGCGTTCAGTGCATTTGTGTGAAGCCAGTTTAATCGGTTCTGAAAAATCAACGCCTACATACTTGGAATACATGACTTCTGGAATGCTCTCTTGCAAGATGCCCTCGCCGCAGCCCATGTCTAAGAGCGACCCATGCGGTTTAAGGCGCATGAAATAGCCAGCAAGAATGCTGTGATGAGCCAGCTCATCTAAGTTGCGCAGCCAAGCCCATTGACCCTGCGCATACTGTGTTTGCCATTTCTCTTCATTGTCTTTGCCGAGTGCATGCTTGATGAGCCGTTGCGCCTTCGAAAAAATGCTACGAGCGTGTGATGACTTCTCTGATGCGGTCATAGCGGACATGGTTAGTTAAATCACGAATTTAGCAAAGAATCAGTGATTGGAAAGGGTTTAATTTTTTTGAGCAAAGCACTTGTTAATTCGGTTGAACTTATCTATCTACACGAAACTCAACTTACTATGTCTCAAATGAAAAATATCTCCTTTGACGGTCTGCAAGCTCGCCTTGATGAGCAACTCAAATATCCCAGCCTGTTTCTCTTCAAGTTCATTGCGCCGCTTGAAAAAGCCCAAGAATTGGTTAGAATTTTTGCGGCAAACCCAGTGACCACAAAATCTTCTCGCCACGGCAATTATATCAGCGTTACGGCTGAACTGGAAATGCAATCCACCGAAGAAATCATTGCGATTTACCGTGCAGCGGCGCGCATAGAAGGAGTCATTTTGCTCTGACCTATCAAGTCAGCGAAGCGGTGTGCTGTGTTGTGTTTCAGCTGAAAGAGCCGTAAGTTTTGAGAAAAATTGAAAACTCGGGGGTCAGCAACCTGATGAAAATGACTTTACCCAACCAACTGACCATACTGCGTATTGTGCTGACGCCAGTGTTTGTCGGGCTCATGCTGTTGGATAGTGTCAATTCTCGACTAATCGGCATTGGCGTCTTTACAATTGCGTCGCTGACAGACCTCTACGACGGTTACCATGCGCGCAAGTATGGCGAAATAACACGCTGGGGCGCCTTTATGGACCCACTTGCCGATAAAATTCTCATTACGTCGGCATTTTTGGTGTTTGTGGCACACGGCATTTTGGAGCTATGGATGGTGCTGGTAGTCTTGGCGCGAGATGTGCTCGTTACCATCATGCGGCTATACGCTGAATTGAAAGATAAACCGATTGTAACAAGCAAATCCGCTAAAATCAAGACGCTGCTGCAAAATGTATTGGCGTATCTGCTCCTGCTCCTGATGCTGTGTTCAGAGCAGAATTTATTCGGCGAGGCGATTGCAAATGAAGCCAAAAAGCAATTGCATGCGCCAGCGGTCGGTATTGCCATGCTCCTGCTGACGATTTACACGGTCTACACCGGTATCACTTACCTTGTGGAAAATTGGCAAACCCTTCGCGCCGTCTATCTTGATGCACGCTCATCGGTCAATGCTTAGCGCTCTACACACACCTATCGTGAAACGGCTGGTTGCAAAAGTTTTCGGCACAGGCTTTGGCACAGGATACCTGCGCTACGCCACAGGCACATTTGGGAGCATGCTGGCAGTGTTGCTCTACTGGGCAGTGCCAAAACTTTCTGAACCGGTGGTGCTCGCAGGCGCAATTGTGGCAGGTCTGGCTATCGGTGTATGGGCAACATCCGTTTTGGAAGAAGAATACGGACACGACCCCAAAGAAGCCACGATTGATGAGGTCGTTGGACAATGGATTGCGCTACTTTTCCTTCCAAAGACGATACTTGCCGCAGGTCTGGCATTTGCCTTATTTCGGCTCTTCGATGTCATCAAGCCTGAGCCAGCCCACCGATTGCAAAAACTGCCAAAGGGTTGGGGCGTGATGATGGATGATGTCATGGCAGGCATGTATGCCAACTTGGCGTGCCATATCTTGCTGTGGCTATTCTCTAAGCCATGAGTTAGGTTTTGAGCAACTCCACATCACACTCGGCAAGCTCGCGTAGCTCAAGTTCCATATCAACGATTTGCTGGATGTTGTGCAAAAACCATCGGTCAATTTTCGTAGCCTGATAGACTTCCTCCACCGTGGCGCCAGCTAACAGAGCATAGCGAATGTAGAAGATGCGGTCGGACGTGGGCGTTTTGATACGCTCCAAAATTTCAGCCTTGGCTTTTTGTTTTTCTTCAGGCGAAAGTGAGAAAACATCGAGTTTATCTTTGCCATCTGCGCCTAATCCAGCTCTGCCAATTTCAAGCGAGCGAAGGGCTTTTTGCAGTGCTTCTTTGAAGGTGCGCCCAAACGCCATGGCTTCGCCCACCGACTTCATTTGAATGCCTAAACGGTCTTCGACATTGCGGAATTTTTCAAAATCCCAGCGAGGAATTTTGACGACGCAGTAATCAATAGCTGGTTCAAACGAAGCAGGTGTGGTTTTGGTAATATCGTTTTGAAGTTCATCGAGTCGGTATCCGACGGCAAGTTTAGCGGCAACTTTTGCAATCGGAAAGCCAGTGGCTTTAGACGCCAAAGCCGATGAGCGTGAGACACGAGGGTTCATCTCAATGACAATCATTCTGCCCGTTTCAGGATGGATGGCAAATTGAATGTTTGAGCCGCCTGTCTCCACGCCAATTTCGCGAATGATTTTGATGGCGGCATCGCGCATGGCTTGATATTGCTTGTCGGTCAGAGTTTGTGCAGGTGCCACCGTGATGCTGTCGCCAGTATGAACGCCCATGGGGTCGACATTTTCAATCGAGCAGACGATAATCACATTGTCGGCAAGGTCGCGGACAACTTCCAGTTCGTATTCTTTCCAGCCCATGATGGATTCTTCGACCAGCACTTCGCCGATAGGACTTGCCGAAAGGGCACGCCGAATAATGTCAAAATACTCTGATGCAGTTTCGGCAATGCCGCCGCCAGTGCCGCCAAGCGTGAAAGACGGGCGCACAACCAGCGGTAAGCCCAATTGCTGTAAAGCCGATTCCGCTTCGGATTCACTGCGCACGAAAATGCCTCGCGGCACCTCCAAGCCGATTTTTTTCATGGCATCGGCAAACAGCTCACGATTTTCAGCCTTGCGAATGGCACGAAGTTTAGCGCCGATAAGCTCGACGCCGTTGCGTTCCAATTCGCCAGACTCGGCAAGGGCAACCGCCACATTGAGCGCCGTCTGTCCACCCATCGTGGGCAGAAGCGCATCAGGTTTTTCTCGCTCAATCACCTTGAGCACATACTCTGGCGTGATAGGCTCAATGTAGGTGCGGTCGGCAACCTCAACATCGGTCATGATGGTTGCAGGATTGGAATTGACCAAGATGATGCGGTATCCCTCGCTGCGCAGCGCTCGACAGGCTTGCGTGCCAGAGTAGTCGAACTCGCAGGCTTGACCAATCACAATCGGACCAGCACCGATGATAAGAATAGACTTGATGTCTTTGCGTTTCGGCACGTCGGGCTTGATGACAATGTGTTAGTTTGATGAAGTTTTATTCGGGCGCAAAATACAAAAACCACACGCAATTTGCTCACAGCCGAAGCGAGAAGTTTGAAGCAGAAAAGCGGGGTTCACCAAAACCTACTTATTTGCGTTGCTGCGCAAGGGCGTGTTGCGAACAAAATTGATAATTGCTTCATTCACCTCTGCACTGCGTTCAATCTGAATCAGATGTCCAGTTTGGGGAAGCATCAAAAGTGTCGCATTCGGCATAGCTCTGACGCCTTGCTCCATAACCTCGCGTGTGCGTCCGCCATGCAAGAAAGGATTGGGGATAAGGTTATCGTTTTCGCCAGCGATGACAAGCGTGGGCGCTGTAATCTTGTCTAATTTATCCCAAACGTATTCATCAAGCATGGCACCAACACATTTCCAGACGGTGTATGCAAATCGGTCAAATTCTTCGGTCATGCTTAGGCGAACACGCTCTTCGATGAGCCATTCCCAGTCGTCGCTCCAATTGTAGAAATTGTTTGTGATGTTGGCACGCACGCGCTCTTGCGAGGTCTTTTTGACAAAATCGGGAGTGGTCGTATTGCGAAGCCATTCGCCTTCACCGGGTTTGAAGGCTTCAAAACCAGCGGGCGAGAGCAAGATGAGCTTTTCAACGGCGTCAGGAAAGCTAAGTGCGGCAGTCATGGCAATTTGTCCGCCCATAGAGTGACCAACCCACGTGGCTTTCGTGAGCCCCAAATCGTGAAGCAAAGCACGCACGGTTTCGGCATAAAACTTCAGCGTGTAAGGCGCTGAATACGGTTTCGATGACTTCCCATAGCCAACAAGGTCGAGAGCAATAACACGAAATCCTTGTGCTGTCAGGGCAGGGATGTTGTATCGCCAAAAGCCCATGTTGCTGGCAAGGCCATGAATCAAGACAATTGCCGGACCTTCGCCCTTGCTATCATGATAAGCAATCTTGACACCATTAACTTGCCGCATCTCGGTGCTGAAAGGATAGGGAATATCCTGAAATTTCATCGGCGGTTCATGATGATAGAGTTTTGCCTGACCGCAGCCGACAAGGGCGAAGAGGCAGGTCAGCGCAAAGCATATTGTGGCGTGCTTCATTGTTTGAATGCAGATGACGTTGATTAAAACATAAGCCAGCTTACCGTGCCGAAGACAACCCAAGGATTTTGCGGACGTGTAGAGAGTGCCGCTGGACGCGTCAGGGCACTGTCGTAGAAATCTCCGTTGAACATGTATGCGGCACTGACCCCTAAGTCCAAGAAAAGAGCCAGTGTGTATTTGAGTTCGGCATTGAGTTCAGCGCCGATAAAGCGACCGACCCCACTGGGCGTTTGATTGGCAAGCGCCGCCGCCGCGCCGACTTTGATGAGCACCTTGTTGGGCACAAGATTGTTGAAGTAGTTAAGGAAAATGGCACTGGTGCCGAAGCCCATGTTGGAGATGTCATGCACTGCCGAGTAGTAACGATTGACCACTTGCACATCAGGGAAAAGAAGAAAGGCACGATGCGAGCTAAAAATCCCGACAGGTGAGCCCCATGTGTTGCCTGTAACGACGCCTGTGTATTGACCATCGCTGACATTGTTGCCGTCGCCAGAGGTGTAGAGCACTTCTAAGGCAAGGCGGTCGTTTGCCGTTTGACCGTATTTGTAGTAGAGCGAAGCATGCACAGTAAAGCCGAAGATACCGACATTGCCAGCGCTAGCGCCTTGTGGTGTAAAAATGTTAAGGTTGCCGAAATTGAACACAGTGAGTGCGCTTGCCCAGAGTCTGCCGCCGATGAACTCACGGTTGTAGGCGAAGTTGGCGCCAGCCCAGAGCACATCACCTTTGTAGCGATTTTGTCCCAATTGAAAGCGTGCGCCGCCGTTGTATTCAACCAGCAGCGAGTTAAAGCCTTGACTGAGAATGGAGACCCCGCCTTCGCCTTGCCCGCGGTCGTAGAGATACCACAGACTCCCGCCGATTTCCCACAATCCTGACACGCGTGTTTCCGCATCTGCCATGAGCAACACCACATCATCATCAATCTGGATGAAATTTTCATAGAGTTGAAAATAGGCTAATCGACCTATCGTAACGG
>Ga0308414_1000193_pt1 | contig 38322 bp, 36 predicted proteins | sample HotsprSampleOS50_FD_205667 | JGI IMG/M metagenome (GOLD analysis project Ga0308414, IMG submission 205667) | Hot spring phototrophic mat microbial communities from Octopus Spring, Yellowstone National Park, Wyoming, United States - 20090730_OS50 ... | reverse complement strand
GCACAAAGATGAGCAGAAAAAACGCCTGCAAGAGAGAATTGACGACCCCTCAAAAAACTGGAAGTTCTCAATGGGCGATTTGCCTGTGCGCGAGCGCTGGAACGATTACATGGCTGCTTACGAGGATGCCATTACGCTGTGCAACACGCCGTATGCGCCGTGGCACATCGTGCCGGCTAACCGTAAATGGTATCGCAACTTGGTCGTTACGCAGGTGATTGTTGATGCGCTGGACGCCATGAACCCACAGTATCCCCCTGCCACACTGGGGCTGCATCAAGTTGTGATCCCCGACTGAAGTCGGGTTAGTCGCCCAGGCTGACCCCCAGGGCGCGCGCAGACTCGATCCAGGGGTGGTCAGGCGGCACGGTCTTTCGCTTGCCAACAACTTCAGCCAGCGGCACTGGCACAGCGCCTTCGCCACGTGCAGCGACCATAACCCCAAACACTTCCTCGTGTATGAAGCGCGCGCAGGCTGTTCCCAAGCGGGTTGCCAGCAGGCGATCGGCTGGTGACGGTGTGCCGCCGCGCTGCACATGTCCCAGAATGGTCACGCGAGACTCGAGCCGAGTGAGCGTTTCCAACTGTGCAGTGAGGGTGTGGGTGCTCTGCAGGCGCTCCGCTTCTAGTTCGGCCAGGCGCGCTTTTGCGGCGCGGGCGTTTTTGCCGCTTTCGGCCTGCGCGATTTCTTCCTGGACGGCGTGATAGCTCTGCGCCAGCTCCTTGGACATGGCTCCCTCAGAGACGGCTACAATGCTGAAGCGCTTGCCGGCGCGGCTGCGATCCATGATGGACTCGGCGACTCGCTGCACATCGTAAGGAATCTCGGGAATCAGGATTACATCCGCGCCTCCGGCGATTCCTGCGCCCAGCGCAAGCCACCCGGTGTTGTGGCCCATGACCTCAACGACGATAATACGATGATGGCTGTGGGCAGTACTGTGCAGCCGATCAATCGCCTCTGTTGCAATGGTCAGCGCAGTATCGAAACCGAAAGTAACGTCGGTGAGCGCCACGTCGTTGTCAATAGTTTTGGGCAGCGTGATGATATTGAGGCCTTTCTGTGCCAGCCGGAAGGCGTTCTTCTGTGTGCCTCCTCCGCCCAAGCACACAAGCGCATCCAGATGGTGCTTATGGTAGGTATCCACCATCACATCTGTCATGTCCAACAGCTTGTCGCCTATGGGCATCTTGTGCGGCTTGTCACGGCTGGTTCCTAAAATGGTGCCGCCGACGGTGAGAATGCCGGACAACGCGCCGCTGTCGAGCCGCACGGTGCGGTTTTCCATCAGACCGCGAAAACCGTCACGAAAGCCGATAATGCTCATGCCATAGGCATTCTGGGCAGCCTTGCCCACGCCCCGAATTGCGGCGTTCAGCCCTGGGCTGTCACCGCCAGCCGTTAAAATGCCGATGTACTTTGCCATGTGCGAACCCTCACTTGCTAATCCCCATTAGTGGGCCACGCTGTTCGCTGCTGGCGGCGCGGCGGGCTGCCTCGAGCACTTGGTGGACGCCGATGTCGCGCACACAAGGGTGATTTTCGGGCTTGTCATTCGCCCAGTCCAACACACGACACGGCCGACAGCCGATGTCAGAGGTCAGTGCGATGTGTCGTTCGCGCGATCCCCATGGGCCAAACTCCAGCGGATCGGCTGGGCCATAAAGCGCTACCGTGGGCGCGCCGACAGCAACGGCCAAGTGCAGCGGCCCGCTGTCTGGGCCAAGCACGACGCGCGCGCGCGCAAACAAGGCAGCTAGCTGACCCACACGGGTTTCGCCAGCAATGATGCAGGCTGGCTTGTTCATGAGCGCGGTGATGCGGCGCACCATGCCCAGCTCATGATCGCTGCCGGTGAAAACCGCCGCTGCTTCCAGTTGTTCTGTTAGGGTGTCTGCCACGACAGCCCAAGAACGCTCATCCCAATGCTTGACCCAAGTGCCAGAGCCAGGGTGAACACAGAAAACCGGGTCATCTGGCCCGATGCCCCATTCCTGAAGGTATCCGGCAACAAAACCGCGATCGGCGTCGCTCACCGGGAAATCAAGCGCCGGGGCGTAGTGCGCCGGCGCGCCGATCCAGCTTTCCACCAAGTGTAGATTTTGAACGACAGCGTGAGCTGTTACAGGCGGAACAGGATGTGTCAAAAAAGGTTTTGTGTCGGGCAGGTCGCAGCCAACGCGCACTGGAATCCCGGCCAGGTAGGCTACTAGGGCGCCCCACCAGTGATCAGGCCGGCAGATCACAGCGCTGCTGTAGCCAACACGCCGAATCCGCCGCGCCGCTGCCCACGCCATCTGATATGGCGAGCGCCAGCTGACTTTAGGGTGACGGCTGAAGCCAGGAAATGCCAGCGTCAGCACCAGGTCAACACAGTCATAAGCGGCTATCAGTTCCGCTGACCAGGGTCCGACTAATGCGTGAATCTCAGCTATTGGACGGGCACGCCGCAGCGCATGAACTGCTGGCATAGTGAGCAGCACATCTCCCAGGTGATCCGGGCGGATGAGCAGAATCCGTTCAGCAGCGGGAGGGCGGCAGCTGCGCAGGGGGAGAGCGGCGGCGCTCCTCAGCAGCAGGCGGCGTACACGATGTTTCAGCGGGGCGGCGTGGAAGGCTTTGGCCATGCGCTGGTTGCGTTTGACGAGCGCATCTCTATCCAATACCGCAGTCCTCGTAAGCAGCAAGCAGACGCGGCAACAGTATAGCCCAGTCGAAATGGCTTTTCACCACAGCCAGCGCCGCCTGACCAAGCTGGAAGCGGCGGGTGGGATCGCCAAGCAGCGTAACGATCGCGTCGGTCATCTCGCTGGCATCATCGGTGAGGATCAAGGCGGATTTCACAGCAGCGGGCAAACCGGCAGCAGCAGCGGACGTGGCGACGACCGCACATCCAGCAGCCATAGCCTCAAGGATTTTGAGGCGTGTCCCGCTGCCCATGCGCAGCGGCGCTGCGTACACAGCGGCTGCTTGGAGATACGGCTGCACCGCGTCTACCCAACCGGTGATGAACACGCCAGCTTTTTCGCGCAGGCGTTCAAGCTGCGGGTGCGGACGCTGCCCTACGATGTACAGGCGAGCAGTGGGGATTGCCCGCTGAATCTGCGGCAGGACGGCATTTGTGAACCACAGCATCGCGTCCACATTGGGCCGGTAGTCCATCTTGCCAGTAAAGACCAGCGCGTTCGGCCCTAGATCGAGCGTTTGATCTATTCTGGCATACTCGCTCACGAATATGCCGTTAGGGATGACATGAACGCAGCCATCTGGGCGAAACGGCCGTAGGGCGGCAGCGTCTTCATCAGAAACGGCCAGGACGCAGTTCACTCGCCGGCAGATATCGCGCTCAAAGGCCTGTATGCGCCGCCACTGGATGAGTGAATAAGCGGCTAAAGGCCAGCGGCGTGGTCTTTGACGGTCTACGCGATAGATCGCACGCTGCAGTGCATACTCGGCGTTGTGGGCGTCGTAGCACAAACGCGCGCGCGGCTGCGCAGCACGAACCTGCGGCAGCCAGGCGGCCATTTCCAGCCCTTCGAGCTGCACCAGGTCGAACATTTGCCCCGCCAGCAGCGCGGTAAGAGATGCGCAGAAAGCGCTGCTGCGTAGCCGGCGCGCGAGGTCTGGCGCGTTGGATGTGATCAGATCGAACAGACGCTGAGCGCTGGTGCGGGATGGCGTCGGAACTGTGTGAACGGTCTCGCACAGGTCAACCAGCGGTGTGGACTGGACGGGTGGCGAACCATCGTGGAAGCTCAGCAGGGTTACTTGGTGGCCCGCTGTACTCAAACTGTGCAGCAGACCATAGTTGCGCAGCGCGCCGCCTTGATGAGGCGGGTAGGGCAGCGAGGGCGTAAGCATCAACAGGCGCATGGAGGTTGCTACTGCAGCGCAGTCTGATAGGCGGCGAGCGCAGTGCGGGCTGTTCGCTCCCAGGTAAAGCTGGCTGCCCGCGCCAGTCCGGCCTCGCGCATGGCCGCGCGCCAGGGCTGGTCAGTGAGCGCGCGACACAACGCTGCTGCCAGCGCGGCGGGGTCATCCGGGTCTATCTGCAGGCCAACATCTCCAACCACTTCCGGAAGAGATGAGCGGCTGCTGACAACAGGAACAGTGCCGCAGGCCATCGCCTCAAGCGGGGGAAAGCCAAAGCCTTCGTAGTGTGAAGGCAGCACCAGCACAGCAGCCAGATTGTAGAGCGCTGGCAAATCAGCCGCGCTGATGTCCTCGCGCCACAGAACGCGGTCTTGCAGGCCCAGCGCGTCAGCCATCTCTTGGGTCTCGTCAAACAACCAGCCCCGCTGACCTACCAGAACCAGCGGCGGCGCGTCATGCATCTGACTCAGCAGCAGATGATAGGCTTCCAGCAGGCCGGCAATGTTCTTGCGCGGTTCGAACGTGCCTACAAATAAAATATAGGACTGCGGAAGTCGAAGACGGGCGCGCGCTTCGTCGAGGGCGGCAGGTGGAAGCGGCCGGAAGTTTTCGTCTACGCCAAGCAGGTGTACAGTGATTTTCTCGGCTGGCACGTCCAAGATGGTCACCAGGTCAGCTTTGGTCGCCTCGCTGTCGGTGAGAATGTGATCTGCCTGGCGAACAGCAGTCTCAATTTGGCCGTTGTAGTAGCGCCGGCTCTCGGCGGTCAAATACTGAGGGAAGTGCAGAAAACTCAGATCGTGCACGGTGATAATGTGGCGCCGCGCCCCCCGCCGCGGCGGTATGAAGTCCGGGCTGTGCAGCAGGTCGAGACGAAAGCGCGCGAATTCGGCTGTAAGCGCGAGGCGCTCCCAGCGGTGGTGGCAGGGTGTCCATAGAGCAGCGCGCTGGAAGCGCGTCACCAGCGACTCCCGCGCCTTGCGGCTGTGGAAGACCGTGAAACGGCCGTTTGGCTCCAGGCGCTCCAGCCAGGTAATCAGCTTGCGAATGTACGTGCTGATACCCCCAGTGCGGTAATAAGTGAGACGAGCGTCAATGCCGATGTGAGACATGCGCATAGTATAGCCGCGGCTGATGCTGCTCACCAGCCTGGTGATGCACAGCCTTTCAGTCCACGAACACGCTGCACTCCGGTGTCCAGGGCGGCACACATACTGCGAGAAAAACCAGATCGTCATCGCCCGCGTTGGCGATCTGATGAACACAGCCGGCTGGCACAGCGACTGAGTCGCCAGGTGCGAGATTGACGACCTCGTCATTAAGCGTGAGCCGGGCGTTTCCAGCCAGCAGCGTGTAACTTTCCTCTGCTTGTGGATGGTAGTGCCTTAACGACTGTTTGCCAGCGGGCAGGGTAATGAGCGCCAAACTGTGCTGCCGCGTGCCGCCGGCAGCCGCGCCCATCAGCTCGCACACAATCTCGCCGTGTGGACTGATGATCGGCTTAATGCTTGCTGGGTTGCGAACGTGCATCGCGATGCTTCTCCTTCTTCGTCAGAACCAGCGTGCGATCAGGCGAGCTAACCGTCCATCGGCCTCGAGCGCGTCAAGCGCCGCGTTAACATGCTCAGCCAGCGCTGGCCGATCAGCCCTGCTGGCGATGACGTACAGGCTGTCAGTGACGCGGCTGATTTCTGCCTTCCAGTTGGGGTAGTCGCGCAGATAGAGGTGGGCGCTAGCTGCGTCCACCAGCGCAGCGTCCGCCTGGCCAAGCCGCACGGCATCTAGCGCAAACGAAGGCAGTTCATAGGGGCGTTGTTCGAATGGCAGCACACGGCGCAGCCAGCGCCGCGCCTCTGCGTCAGCTTCACTGCCAAACTCATAAGCCAGCGCGCGGCCAGGTAAGGCGGCCATGCTCAGCACGGGTCGTGCGGCTGGACTAACAAGCACAAGGCCGGCATTGTAATAGGGACGGCTGTAACGAACAGCGCGGGTAAGCATGGGGTCAAAAAGGAGCTGTGCGATCACAATGTCTACCTGATCGGCCCGTAGGGAGTCGTATAGGCCGTCAAAGCCCATGTTGACGAAACGCAGTGGGACGCCGATCTGCTCGGCCAGCGCTTGGCCCAGGTCAACTTCCAGGCCGAAAAGACCGTCTGCGGACACAGCCGCGAACGGCGGGCTGCTAGCGTCTACGCCGATGCGCATTTCGCCGTAAGGAAACAGGCTGCGCGCATGGGGAAGTGAACGCGGCACGCTGGCCCAGCGAACAGCAAAAAGCGCACCAGCCAGCGCCCACAAGGCCACTGATGCCACAACAAGAACGGTCAGCGGTCTTAATCTATCGGCGCGGGCAGCCACAGGTCAGCGCTCCGTTCCGTTCCCCGCGCGTAGCTCTGGACAGCATAGTAGATGGGTTTGGGCTGGAACCCAGGGGTGAGGAGTGTGAAGTTATCAGGGTAGCTGCGAGTAGGCGCTGGATAGCGCAGCACCCACAAGCACATCTTCTCCAGCCATGGCCAGTTAGCTTCGGCGTACTCAAAGGCCTCGATTGTGTAAGACACGCGCTGCGCCGGACGCACAGCGCTGGCCCAGCGCGGATGGTCGTTCCAGCCGGTCTCGGTGATATACACCGGTTTATCTGATCTATCGTAGCGCAGCATGATTTCGTGGAGCAGCTCAACGCGGCGAAAGTTCAGGCGATTCTCGGCTGGTTCGGCGGCAGGCGGCTCAGTGAAGCCGTAAGTGTGGACGGCGAGTGCGTCGAAGTGGGGCGCTGCGCCAGCCCGGTACAAAGCGTCCAGATAAAGCAGGTCGTTCAGGCCGTTGGCGCTGCCCAGTGGCTCTAGCGTGGGGGCCAGCGCTGCTGCTAACACTACAACATGGGGGTTGGCCTGGTGCGCTGGAGCGTAAACTGCTTGCAGCAGACGAGCATACGCTGCGGGGTCAACTGGGCGATAACCCCACTCGAACGCCAGGTTCGGCTCGTTCCAGATGATGATGTGATTAACATCACCAGCGTACCGCGCCGCGAAGGCGGCGACAAACGACGCGAAATGCTCGTACGAGGTCTCTGGCAGGTAATTGAGCGTGCTGTGTGTGTCCTCAACGTCTGCCCGCGCCCACGCCGGCACCAACCCCATACGCGCGATCACCTGCAGTCCTTGGTTGCGGGCGTGTTTAACAATGCGGTCAGCAACCGCCCAGTCGTAGCGGCCCTGCTGCGGTTCGAGATAGGCCCAGGGGAAAAACTCGACAATTGTGGACGCTCCCATTTCGCGCACAAGCTGGAGCGAACGCTGAATTGTCCACTCCCACACTTCGTCAATCAGCCGGGTGTGCACGCAGACGCGGGGTTTGTTCGTGACCACGGACTGCGGCGGGCCGAGCGGTGCACGTGGGCCGGCGGGCAGCAAGCTGCTGACGATAATCCAGACGATGGCCGCGCGCAAGTACCAGCGCCAGTGTGGGCTAAGAACCGTGTCAACGCAGAGAATGCGGTTTAGCATGTAGTCTCAGCGGGGACATATATATGAAGAGCGCGAGCTGCACGGCGCTGTGCCTGATGCATTCCAAGGATGCCGGAAGACGTTCAGACTAAACGAAACGGCGTTTCGAGCGAAACGCCGTATACCCCCGACAGGACTCGAACCTGTGCTTCTGCCTCCGGAGGGCAACGCTCTATCCTCTGAGCTACGGGGGCAACCATCATCATAGTAGCAGATTCTTGACGCGCGGACAAGGGAACGAACGACAAGTGTTATAATAGCGGCGTGTTGAGTCGAATATGTGGACGGCACGCGTGTGAAGTTGTTGATTCTGATTTGCGTCGGAGCAGTGGCCGCCAGCGGCTGCGGCGCGCTGGCCGCGCCGGATACGGCGGCTACACTTCAGGCAGAGAACCTCGGTTTTGTGAGAGAGGCGACCCAGATTGCTCAAGAAGGCGCGGCGAATAAGGCCGTCGTAGCTGCGACTGCCGCCGCCGCCGCGACACGGGTGGCCGAGCTGCAAAGTGTAAACACTGTTCTATTGGCTACCGTTCGCGCTGGCGATCCGCCTCGGCAGGAAGTGGGCGTTGTCGCGCGAACTGGCGGCCGGCCTGAGGGCTTAGCTGAAGGGCAGCGCTGGTTTGTTCGAACTGGCGTATCAACGAGTGTGCGCCAGTCTGATGGCTGTGTTGTCAACCCCCAGGTCAGTTTTCCTGCGGATACTGAACGCATTTACGCTACAGTTCACGGCTACAACATCAACGCCGGCGTGGTGATGAGTGTTGAATGGCTGCACGAAGGCACAGTGGTATGGCGGGAACGCTGGCCGGTTGAACGTAACTGGGCGGACATCTGCATGTGGTTCTACATTGATCGGGAGATTGTTGATCTGAAACCTGGCAGTTGGTCAGCGCGGCTGTTTGCCGATGGCTTCCAACTGGAGGAGCCGATTTCGTTCAGGATTCAAGAGCCGTAGAATCACGCGGCGGCTTTGTGCTGATGGTGGACTCGTGCGCAGGGTGTGTTATTATCACGCACTGCGATCGCAGCGGGGAAAAGCGTTGAGCGCGCGACAGCTGGCAGCAGCGGTGCTCATTGGGATGCTGGCTTCCGGGCTGCTGGCACAGGGCCAGGACGGCGGCCCATCTTCGCCGACGGCGACACCTACGCCCTTCTTGAGTCAGGTGCTTGCCGCCGACATCTACGTACGCGGCGGTCCTGGGCTGGGGTACGTGCCGGTAGGCGGTCTGAGGGGCGGCGCGTTTGTCGTGCCAGTGGGCCGCAGCGCTGACGGTGAGTGGGTGATGATTCTCTACGGCCCCGGTTTTGGTTGGGTGCGGCGCGATTTAGTCTACTGGGTGGCCGATTTGGACGCGCTGCCTATCCTGCGCGAGGATGCCTTAACGCCCACAGTTCGGCCCGGTTCAGAAAGTCCTACGCCGTTTTTCCCCACGCCGACTCCGGTCGGAAACTGGGTGAGTGTAGGGCCAGAAGGGGCGCTGCTACGGGCCGGGCCAGGCCGCGGCTATCTGCGGCTGGGAACCCTGACCAGCGGCGATTTGATTGAAGAACCACTGGGCCGCAATCAGGATGCAACGTGGGTAATGTTCCGCTACGGGGACGGTTTTGCCTGGATTGCGCGCAACTTGGTGGTCTGGAGCAGTGATATTGATGGACTGCCGGTGCTCAGCGAAAACCGCCTGACCCCTACAGCAACACACACGGCATCGTTGACTGCAACGACAACCAGCACGCCATCCCCTACATCTAGCGCGACCCCTACGCCAACAGCAACTGCCACGCCGACGCTCACGGCCACGGTTACTAGCACGCCGACCACCACGCCTACGGCTAGCGCCACGCCAACCGCGACGTCCACGGCCAGTGCCACGCCGACGCTGACGGTTACAGTCACCAGCACGCCGACTGCCACCCTCACAGCCAGCCCTACGGCGAGCGCCACGCCGACAGCTGCGCCCACGGCAACCAGCACATCGAGCGCCACGCCCACAGCGACTGCGACGCCGAGCGCCACGCCAACCGCGACGTCAACGGCCAGCGCCACGCCGACGCTGACGGCTACAGTCACCAGCACGCCGACTGCCACCCTCACAGCCAGCCCTACGGCGAGCGCAACGCCGACAGCTGCGCCCACGGCAACCAGCACATCGAGCGCCACGCCCACACCGACTGCGACGCCGAGCGCGACGTCAACGGCCAGCGCCACGCCGACGCTGACGGCTACAGTCACCAGCACGCCGACTGCCACCCTCACAGCCAGCCCTACGGCGAGCGCCACGCCGACAGCTACGCTCACGGCAACCAGCACATCGAGCGCCACGCCCACACCGACTGCGACGCCGAGCGCGACGTCAACGCCGACGGCTACGGTCACGGCAACAACTGCCGCTTCGGCGACAGCTAGCCCCGATACAGCGCTTTTAGTGCCGACTGAGACACTCAGCAGCACCCCGACCACGACCCCATCAATTACGCCGACACTTACCAATACAGCTGCGCCGACGGCCACGGCGGCGATGACCGCCACGGTTACCTCTACCCCGTCTCTGACGCACAGTGCCACACCTACCAGCACCCACGCAGCAACGCCCACGCCAACCATACTGCCAGTTACCAGCACACCGGTTGGCACGCTGGTGGTGCCAACAACGCCGCAGACGCCTGCGCTTTCTGGTGAGCTGCCAACCCCGGATGCTGGGCCTGGAGACGGCATCGCGCTGCCAGTTGAAGCGCTCGTCGGCGGCGGCTTGTTAGTGCTGGTGCTGGGTTACACTGCGCTGTACGCACGCGGTCTGGCCCAGTCTGGACGCTACGCCAAAGGTTTTGTGTTCGACACGTGTCCGATTTGTCAGCGGGGAAAACCGCTTCTGGAAGCTCGCCAAGAGCGCTGGTTCGGCGTGCCACACACGCGCTGGATCGTGAGGTGCACTGAGTGCCGCTCGGTGCTGCGCGAGACCACAGGGCAGCGCTGGCGCTATGCGGTTGATCCGCTAGAGAATCCGTTCTTGTTTGAACGCTTCAACGGCCGCGAGGTAGACGCCGATTTGCTACGCGAGCTGGCGCGGCGCGCGCCGGAGTTCGCTGCCCATCGGCCCCCGCGTCCCGTGACACCGCCGACCTTCGTAGACGATGACGATGAGGAAAAATAGCAAACCGTGAAGCGGGCATATTTCCTGCTGCCGGCTGTTTTTCTGCTGACCGCCTGCCAGCCGGCAGCGCCCCGGCAGACGCCTTTTGCAGCAACTGCTATTCCAGCAGCTTCTAACGACGACTCTGAATCGGTCGCGCAGGTCCTAACAGCCGTACCCACGGCCAATCCTGCCCCGAGCCGCACGCCGACCCTTCCCCCCACAGAGACCCACACACCGACGGCTACTCCGTCACCAACGCCTACGCCAACGGCCACGCCCCAGCCAACAGATACACTCGTGCCTACACAGACACACACGCCTCTGCCAATTGGATCGCTGGTATTTTCGAGTTCGACAAGCGATCCCAACGGCACGCCTGTTCCCTCCTGGACTCCGCCGCCCCCCGATTCTGCGGCGGAGATTAGCGACCATTATCGCCTGCGCCGGCCAATTGCCGACGGCGGCACAAACTGGATTGACCGCACATACCCGTATGGCGGCACTTCTGGCGGACGCCTTCAGATTCACTCCGGTGTAGAGTTCGTCAATCCGCGGGGAACGCCTATCCTGGCGGCAGCGGACGGGACAGTTGTGTTTGCTGGCAGCGACTCCGCTGTGCTACTTGGCCCGCAGCTTAATTACTACGGAAACGTCGTTATCATTCAGCATCCCTTCACCTCGCCGGAGGGCCAACCGGTTTTCACTTTGTATGGACACATGGATCGTGTTGAAGTGGATGTTGGTCAGTCTGTGCGTCAGGGCGATCCGATTGGCAAAGTGGGTGACACAGGTGTCGCGTTTGGGCCGCACCTGCATTTTGAGGTGCGTGTAGGCGATTACACAAGTTTTAGCGCGACGCGCAACCCGGAATTGTGGATTTACCCGTATCGCGGTTACGGGACGCTCGCCGGCCGCGTTATAGACGCTAACGGCAATCTGCTTTACGATGTAACCCTGAGCGTCAAATCTTCAGATATTCAGCGCTACGCTTTTTCCTACGCTGGGCCGCCGGCGAACAGCGATCCGGCGTTTGGCGAAAACTTTACGCTGGGCGATTTGCCTGCTAACTATTACGAAGTGACCGTCAGCGAGAACGGACGGGTGCGCTTCCAGCGCGTCATCTATGTATACCCCAACCGCACAACATGGCTTGATGTCCAGCTGAATTAACGCGAATATAAAGCCGCGCCGGCCCCGCTTTTCAGAGGCCGGCGCGCGCGCACAAATCTAGCGGATCAGTTCTGATACACCCGGAAGGTAATGACAAACTGGTTGCCTGGTATGTCATCAACACGAATCGCGCCTCGGTTGCCGTCAGCCGTAAGCACACCGATGACAAATCCGGCGTTTAACTGTGAGCGCAGAATCGTGGTCTGGTTAACAATCGTGGGATTTATCATATCCCAGTGCACGCTGTCGAACGTGACACCGGTAAGGATGCCCAGCTTAGCTGTGCCTAGGGCGTCGAGCTGCAGCGCGTTAGTATTCCAGACCACATCAGCGAGCAAACCGTTCCCCTCCAGGTCAAGCGTGTTGCCGGGGTTAAGGGTGGTCTGGCCCTGATTCAGAATGGGCTTGTTAATCACATAGCTGAACACGAACGTGTTGTTAGCTTCACCTGCTGGCCCTTCGGGAACCTCGTTGTTTAGATCGGCCACGATTACGACCGAGTAGAAGCCGGTGTTGGTCAGCGTGCCGGTCAGCGTGGCTACAGCAGACTGGCCGGGCGCCAGCCCTGGCACGAACGCGGACGCAAAGACGTTGTTGGGTGGGAAGGTGGCTGCAACAGCAAACTGGCCAGCAGGTGTCCTGCCCGCGTTGCGCACTGTCACACTGACAGAAAACGGCTGTCCAGGGCTGATAGGCGAGGGCGAGGCCAATGCGCCGTCAATGACGATGTCAGCTTCTAGCGGCGGTGTCGGGGTGGGGGTGAAACCCGGTGTGGGCGTAGGCGGCGAGTCCACAATGGGCACGTCATTGAGATTGCCGAAGACATCAGCAATGGATACCGAGAGCCAGCCCTGCCGCCCACGAAAATTGATCACAGCCCAGGTGTTATCGCGGTTAGCGCCGATTACCTGGAACTGATCACCGCGCTGCGCCTGACCGATGATGTCGAACTGGGTGCTGGGGCCGCTGCGGACGTTCTGACGTTCGCTCACAATGGTGATGACAACCCCTTCTGGTGTGGCTGTCGGAGCTGGTGTGGGCGTAACGCTCACAATTGTGCCCAGGTCAGGCGGCACGCGCTCTGCGCCGGTAAACCGGGCAACCACTTCTGGCGCGCCGAACGCGCCTAGACGAACAACGACCGTGTTGTTGCTGAACTCGCCGCGTCCCAGCGGCGTCCGTGACGGTCTGAGCAGACCCTGCACGCCGCGAACATCCGTTAAGCTGAGCAGATTGGGTAGCAGCTCGCCCGGCAGACCGATGGCCTTTGCCAGAAGATTGACCGCATCGTAAGCTGCCGCCTGAACCGGGCCGGGAACTTCGCCAAATGCGCGCACGTAGTCGCCCAGGAAGGTATCGCTGGCTGTGTCCGGCAGCGAAAAGACCCAGGTTGAGGTTGAAACCACACCAACCAGCTCGCTCAGCGGCACGGCCTGGCGGAATGCGGGGTCGCCAAGCTGGTCGTATGCGAAGAGACCTGTCCACCCGCGGCTGCGGAGCAGGTTGTAAAGCTCGCTGGCCAGGGCTGGGCTGCCGAAAGCAGCGGCCGCCTGGGGGTTCTGCTGGAGCAGGTTGTTGGCCAACGTCTCCACCGTGCCCTCAAGAAGGTTATACCGTATAGTGACGCCCAATGAACGCGCAGCTTCAGCAAAGCCGACGACCCGGTCTGTGCTGTCCAGATCGAGCTGCACAGCGGCGATGTTGGTCAGGCCGTTGTCCTCGATCAAGTAGCGTGCCAGGGCCTGCCCCTGCAGAATCTGCTGGGCACGCATGCGCAGCAGCCGTCCTGTTGTGTCCGATATGATGATTGTATCGTTGGTAGCAAATGTCATAACCGGAACGCCAAGACTCTGAAGAAGCGGCAGGCCGTTAAGCACTTCACTGTCGGCTTGTGGGCCAAGAGCTGCGATAATGCTGGCCTGGCGTAGATTATTTACTGCCTCCTCCAGGTTCAGGCCGAAATTGGTGGGCTGAATTACTAATTCTAGGCGAAACAGCGTCCCATCCGCACCGCGCACACCGCCGGCCGCGTTGATCTGCTGAACTGCTAAGCGCGCGCCGCTGCTGATGGGGCCGCTCTCGTTGTCCAAAACGCCGATACGAAAGACGGGCTGGTCTTGCGCGCTGGCGAGATACAGCGAGGCTGACAGCGCGGCGGCCAGCACGAGCAGCGCGCCAACGAAAACGAAGCGATTTTGTCTCATGAAATTTCTCCCTGCAATCTCTGAAACTCCACAAATGCTGTCATCTGTGTATTCTAGCAGTTGACTAACGGGTTGTTGATTAACTTTGTGTCCGGGAGTGCAAAACAACCGTTGTCAACGCTCATGCCATAAGGTATTATTCTCGCGTCAAAGCCCGCCCGGCGCACTGCCGGGCGTCTTTCCGCTTCACCAAAGCGCGCTGGCGCGGAGGGTGGGGCAATCCCAGGGAAAGGAGATAAGGCATTACCCGTGAAAAAAGCATATGAACTAACGTTTATCGTGCGCCAGGACCCCAACGAGGACGTCATTAATGACGCCGTCAACCAGGTCCAGGCTTGGGTTGAGGCCGGTGATCTGGGGCAGGTAACCAAGATTGACCGTTGGGGGCGCCGCCGGCTGGCCTACGAGATAGACAAGCAGCGCGATGGTTATTATGTGCAGATGGATGCGGAAATTGATCCACGGGGCCTGCCAGAACTGGAGCGCAATCTTAAGCTGTCACCGCAGATTCTGCGCTACCTGATCGTGCTGGCTGAGAAGTAGGCGTGCAGAACTAGACCCGACAAACGCTAATTTTGAAGCAGGGGATTTACGACGTAATGGGACGTGGGCTGAACAAAGTTATGATAATCGGCTATCTAGGGCGAGACCCGGAAATGCGCTACACGCCAAGCGGGCGGCCTGTCACCAGCTTCAGCGTAGCGACGAGCCGTTCGTGGACGTCTGCTGATGGAGAGCGCCGCGAGGAGACCGAATGGTTCAACGTTGTCGCCTGGGGCAACCTGGCTGAAATCTGCAAAGCTCATCTCAGCAAGAACCAGCAAGTTTATGTGGAAGGCCGGCTGCAGACGCGCGGTTGGGAAGACGAGGACGGCAAAAAGCACTTCCGAACCGAGCTGGTCGCCAGTGAAATGATACTGCTGGGCGACCGCCGGTCACATCACATTGACTACATCAGCAGCGACGACGAAGGCGAAGGTGACGACTACGCTTTCTAGAACACAGCATCCGTCTGGGAGAACGACAAGTGAGTAACCGAGACTACGACGAGATCAGCGCTGATACAACCAGCGAGGAGATTGAAGAAGCGCCGCCCCATCCGCGCGGGCGCGGCGCTGAGGAGCGCAGCGAACGCGCTGGATCGCGCCCGGATCGGCGCGGCGGACGGCGATCGCGGAACACCGAGTACTGCCCTGAAGGCAAGTGCTTCGACTACAAGGACGTGGACACACTGCGGCGTTACATCACAGAAACGGGCAAAATCCGGCCGCGCCGCCAGACGGGTAACTGCGCACGCTGCCAGCGCAACTTGGCGCGCGAGATCAAACGGGCGCGTCATCTGGCGCTGCTGCCCTTTGTAAGCGTCACTGATTGAAGCACAGCGGTCCAGCAGTACCGGATACAGCCTGGAGCGGGAGGTGCGGTGTAACGGCTGCGGCCCGCTTTCATTTTCAGGAGCGCTAAAATATGTCCAAACGGAGCCAGACAACCGGGCTGCCTAAAAGCAAGCAGAAACCGGTCGCTGCCGCGAATGCTAAAGCTAAAAAAGAGGCGCGCGAGCATAAGTCGCGCGCAGAACGCGAAGCTCAGATTCAGCGCTGGGTGGTAATCGGCACAATCGTGACAGTGGCGGTTGTGGCTGTAATCCTCGTCGCTGCTGTGGTTATCGAACTCATCGTGACGCCTAACCAGGTCGTTGCGACGGTCAACGATGACACGATTACGGTGGCACAATTTCAGCAGCGCGTGCGCTTAGAGCGCGCCTTGTTGAACCAGCAGATCAACGGTTACCTGGCCTTGCTTACGGCGCAGGGACTGGATCCAAACCAGTTCGCCGGCCAGGAGCCACTGAGGACCTGGCTGGCACGGGTGCAGATTCCTGATCAGTTGGGCAACGCAGTCATCAACGACATGGTGGACGATCTGCTGATACGCCAGGAAGCTGCCGCGCGCGGGATCAGCGTGACCGAGGCAGACGTACAGGCGCAGATCAACGATTTCTTTGGGTTTGACCCCGAAACAGCCGGCCAACCCCCGACAGCAACGCCTTCGCCTACGGTGACACCGACGCCTTTTGTATCGCCTACGCCGTCTCCTGTGCCCACCAGCACGCCAACGCCTATTCCGGCTACTGCTGAGTCTACAGATGAGCCTGATACCGAGGCTGCCGCCGCGGTAGAGCCAACCATTACACCAACGCCGTTTCCGACGGTGACACCGACTGCGACCCGCACCGCAGACGAGGAGCGGGCTGAGTTCGAACGGCGGCGAGATGACTTCTTTGCGTATCTGCGCAATGCAGCGCGCATTAGCAATGACGACATCAACACCTATTTCGAAACGCGGGCGCTGCGCGCAGCTTTGCGCGATGCTGTAGCGGAGATTGAAGACAATCAGGTGCTGTACGTCAATGCGCGTCATATCCTGTTGGAGACAGAAGCGGACGCGTTGGATGTGCTGGATGCGCTGCAGCAGGGAGACTTGTTCGCTGAACTGGCGCGTTCTGTCTCAGTTGATACAGGTTCGGGAGCGCAGGGCGGTGAGCTAGGCTGGTCGCCTGTTGCTGGCTACGTTCAGCCCTTTGCCCAAGCTGTGACGGATGCCAGAATCGGCGAAATCATTGGCCCGGTTCAATCTGAGTTTGGCTGGCACATCATACAGGTGCGCGCGCGGGAGCTGAGGTCTGTGAGCGCCGCCGAGGCTGATCGTTTGAAAGAACAGGAATTCACTGTGTGGTTGGAAGAGCGGCGCAGCGCAGAGGGCGTGGCAATCGAAATCTCCACAATCTGGGCAGATAACGTGCCCAACGACCCTGTGTTCATCGCTAATTTCTGACACCAAGTGTTGTAGTTCAACAAACAGACACCGCTTGCCTAACGCGGTGTCTGTTTTGTTTGGCGCAGCCTACACCTGTTCTTCAACTGCCACCTGTGTTTCAGGCAGCGTCTCTAGCGGATAACTTGTTTCACACGTCAAGCAGCGCGCTGTCCTGCGCGTGTGCTCAATTAGCAGACCGCCGCAGTTTGGGCACGGCGTGCGCAGCGGGCGCTTCCAGCTAGTAAAAGTGCACTCAGGATAGCGGGAGCACCCGTAGAACGTTCGCCCACGCCGCGATTTGCGAATGACGATCTCTCCTCCGTTTTCGCTCCCACACGTTGGGCATGGGATGTTCATGCGTTCCAACCAGGGTTCAGTGTAGCGGCACGCGGGGTAGTTAGAGCAGCCGATGAACTTGCCGTAGCGTCCATAGCGCACCACCAGTGTGTTCACGCCGCCGCATGATGGACAGTCGCGCCCCACCGGCTCTTCCTGAACGACCTGAGGCATCTGCGCGCGCGCGGTTTCGAGGTCTCGAGCAAACGGTTCGTAGAAGGCACGCAGCGCTGGCCGCCACTGAAGTTTGCCTTCTGCAATTTCATCCAGCTCTTCTTCCATCCGCGCCGTGAACTGATAATCCATTACCTCAGGGAAGTACTGTACCAGCAGATCATTGACGATCTTCCCTGTCTCGGTGGGAACCAACCGTTTGTCAACTTTTGTCACATAGTCGCGATCCTGAATGACCGCCACAGTTGGCGCGTAGGTGCTGGGCCGACCAATTCCGTATTCCTCCAGGGTGCGCACCAGGCTCGCCTCTGTGTAACGTGGTGGCGGCTGGGTGAAATGCTGTTCAGGCAGCAGGCGCAGCAGATCCAGCAGCTCGCCCACACTCAATTCAGGGAGAATGCGGCCCTCGTCTTCGTCCAGGGCAGCGTCCTCGTCGCGCGCGTCTTCGTACAGCGCCAGAAAACCGGGAAACTTGATAGTGCTGCCAGACACGCGGAACATGTATGGCATGTTCTCAGCAGTTGGACCGGCGCCTATTTCGACGCGCAGCGTATTGTAAACAGCGTTTGCCATCTGGCTGGCAACAAAACGCTCCCATATCAACGTGTACAGCCGCTGCTGGTCGCGCGAAAGCGCGCCTTTGATCGCATCCGGCACGCGCATTACACTGGTTGGCCTGATTGCTTCGTGGGCTTCCTGCGCGCTCCGGGCGCTGGTAGCGTATCGCGGAGGGCTGGCAGGGGTGTATGCCTTGCCGAACCGGGTGTGTATGTACTCGCGCGCCTCAGCTTGCGCCTGTTTGCTCACTGTCGTGCTGTCTGTTCGCATGTAAGTGATTAGGCCAACTGCTCCATCTGTGCCGCCGATGTCAATACCTTCGTAGAGCTGCTGCGCTACTGCCATGGTGCGACGGGCATTGAACCCCAGGCGGCGCGACGCCTCTTGCTGGAGCGTGCTAGTTGTGAACGGCGCAGAAGGGCGGCGCTGGCGCGTGCCGTGCTTTACGTCAGCTACGCGATATTGGCTTCGTTCCAGCACGGCCAGATGCGGACGCACATCGTCCTCGCTGCCGAATGACACATCGGAGTCGTTGATCTTAACCAGGCGCGCTATGAAAGCTTTGGCGGACTGAGCGCCGTTGCTGCCTTGCTTGCGCAGTTCGGCGTCCAGTGTCCAGTACTCGGTTGGCACGAAGGCTTCAATCTCGCGCTCTCGATCCACAACCAACCGCACAGCGATGCTCTGCACCCGCCCGGCGGACAGCTGATTGCGCACCTTCTGCCACAGCAGCTCTGTGATGTTATACCCAACCAGCCGATCAAGAATGCGGCGCGCTTGATAGGCGTCAACAACGTGCAGGTTGATCTGGCGCGGATGCGCGAACGCCTCCTGAACTGCGGCCTCAGTGATCTCATGGAACACGACCCGGCGCACCCGCGACTCGTCAAGGCCAGTAGCAGCGATCAGGTGCCAAGCAATCGCTTCGCCTTCGCGATCAGGGTCTGTTGCCAGATAGACTTCATCGGCCTCTGCGATGGCGGCCTTGAGTTCACGCACAACGTCGCGCTTATCGTTCATGACGCGATACGTTGGCTCGAAATCTTTCTCGACATCTACGGAGAGCTGCGAAACGAGCAGGTCGCGTACGTGGCCTTTAGAAGCCTTAACTATGTGTCCTTTGCCCAGGAAGTGTCCCACGCTGCGCGCTTTCGCTGGCGACTCAACGATCACCAATCGGCCGACGGCTCCGCGCTTGCGGTTGGCGTCAGGTTTGCTAGCGCGGGCTGACTGTTTGGTCTTTGTTTTCTTGTTTCTGGGTTGTTTCTTTGGCTTGCTTTCCGCCGGCGGCTTCGGCACGCCATCATGGGCTGCTGTTGCCCCCATGCGGAACAGCGTCGTGCCGCACACTGGGCAGACACCGCGCGTTCCTGGAGCACCTGCGGCCGTGTACACAGCCTGCGGGCTGGAAATATCTCGCTTCGTTTTGCACTTGACGCAGTATGCCTGCAGTGTTTCGCTCATCAGCTTCCCCGGTTATTGTTGCTGTACCACCTAGAGTGTTACAGATATTTGTAGTTCTTTGTCGTCAGCAGATGGTTGACCACTTCCTTCACGTCCTGCGCTCTGTCCTTGTGGCAGATGAGCAGGGCGTCGGGCGTCTCAACGACGATGATGTTCTCCACACCAATAGTAACGGTCAGCTTATCGCTGTAGACGAGTGTGTTGTGTGTGTCCAGGCTCACCCGCTCGGACACCTTGCTTTTGAAACAGTTGCCGTACTTATCTAGCTTCAGCACATCGTAAAGCGCAGACCAACTGCCTATGTCGTTCCAACCAACCTCAATGGGGATGACGGCCACGTTCTCTGCATGTTCCATGACAGCGTAGTCCAGTGAAATGCGCGTGATCTCCCCCCAGATGTTCTCGAGCCGCGCTTCAAAATCTGGCGTGTCAATTGCGTCGCGCAGGCTGGCAAACTGCGCATGCATTTCTGGCTGCTGGCGTTCGTACTCCGCCAGCGCGCGGTCTGCTCGCCAGATGAACATCCCCGAATTCCATGAGTAATCTCCTGAGGCCAGAAACGCGGTTGCCGTTACGGCGTTCGGCTTTTCGGTAAAACCGAGCGAACGGTAACACGTAAAGCCGTTGAATTCTCCGATTGGGTCTCCCTGGCGGATGTAACCGAAACCGGTGGCGGGGTGAGTTGGCGTGATGCCCAGCGTGACGATGTACCCCTGTTGAGCCAGTTGGTGCGCGGCCATCAGCGCGTCTCGAAAAGTCTCTTTTTGCTTAATGTGGTGATCTGCCGTCATGATCGCCACTGTCGCTTCAGGATCGCGTTTGTGGATCACTGAAAGCCCGAGCGCTGCAGCAGGGGCTGTATCGCGACCATACGGCTCGATGATGAAATTTGCCTCAGGAATCTCGGGGGTATCTGAACGGAAAGCTGGGACATAGCGGCGGCCTGTGACTACGAAAATCTGTTCTGGCGCGAACAGAGGCGCCAGCCGCCGCACACTGGCTTTAAACATGGATTCGTCTTCCACCAGAGGCAGAAGCTGTTTCGGCGTGTCCTGGCGGCTCATCGGCCACAGGCGCGTGCCACCCCCTCCAGCCATAATCATAGCGTAGTAGTGTTCCATAAACTAAATGCTCTCCGTTCTTCTGGCCATCTGTTAACCGCGCGTCAAGGTATATTGCATAGGACCAGCCATTCGCGCAAGTCCCTTCAACTCCAGTATAGCCAGCGTGCTGGTAACGACAGCTATAGGCAAACCGACCAAGCGCGCCAGCTCATCCACATGCAGCGGGTCAGCGCTCAAATGTTCCAGCAGACGCGCCTCTGTGCCATTGGCTGGCGCGATCTGCTCCGCTGCCGCCTGCAGTTGGACATTGCGCAGCGCCAGATTAAGCTCCAGCAGGATGTCGTCAACGCCCATGACCAGCTTGGCGCCATCCTGAATCAGCCGGTTTGATCCTCGGCTGCTCGGATTGAAGATGTTGCCCGGCACAGCGAACACTTCTCGTCCCTGATCGGCTGCCACTGCTGCGGTTATCAGTGCGCCGCTGTTCTCCGGGGCTTCGACCACGAGCACGCCCAGTGCCATTCCACTGATGATCCGATTGCGCCGCGGGAAGTTGCGGCCATCGGGCGGCGTGCCAACCGGAAACTCGCTGACGAGCGCCCCGTGCTGGACAATATCTTCAGCAAGAGCGCGGTTATCGGACGGGTATATCCGGTCTATTCCGCAGCCAAGCACAGCCAGCGTGCGCCCTCCACCGGCCAGCGCGCCGGCATGTGCAGCCGAGTCGATGCCGTGGGCCAGCCCGCTTATGATCGTAATGCCGCTGCGCACTAACTGACGCGCCAGTTCATGCGCCGCCTCACGCCCGTAGGCCGTTGCTTTGCGCGTGCCGACAATACTTAGCGCCTGGGCGTCAGAGGCTTCCAGTGTGCCGCGCATATACAGCACGGCCGGCGCTTCTGCAATCTGGCGCAGAAGTGGTGGATAAGCGTCATCGGCCAGCGTTATCAGCCGCGCGCCTGTACGTCTGACCCTTTCCATCTCAAGGTCGAGATCGAGGCGCTTGCGGGCGTGGAGCAGGTTCTCTAAAGGACGGCTTTCAATACCAGCGCGGCGCAACTGCATCTCTGTGGCGTTCCAGGCTGAGGCCGCGTCGCCAAAGGCGCTGAGCAAGCGGGCCAGCCGGCGCGGGCCGATTTCCGGCACCAGGCTGAAGCCGAGCCAGTATTTGCTTTCGTCCACGGAGCGTCCATTGTGTCAGGGTGCTGTTCCAGCATAGCAAGCGTATAAGCGTATGCCAAACCTGTCAAGCACACCGGTGTGTGATCTCAGGGGAGCAGACCTTCAATGAGGTTCACAATCATGACGCCTGCTCGGATGTCAATGCGCTCAATTACGTCTTGTATGGCCGGCAGCAGAACCTCTCCGTGAGCCGGGCTGTCTACAACGTACACATCGTTTGCGCCAGTCTCGATCACATCACGCAGCACGCCCAGCGCTTCACCATCCGCTGTCTGCACCTGTAAGCCGATGAGCTGGAACAGATAGAACTCACCTTCTTCCAGCGGCACAGCATGCTCCAGCGGGACCATAACGAACAAATCGCGCAGCAGTTCAGCCTGGTTTCGATCGTCAACCCCGTCCAGCTTCAGCAAGCCATAGGCCTGATGCATTCGCATATGCTTCACGCGATATGGTTTCACGTTAGGCGAAGCTGGCCCTGTACCGATATAGACGGCCTCGAGCCTGGAGATGCGCTCTGGGAACTCGGTAAGCACACGCATGCGCACTTCGCCACGAACACCGTGGGGGCGCAGGATCTCTCCCAGCAGCAGATAGCGCGGCCCAGCGGGTTGCGCATCCGCTGGGCCACCGTGCTTTTCACTGTCTGCCATCAGTTTATCTCGAGTATGACCCGCTTGCCTCGGCTGCGCCCACCGCTCTGATCAGCCACGCGCAGCAGTGTGCGCATGGCATTAGCGACGCGCCCGTCTTTGCCGATCACGCGGCCGATATCTTCTGGGGCCACCTTCAGCTCTACCACAATTGCTGATTGTGTTACGCGGCGCCGAACCTTTACCTGTGATGGGTCGTTCACCAGGCTCTTGGCGATGTAAGAAATCAGTTCTTCCATCGGCGCGCTGTGTTCTGGCTGACCACGCGATCGCATCGCCTGCCTCCGTTCTATTCAGTTTGGGCAGCAGCAGCGGCTTTCGCCTTCTTGCGCGATTTGCCTGGCGCAGGCGAGGGATAGCGAGTTTTGGGGCTGACCGGCGCAGAAGCCGCCCGCGCGGCTGCTGCTTCTGCTACCAGAGCCTGCAGCTCCTCGCCCTTGCGCAGACGCTCATAGCGGGCCATTGTGCCGGTGCGAACCAGTATCCGGTTCACCGCGTCAGTAGGCTGCGCGCCCTGGCTGAGCCAGTAGAGCACGCGCGCCTCGTCAATTTCATCGGTAGGCGGCTCTGTGCGCGGGTTGTGATAGCCCACGATCTCAATAAATCGACCATCGCGCGAACTGCGCTGGTCGGTGATAACGACGCGGTAAGAGGGCTGTTTCTTCAGCCCCATCCGACGAAGGCGAATCCGTACCATAGTGCTTGTTTGTCTCCTTGAATATGCGCTCCCATGCGCCCAAGGTGAGCGGAGAGCCACTGTCGCACGATCAAACGTGACAGTTGCGGAAGGGCGCGGGCGCCCTAGCGCGTAAAGCCGGGGGGCAGCTTGCCACCAGGGAAGCCTGGCATGCGGCCTTTGCCCATCTGGCTCATGAGCTTCTGCATGTCACGGAACTGCTTGAGCAGTTGATTCACGTCCCGCACCTCAACACCGCTGCCAGCAGCAATGCGCTGCCGGCGGCTGGCGTTGAGGATTTTGGGGTTAGCGCGTTCAGCCGGCGTCATCGAGTTGATGATGGCTTCAACTTTGCGCAGGCTGCGCTCCATTTCCTCCTGGCTGATCTGATCCTGGAGCCGGTTCATCCCGGGAATCATGCCCAGAAGCTGCGTAATTGGCCCCATCCGCCTGATCTTGCGAAGCTGATCCGCAAAATCTTGCAGCGTGAACTGGTTCTGCATCAGCTTCTTCTGCAGCCGCAGCGCTTCCTGTTCGTCATAGGCTTCTTCTGCCTTCTCGATAAGCGAAAGAACGTCGCCCATGCCGAGAATGCGCGAAGCCAGGCGATCAGGATGGAATACCTCAAAGCGATCCAGCTTCTCGCCTGTACCCATGAACTTGATCGGCACGCCAGTGACCGCGCGCATGGAGATGGCCGCGCCGCCGCGCGCATCGCCGTCCACTTTTGTCAAGATCATGCCGGTGATACCGACGCGCTCGTTGAAGCCCTGCGCGATGTTCACCGCTTCCTGACCTGTCATAGCGTCAGCAACCAGCAGGATTTCAGCCGGTTTTGTTCGCTGTTTGATCTCCTCCAGCTCGGTCATCAGCGTGTCATCAATCTGGAGGCGGCCAGCAGTGTCTATCAGCACGACAGCAGCACCCGCTTCAGCGGCTTTTTTGACACCGCGCGCGGCAATATCCACCGGTCTGGCGCCCGTGCCCTCCTCGTGATAGGGCACGTTTATCTGCTTAGCGAGTGTCACAAGCTGATCAACGGCTGCCGGGCGATAGGTGTCAGCCGCGACCAGGAACGGTTGGCGTCCCTCACGCCGCAGGTACGTCGCCAGCTTGGCCGCCGTTGTCGTCTTACCAGACCCCTGCAGACCCACCATCATGATTACGTGTGGCTTGGTGCTGCCGGAAAAATTCAGGCGCCCCGGTTCGCCAAGCGTGTGGATCAGCTCCTCATGAACGATCTTAACGACCATCTGGCCGGGTTTGAGCGCTTTGGTGACTTCTGCTCCAATTGCGCGTTCTTTCACCCGCTTGACGAAGTCCTTGACCACTGGCAACGCTACGTCGGCCTCAAGCAGCGCCATGCGCACGTCGCGCATGACTGTGTCAACGTCTTTTTCAGTAAGACGGCCTGAGCTAGAGAGGCGGTCGAATGTCGCCTGCAAACGGTTGGTCAGGTTTTCAAACATACGAGTTGATACTTTCCCCAGCGCTCAATCCGGCATTGTAGATGAGGGGTACGCCCTCGTCAAGATGAGGGGTCTTTCACGAACCGCCGATATGCCCTGTTGTGCCAAACGAGCGGCCACGCTGGGTCTGGCCTGCGCCCGGTTGCTATTACCTCGCCGACGTATATCTGATGCGTGCCGCCGTCGTGTGTGCCATATACCCGGCAGTCCAGCCAGGCAATTGCGTCTTTGAGGATTGGCGCGCCTGTCTGTTCTGTAACTGTTTCGATTGCATAGAAACGGTCTGCATCTGGCGGCAGCTCGGTGTAGCCTGCGAACTGCATACTGACAGCTTCGTGCGCTTCACCCAGAATAGACACTGCAAAAACGCCTGTTTCTGCTATCAGCTGGCAGGTTTCGGCCATTTTGTGCAGACACACCAGAATCAGCGGCGGTTCCAGCGAGATCGAGGTGAACGAGCTGACCGTCATACCGGCGCGCCGCTGTCCGTCGCTGGTCGTTACGACGGTTACCCCACATGCCCACAGCCGCATCGTTTCGCGCAGCGCCTGCTCATTAACAGACATATGACTTCCTCGCAGCGTGCGTTTTGAACCACAGAAGCCAGAGACACCTAAAGTATAGTCCACTGCATCCAGCCTGCCATCGGCCACTCGAACAGACGGGAGTGGTAAATTTTGCGGACACATGCGGGTTTTTCTACGCTTAGAATCGCCGTCTGTATCCATGATCTTCACCAGTCCCTCGAACAGACCTATCGTCTAGCCGAAAAGATAGCGCGCCATTCTGGACGCCAATCCGGTGAGATCGCTGTAACCATCGGCGAACACATCTCTATCGCGTCCAATGATTACTGTTGGCACATCGTTCGCCGTGTGGTGGCGGTGACTGAGGTCCTCGAAGTTGCCGTGATCGCTAGTGATGATGATCAGCCCTTCATCGTCATTCCAGGCCTGCAGGGCGCCAGCCATAACTGCATCAAACAGCTTGAGCAGCTCAACGGCATCCGTCATCGTGCCGCGATGTCCGATCACGTCGGTGAGCCAATGGGAGAAGAAAGCGAAGTCGTAGCGGCGGGCAATCTCCACCATCTTCGCGCCGGCCTCAGCTGGTGTGTAAACTGGGCTGTCGCTGTAGCCAAGCTGGCTGCGCCACGCCTGGCCTGTCCAATCAACGGCGAGGGCGTCACCGCGGTAGAGCGCGACCTCATCGAAGATCGTTAGTCCGGCCTCGTGCGCAGCCTGCTGATAACTGGCGCGCAGCCGTTTGCCGCTGTTGATGGCTGCGTGCCAGCGCGGCGGATAGGCTTCGATAAGCGCCGCTGCCCCACCATGGTTCACCACCTGTTTGAAGAAGTTATCTTGCGCGAGCAGCTGCCGTGTGACAGGGTCTGGCTTAGGGCCGTAATGCTGGCCCACGAGCGCCGGCACGTTGCAGCCGGTGAGAATGGTCGCCTGTCCTGTTCCGCTCTGTGGCAGTCCAGCCATGCCCAGACGCGGATCGGTGGGAATGAACAGCGAGCGCACGCTGTTCTGCCGCCCGGTATTACGCAGCCAGCGATGGCCACCTGCCAATTGATTGAGCGTTGGGGTTGTGGCTGCCGCAAACGGGTTTGTATCGGGGTTGGGATCGCCCAGGCCAACCCCATCTAGAAACACGAGCAGGATTCGGGCCATACAGCGCGACTCTATCCTGTCCGCGCCAGGTTCAGCGCCGACTTATCGGGCGGCACATGCGCGCGCCACACCTCGCGACCTGTTCTGTCGAACACGATGAATTCAGGCGTGTAAGAGAAGCGATAGCGGGCGCGCAGCGTTAGACCTGGCTCGGTGTGAATGTCCACCCGCAGCATGTTGAACTCATCTGCGATCTCAGCCGCCAACCTGTCAACCACCGGCCGAACCGCGAGACACCCCGCGCAGAAGTTGCTGAAGAACTCCAGCACGGTTGGTTTGCCGCTGGATTCGATCAAAGCAAAAGCATCTCCAGCGTTTTGCGCGTCGCTGGCGCCGGGGCGCAGCAGGAAGTAGCCGGTTAGAAGCAGCGCAGCCAGCGTGAGCGCAGCGCCAAGCGACACTGGCCAGCTTGCTGTGTAGCGGCGCAGCACCACTACGCTCAGGGTCAAGGCGATGAGGCCGATGATGACGAACGAGTATTGATTAAGAACGCTCATATAACTACCTCGACGGCCGTCATGGCGCTCGTCCATCCAGATCAGAATACAACACGGCCCGCGTTACCATTACCGTCTGTGGTCTCGCGGGGCGTGGGCAGTGTACTCCAGAATGTATGGGTTCGTGCGGCGCTCTACGCCTAAGGTGGTCGGCTGCATGTGACCCGGCAGCACCCGCACATCATCGCCCAGCGGCAGCAGGCGGTCGAGAATGGTACGCATGAGCGTGTCGTAATCAGCACCGGGCAGGTCAGTCCGCCCGATGCTCCCAGAAAACAGACAATCCCCGCTGAAGACGATTTGCTGCTGCCGCAGATAGAAGCTCACGTGGCCGGGCGCGTGACCCGGTGTGTAGATTGTCTCCAGCTTTATCGCCCCTAGTTCGATGATCTCTGTCGTGTCACCCAGCAAGCGATCGGGCACAGCAGCTTCCGGGAACGGCCTGCCAATGAACATCATGCCCTGCTGGGGCAGGCCGCTCAGGAAAAACAGGTCGCTGCTGTGAATGTAAAACGGCGCGCCAGTAATGTCTTTGAGCGGTTTGCTGGCCAGGACGTGGTCGAAGTGGCCGTGTGTCGCCAGAATCAACTCAATTGTCCAGCCAGCGGCCTGCGCAATTTCAAGGATCAGGCCGGCTTCGTCCACGGGATCAATAACCAGCGCCTGCCCTGACTCTGTGTCACCCACGATATAGCAGTTGGTCGCTGCAATCCCCAGCGTGAGCGTTTTGATCTCGATTGTCACGCGAGCGCCTCCTGAGGCTTGTGCCGGCGCAGCACCATCCCGATTAGAATAGGCAGTTCCTCCATGCGCAGCGCTGCTGCTGCTGCAACGAACACTATTATACCCACGCCAGTCTCGACTGCGATTTGGGCAACACTGAAGCCCAGCCCGCGCCCCGCCAACCCTGCGCTGACCCAAAGTGCGTTAAGAGCCACAATGGCTGCTGCCATCGCAAGGCTGGCCGCCAGTGTCTTGAGCGTCGTGCGCGCCAGGGCGCTCTCGTTGATGCCGTGCCAGCGCCGGCGCAGGATGAACATCAGGCTTGTCACCTCGAACATCACGCCCAGCGAATTCGCCAGCGCCAGCCCGCCAACGCTGCCGGTCAGCGGCTGTGCGCCTATCCCGCCTAACTGTGCCGCAGTGAGGTTGTACAGCGGGTTGGCCTCCACATGCCACACGCCGCTGAGGGCGAAAGACAGCACTAGATTGATGAGCGCGCCGCCAAGAGCTGCCCACAGCGGGGTCATTGTATCCTTGTCCGCGTAAAAGCTGCGGGCCACCACCTCAAGCGCTGAGTGAAAAACCATCCCCAGTGCGAAAAACTGGAGCGTGCTGTACACCAGCGCGGATGCTGAGGCGTCAAACGCGCCGCGCTCCAGCAGGCTGATAAGCGGCCTGCCGACGAAGATCAGGCCAACTGCTGCCGGGATGCTGGCAATCATAATGAAGCGCAGCGCACCGGACATCGCATCCCGTTTGCCACCCTCGTCGCCCAGCTCGCTCAGCGCAGCTAGTGTTGGGAATATCACCACGCCCATTGCCGTACCGATCAGCGTTTGCGGAATCTGCATCAAGCGCCAGCCCCAGCTCAGCGCGCTCACTGCGCCTGTTCCCAGCCGCGAGGCGATGTTGTTCATCACTAGGAAATTGAGGCTGAACACGCCTAATCCGGCGATGCGCGGCAGCATCAGCCGCACGATGCGCCAGAGCTGAGGGTCGTTCAACCCCAGTTCGGGCCACCAACGCGCCCGAAAATGCACCAACCCTGGCGTCTGTACACCAAGATGCAAGCTTGCGCCCAAGACTGCGCCAACCGCAATGCCGTTTACGCCCAGCGGGCGTATCAAAAACACTACGCCGAACAAAATGCCGAGGTCGAACATGATGGGCGCCAGCGCGGGCAGCAGGAAATGGTTGTGGCTCTGGAGTACGCCCATGCAGATGCCGCTGACCGAGAATATCAGCGTGCTGAGCAGGAGAATGCGCATCAGCTCAACCGTCTGCGCCTGGCCTGCCGCGTCGAAACCAGGAGCGACCAGAACCGCCACAAGCCAGGGCGCGGCTACAAAGACGATGGCACTGATCAGCAAAGTGAGGGTGAATACGCTGTTGACCACGTGTGATGCCAGACGCCATGCGCGGCTGCGGTCGCCACGGGCAAGAAAACCGCTGAACACAGGAATGAAGGCGTGGGCCAGCGCGCCTCCGGCGATCAGCGTGAAGATCAGCTCAGGAATGCCATTGGCGGCAACGAAGGCGTCCCACTCTTGGCCGACACCAAACACCTGGGCGATTATCACGGTCTGCACAAGGCTGATGGCTTTGGCCGTGCCGAACGCCAGCATGACCACCAGCGTAGAACGGGCCAACCGGCGCCGGCGTGTTGCGTCCTCAGCAGCCTGTGCGGTGCTGCGCTCCTGTTCCACCGCGCTAGTTCCCTTGCGAATTCAGCCGCTCAAGCGCAGCGCGCGCGTCGACATAACGCGGGTTATGCTGGAGCGCGCGGCGAAAAGCGGCGGCAGCACCCTGAATGTCGCCCTGCGCCGCCAGCACCCGCCCGTTCCAGTAGTGGGTTTCTTCCACATACTGTGCGCCGTTGGCTAGGTTAGCGTTGACCAGGGCCAGCACATCGTCATAGCGGCCCACGTTGAAGTACGCCTCAAACGGCCCAAATTGATACCACGTGATACGCCAGGGCAGCAGCCCTACCCGTCGGGATTGGTCAAAGGCCGCCGCGGCTTCTTCATAACGTCCCAGCCGGGTGTACGAGCTGCCCATATTGAACCAGGCGAAAGCGTTCTGAGGATTGGCGCGCGCTTCTGCCTGCGCCACCGCCAGCGCGTGTTCTGCTGCCAGGTCAAGATCGGCCAGGTCTCCTAGGATGGCGCGTACATCGCCTTCACGCGCCTGTTCGTAAAGCACAATGAAAGTGCGGTTGAAGTGCTGCCAGTATGTGTCCAAACTCGAATACGTTTCGGCGATTCCCTCGCCATTTTCGCCTGTACCCAGATAGCTGTCGTAGACGTAGAACACACCCAGTATGTCGTCGTAGCCGACAACGGTCTGATAGTGGCCGATCCAGTCAAAGCCCTCAGGCATGTATCCGGTCTCAATAATGACCGGGAAACCGGCTGCAATGAAGTCTTTGAGGATGCCGGTTGTGCCGCCAATGCGCGTGACCGCGCGCACACCCGTACGCTCGTTGACAAACGCCACCATTTCACCCGGATTCACGTTCTTGTCTTCACGGTTTGGTTTCAGGTATTCCGCGGCCACACTCTGATCCTGCGTCCAGCCGAAGAAGCTCAGCGCCATTGTGAGGTTGGCTGGGCCGCAGTTGTTCCAGGTCTGTTTCACGTGTCTGATGCCAAACAGCCGTTCCGCCGATGGTCGCGACGGCACTGACACTGCTACCGCCAGCAGACTACCTTGTCCCTGGGGCGTCGGTATTACCTCGGTGGGATAAGGCGTGAACGTTGGCGAGGGCAGCGCAGTGGTCGGCTGCGGCGTAACGGCTGGGGTTGCGCTGGACACAACAATGTCCGCAAGCGCCGACTGAGTTGGAACCGGTGTCACAGCGCTGGTGGCTGTTGCCAGCGTCAGTGGGGCGCCCAGCAGCTCCTCGGGCGAGATTGCGCTCTCACCCTGGGGCAGGGCCGTGGGCAGCACGCCGCCCTGTGGTGTCGGCGGCAGGAAGGCGCGCATGAACGGCAGTTGATCAATCACACGCTGCTGCTGCGCAGGCAGCAAGACCGCGCGAAACACGACTACTCCAGCCACGCCGGCCAGCACAGCCACCAGTATCAGGCCAATGATCACCCACAGCATCAGCGGCGGCGGCGCTACATAGGATTGCGCCGCCAGCGGTTTATCGTTCCGCGCAGTTTCCCGGCCAGTTCTCTGTTCAGACATTCGGCTTTCGCTCCACCTGGCCCGTAACAATAGAGGGGACTAGTGTGCCATGCTTTTGCTTGCCAGCCAACTTACGATTGCCCCACGATCCGCGCATTATACTGGCGCTGTTCCTGGTTGACGATAGTGGGCGCTGCTAGAATGTTTAGTCTGGCACGGTGAAAATAGGCTTACAGTTAGGTTTGACTGAAACAGGACGAGGGTTGGACATGCGCAAATACCGCAACCGCATCATTGCAGGGCTGGCCATTGGCTTTGTGATTTATGCCAGCCTGCTACTGCTTATCAACACGGAAGCCCTTATTGCCGAACTGCAGAACTTCCCCTGGGTTCTGCTTGTTCCGGTTGTCCTGCTTAAGTTTGTGTCGTGGTTCTTCCGTTTTTTAGAGTGGCACTATTTCCTCAGCGTTGTTGGCGCTCGCGACCGGCTTCCTCTGTTCGACAGCGTGGTGCTCTTTATCTCCGGTTTCTCAATGGCAGTCAGCCCAGGCAAAGCGGCTGAAGTTCTGAAGGCTGTTGTCCTTAAAGCGAAGACTGGTGTGCCGATTGCTGCTGGCACCTCGGTTGTGATTGCGGAGCGTGTTGTAGACGGTCTGGCGGTTATTGTGCTGGCGTTTATCGCGCTGCTGCTCGGCGGAGACAGCATCAACCTCGGCGGCTTTGCGCCGCTCATCTATCTGTCAGCGGGTTTGCTTGCAGCGGGATTGGTTGCTGTTCGCATCCGCTGGCTGGCGTACTTTTTTCTGGAGCAGTGCAAACGACTGCCCATTGTGCGCCGCCTGCACACGGGACTGGTTATCTTTTACGAAAGCAGCTATGAGATATTCAAACTGCGCCATCTGCTGCCGACCACAGCTTTCGGCATGATTGCTGCGCTGGGTGATGCGATCGGCTTCGTCATCATTCTGGCCGGCTTCGGCCTAGAGCCTACCTGGACGCTTTTTCTGCAGGCGGTCGTTATCATCTGCCTGTCGTCAGCCATTGGTGCACTTAGCGGCGTGCCTAACGGCGCGGGCATCACAGAAATCTCGGTGGGCGCAATGCTGATGGTGATTGTTGCGCCACAGAACCCTGCGCTCACACCGGCAGTAGCAGCGGCGGCGGCTCTCGTTGAAGGGTTCTTCCACAAATGGTTCCGCGTCCTTGTTGGCCTGGCGGTTGGCGTGATCTTCCGGCGGCGGCTGTTCTCATCTGCCGTCGAGGCAGAGATTGACACGCTGGAGCGCGAGCGTGGGCGGCGGGTCGTGGAGTATGGGAGCAGCGGCGCATGACGGCACTGTGGAATGTTGACCTGCACAGCCACACATTCTGGTCAAAAGACTCGTTAACCAGCCTTGAAACAGTGCTCCGCCTGTGCGAACAGCGCGGCATTGACCGCATCGCCATCACAGACCACAACACGATCGGCGGCGCGCTGGCCCTAAAGGCGCTCGCTCCAGATCGTGTTATTGTGGGCGAGGAAATCATGACGACACAGGGTGAAATCCTGGCTTACTATGTGCACGAGGCAGTGCCCCCGGGCCTGTCACCTGAGGAGACGATCCGGCGTCTGCGCGATCAGGGAGCGGTAATCAGCGTGTCGCATCCGTTTGACCGCCTGCGTCAGGGAGCCTGGCGCGCAGACGATCTGCTTCGTATCGTGGATAAGGTGGATGCTGTAGAGGTGTTCAACGCGCGCTGTCTTTTCACCCAGGATAACGCCCGCGCAGCAGCCTTTGCCGCGCGTCACTGTCTGCCGGGCACAGCCGGTTCTGACGCGCACACTGGGCCGGAGTACGGCCGCGCCCTCACCCGACTTCGTCCGTTTGCAGACACGCCGACCGGTTTTCTTGAGGCGTTGAAGAGCGCGACATACGTAGAGCGCCTCAGCAGCTTTCTTGTCCACTTCGGCAGCAGCGCTGCCAAGTGGTCGCGCAAGCTCAAGCTGGTTTCCCCTCAGCCAGTGGATTGACGGAGCGTTATTCTCCGCCCGTCAGGGCGCGGTGAGCTGCCGCCAGCGCCTGCCCGCCGATATCTGCGGCCAGCCCAGGGTCCCGGCTGTTCTCCAGCACAACCGCTACCGCGACCCCGCGCAAGCCCGGCAGCGTCGCAAAGCCAACAAACCAAGCCTGCGTGCTTTCACCTGAAAACGCGAGGGCGGCATGTCCCCCGATGTCCAGGCCCGGCCGGGCGGCATTGATCGCTGCGCCCCGCGCGACCGCGCTGCGCATAAGGTCCTGAAGCTGGCGGGCTGTGGCCGCTGTCGCGTAAGGGGTCGTGGGGCGCACCTGCTGGACTGGCTCCCAATGCGCAGCGCCAGGCGCGCGGGTCTCGACCAGAAGATACGGTTGGGGCGCATTGCCATCGTTGACGATTGCAGCGGCCATAACCGCCATTTCCAGCGGCGTGACTACCATGTCACCTTGCCCCAATGCCATTTCTTCTAGGTTGTCATCAGTTATCTCAAGCGTGTCTGTGCCGCTAACAGCCTGAAACTCGAACCCTGCCAGCGACGGCGGCTGGCCAAAGTGGAACATGTCAAATGCCGCCTGGACTGACCTTGGCCCCAGGTCTAAAGCCAGCTGGCGAAAGGGTTCTGGACAGGCGAACCCGTATGCTTCCCGCAGCGTCAGCGCTAACTCAGGCAGGCGCAGCGCGCAGGTCAGGGCAGCACCGGCGGTGTTCACGGGCATGGTTGCGCCCGCTATTTCAGTTTCAAGCGGCTGTCCATCCAGCAGTCCCGCTGCAAGCAGCGGTGTCTGAACCGCTCCCCCTGGTTGGTAACTGCCCTGCAGCGCCCGGTTGAAGAAGGGCCTGCCAGGATCGGCGCGCAGTCTCTCCCAGTCTGCATCCAGCGTGTTAGCGTCAAACGTGGGCGCGCTGGCTAGGCCGAGGACTGCTCCGCTCGGCACAGCCAGCACAACAGCCGCGCCAGCTTGACCCGCCAACGCGCCTGCCAGCGTTTCCTGGACGCCCATATCCAGCGTAAGCCTTATATCTGAACCGTGCTGCGGTTGGTGCAGCAGGGTGTTGGTCAATTCGCCCCATATGTCTTTCGGCAGCGTGTCGCCGCGCAGTATCGCATTGTACGCTGCCTCTGCGCCGCCGACGCCGTAACGCTGGCTGGCGTAGCCGGTGACAGGACTCGTCTCTGGGTGAGGATATACGCGCCTGGGGAAGCGCCGGTTAGCGTCCCGCTCTGAAACCGCCAGCAGGACACCGCTTCGGTCAACAATCTGGCCGCGCACGATTGACGCCTCTGCTTCGACCAGGCGCGGGTTGTCGGAACGCCGCAGAATGGTGTTAGGCCCAACCACTGCCCAATACAAGGCAGACAGCGCAACCAGCGTGAAGGCTATCAGCAGGCCAGCGGCAAGGTGACTGAGCGCCCGCGTCGCAGGCATATCGCTAGTCTTCCCCGGCCGACAAACGGATCAGCAGGCCCAACGCGACAAAGCTGGCCAGTAGAGAGCTGCCTCCATAGCTGAAAAACGGCAGCGTTACTCCAGTTAGGGGCAGCAGTTTGAGCACGCCGCCCATGATCATCAGGCTTTGGACGGCCAAGAGAAGACTCAGGCCCGCTGCCAGCAAGGATCGGAAGGAGCGCGGTGGAAAGCGCAGCGCTGCCCGCAGGCCGCGTAGAGACAGCACAGCCAGCGCCACCACCACCACGATTACGCCCAGCAGTCCCCACTCTTCCCCAACCGCTGCGAATATAAAATCCGAATGCGCTACTGGGACATAGGCAGGCGAACCCTGACCGATTCCCTGCCCGAACACACCACCTGCCGCAAATGCTTGTAGGCTCTGCACAATCTGATAGGCGCGTCCATCTGCTTCCGCCCACGGGTTAAGCCAGATATCTACGCGCAGTTCCACCACAGTGAAAAGGTGATAGGCTGCGAACACGGCCATCACGCCCAGCAGCGCGCCGCCTGCAAGAATCCACAGAAAGCCAGTGGCAATGTAAACAAGCAGCAAGAACACGATGAAAAACAGCCCAGCGGTGCCCAGGTCGCGCTGCCAAACCAGAATGATCACCGACAGTCCCCACATCAGTAGGACTGGCCCGGCAACGCGCGGAGAGAACATCCGGCCGGACTTCACCTCCTCCACGCTCAGCACGGAGTACTGCTCCGCCAGATAACTGGCCGAGAACGCGACCAGCAGAATCTTGAGCGCTTCAGCCGGCTGCACAAACAATGCTCCAGCGCCCAACCACAATGCTGGCGCGCCGATCATCCCGGATGGGTTGCGGCCTAGAAGGATCGTTGCTGCCAGGACGCTCAAACCAAAGACGAGAATCAGATAACGGTAGCGGCGCAGCCACTGCACGCCATGGGCAAACCCGGCCGCCAGCATGAGCGCCACCGCCGATACCGCCAGCCACAGCGCCTGGCGCTCGGCAAACGTCGGTATCAGGCGACCGATTACCAGCAATCCCCAGCCGCTCAGGAACATCCCAATGGGGAACAGCAGTGGATCGCGCCCTGGTAGACGATGCTCTAGCCAGCGGTGCCCGGCTGCAGCGCACACGGCCCACACACTCAGATAAACAAGGGGGCGCAGCCCGAGCGCAGGCCGCACAAGCATTAGCGCGACGGCGTTTACCGCAAGAAACAGCCCGGCCAGTACCAGCAGCAGCAAAGCCATGCTGCTGCCTTGCGCATCGGCGCGGGACTTAATGGGCGACAGGCCGCGGACAGCCATAGAAATTAGCGCAGGGGACACCCGGCTTTAGCCCCCCGATAGGGGCCTATCGGCCCAGTGGGGGCCTATTAGGGGGTGGGGAATGCGCTCTGCCTCCTTTCGTATCTGTGGTATGATTTGAACTGTTAGGAGACGACAGCCCGTGATCCGCACGTACAAGTACCGACTGTACCCCACCAACGCCCAGGCCGAGGGCCTCTATGAGGCGAGCCAGCTTGACTGCCTGCTGTGGCAGGGGCGCACGCTCTACAACGCCGCGCTGGAGCAGCGGATCACAACGTATCAGGAAACCGGCGAGAGCCTCAAGTACGTTGACCAGTGGCCGCACTTCCGCGACTTGCGGAACGCCAACCCCGATACACTGGGCCAACTGAACGCCACCAGCGTGCAGCAGATGCTGCGCCGTTTGGACAAAGCGTTCGCCGCCTTCTTTCGCCGCCTGAAGCAGGGCGAAAAGCCGGGCTTTCCGCGCTTCAAAGGCCGCAGCCGCTTCAACAGCCTGGAATATCGCTACAGCGATGGCTGCAAGCTGCGTTTCGATGATACCGAACGGGCGCTGTTCTACGTCCAAAATGTGGGCGAAATCAAGGTCAAGCACCACCGCCCGCTGCCCCCAAACGCAGCAGTCAAGCATGTCATCCTCAAGCGCAGCGGCCGCAAGTGGCACGTGTGCCTGCAAATCGAATACGAAGCGCCGCCGCCTCATAGAGGCCCTTGGCCCGAACCGCACACCGGCGCGCCTCATAGAGGCCCTCGGCCTGTTGGGGTTGACGTGGGTCTGCTGCGCCTGCTGACGCTTTCCGACGGCACACAGATAGACAACCCGCGCTGGCTGCGCGGGTCGCTGGCCGCGCTGCGCGTGGCGCAGCGCCGCTTGAGCCGCCGCGTCAAAGGCAGCAGCCGCCGTCGTAAAGCCGCTGAACAGGTGGCGCGCTTGCATGAACACATCGCCAACCAGCGCCGCGACTTCTGGCACAAGCTCACCCGCTGGCTGGTTGACACCTATAGTCTGGTGGCAGTCGAAAACCTGACGCTGGACTTCATGACGCACAATCCGCGCCTGTCCCTGAGCGCCCACGACGCCGGGCTGGGGCTGTTCCGCGAACTGCTGACGTACAAGGCTGAAAGCGCCGGTACGGAAGTGGTCGCTGTGAACCCGCATCACACGTCGCAGGTCTGCTCGGATTGTGGCGCGGTTGTGGCGAAGTCTTTGGCGGAACGGATACACGCTTGTCCTCACTGTCACTTACGGATAGACCGGGACGAGAACGCCGCCCGGAACATCCTTGCGTTAGCATTGGCGTTCAAGTCGGCTCGGACGGAGCCGTCAGGCGTTAACGTGGCCAGTTGCGGCGTGCGTAGCCTGAGAAGCTCCCCGCTTTAGCGGGGAGAGTCGTCACCAGCAGCTCTTTTACAACCTCATGGCGCGAGCAACAATCGGTCGCAGGCGCTCCAGCGCCTCTGAAGGCACGCTGGCACGCTGGGTGATGATGGCGTTTTCAAGCGCTGTATGACTGGGTGTTTGCAGTGTTGGATCGAGACGCTCTACCGCAACAGCCAACGCCTGCTGCGCTGTATGCACATTACGGTTGAGCGTAGCGATCACCATGTCAACTGTGACAGGTTCTTCGCTGGCGTGCCACACATCGTAGTCGGTGATGTGCGCCAGCGCAGCATAGGATATCTCCGCTTCGCGGGCGAGGAAAGCCTCTGGACAAGCGGTCATTCCGATGATGCTGAAACCAAGCTGGCGATAGACCTGGCTTTCGGCGCGGGTACTAAACCGCGGCCCCTCAATTATAACGAATGTGCCGCCGCGGTGAACAGTTCCACCGGCCTCTCTCACTGAGTCGGCCAGCAGCGCGCTGAGGTGCGGACAAAACGGTTCTGCAATAGAGATGTGCGCCACCAGTCCCTGATCGAAGAACGAACGGCCGCGTTCCGCCCGTGTGTTATCGTAGAGCTGATCCGGTATGACGATGTGACCAGGCTCTAAGTCCTCGCGCAGTGAACCGCAGGCATTTACGCCAATGATAAAGCGCACGCCCATCGTCTTCAAAGCATAGACGTTCGCGCGATATGGCACCGTAGATGGCGAGAACACGTGGCCTACCCCATGCCGTGGCAGGAAAGCTACCCGCTTGCCACGCAGCGATCCAACAGTCACATCAGCGCTCGGGCGGCCAAACGGGGTGTCTATGCTGAATGAAACACGGTCGCTGATCTCTGGCATGTTGTAAACGCCCGATCCACCGATCACGCCGATTAGAACCTGCTCCATAGTCTGCCTTGTCCTTCCTTTTCCCCTTGGTATCTTTACTCCAAGTGAACGCGATACCGCGCCGTGCCGATGCCGATGATGTCCCCATCGGCAATGACGACTGGCTGGCTAATTAGAACCTCGTTGATGGTGGTGCCGTTGCGGCTCTGACGATCTTCGAGCCACCACTGTCCGTCGCGCATCACGACCAGCGCGTGCTCACTGCTGGCAAATGTGTCGTCTATAGTTATAGTATTTGTGGGCGCGCGCCCCAAACTGGTCAGGGGAAACAGTGGGTACACCTGGCCTGTGAAGACATAATCACCGTCAACATGCTGCATTTCAACCAGCTGTCCATAGCTGCGCTGGCTGGCCTCTAAATCTGCCGCTCTTGCGCGATAGTCGCGCCATAAAGCCACCAAGATTACCAAGAGCAAGCCAAGCAGCAGCGCGCTGGATACCACACGCAGAACCAGCAGGACAACTTCTGCGCTCACAGCAGTTCAGTCAGCATCTAAAGAGTCGAACGAGTCAGTCTGTGTGCCGGCAGCGTCGTCTTCCAAATAAAGAATTGACGTTGCGCCCATGCGTATTACATCACCTGGCTGAAGGCGATGCTCCCGTATGCGCACATTGTTCACGAACAAGCCCGCCTGGCTGTCAGTGTCGAACAAGGTGTAACAGCCAAAACGCAGCCGGATTTGCGCGTGCATACGCGAGACATAAGGATCATCCAGGACAATCGTGTTGTCTCGCCCGCGTCCAATGCTTATGATTGCTTGTTCCAATAGCACAATGCGTCTGCCATCAATGATCAGATGCGCGTTGGGCGGTCTTGGCTCTGATGGCGCTTCTACGCGGCGCAGTTCCACGGCCGTGCGGTCCTGGATGCGCACATGTCGAGCAATAACTTTTAACTGCGCATTTCCAAGCGCACCATCTGGCACAACATCAACGGTTGGCGTGCGCTTCAGGCGATAGCCGGCGCTGGCTGCAGCATCCACCAG
>Ga0308414_1000191_pt1 | contig 38463 bp, 35 predicted proteins | sample HotsprSampleOS50_FD_205667 | JGI IMG/M metagenome (GOLD analysis project Ga0308414, IMG submission 205667) | Hot spring phototrophic mat microbial communities from Octopus Spring, Yellowstone National Park, Wyoming, United States - 20090730_OS50 ... | reverse complement strand
GTGTCATCGTCCCACCCTGCCGTTGCGTCCACGCCTCCAGCGCCTCATTCAGCAACGACCCGTCATTGTCAACGTCCAGCACCTTGATCCCATACGGCAGCTGCCGCCGCATCTGCTCAAGCCGCATAAGGATGCGCTGCGGATGTTTGCCCAGACAGGCGCGTGCTCCGCCACGCCGTCACCACGTCCACCACATGCACCGTGTAGATGTATTCACCCGCGCTGCTGCCGCCGTTATGCTCCACCACGTCGCATTCAAACGTGCCCGCGGCGCGCGGCTTGGGTTGGGAGACACTCAACGGCACGCGCCGCCGCAGCCTGCGTTCACGGCGCGCACGGCGGCGCACCAGGCGCCGCCCCGGCAGCCGTCGCAGGTAGCGTTTCAGCGCCGGACAACTCATCCGCAGCAGGAGCTGCTGGCGTGTGGCATCTACCACCAGCCGTCCATGCGCCATCAACTGCTGCAACAAGCGCTCCCGCCCCGCGTGCAATAGTTCAGCACAACAATACCCCGCCGCCCGCCACAGCACCTGCAACGGCTCAGCCAGCCGGCGGCCATACTGCACCAGCCGCCCGCACCGCCCGCACCGCCCGCCATGCCGTTGCCGTACGCCATGCAGTTGCACGATGGTGTGTTTCCGGCTGATGCCCGTCACCCCACACTACTCGTTTAACACCCGCGTCTACTCCCTTTTGCGCTTCACGCGCGCATACACGCGCCGTAGCCGTTCCACTATTTTTTTGCGTGTCATGTTCTCCAACTTCGGTTCTTGTGTTACAGCTTCGTTTTTCGTCATAATCCATCTTCCCATGTTGGTTGGATACATTATGACCTATCCATGCACCGTTCGGTTGGATTTTTAATGACCTGTCTCGCAGGGTGGACATTTGCTCGACAATTGTGTACAATAAAGCGTATGTATGCATATCGCTGTAGAAAAGTCGCCCGCGGGCGCTTGAGGAGCATGACTATATGAAACCGTGCGCATACTGCGTAGTGGTGCTAATGCTGTGCGCCGTTGCGCCGCTGCTGAGCCGCGCGGCCGAGACCGAAGCCGAGCGCATGGTCTCCACCCTGCTCGGCGCTACCAATCTCACGCCCGCAGAGGTGCCCTCACCCACGCCAGCTGCCGACACCCTCATGGAAGAACCGGAAGTCGGCATTGACACGGCCGTGACCACGCCAGAAACCCGCACCGAACCCTTGCCCTCACCCCAGCCCGACGAAGGCGCCGAAGTCAGCGTCTTCCCGGCCGGCTCTGAAATCAATCCCGCGCTGTTCAGCGAAGACTCCATTCCGACCGACCTTGTCATCCAAGTCGAGACGGATACCGAGCCTGTGCGCCCCAACACGCCTGACGAACAACTCTTTCCGCTGGTCACCCCAGGCACGCTGGCCGGCAAGCTCACCGATCACCGCGGCCGCCCCATCCGCGGCGCCCGCGTCGTCTTGTTCAATGATACCACCTACAAAAGCATGCAGTCCACCCCCGGCGGCAACTTCGGCTTCAATGTTCTTGTCTCCAATGAATACACACTGACTGTGACGTTTGAAAATCAGTTCTACTACACTAATCTCTATCTTGCGCCACCGGACGCTTCCCTCCTCAAAATTGCCTTCACCATGCCGATTACTGTCTACGGCCAGTTGATTATTGACAAAGCCCCGGCCCAGTACGGTTTGTTCCTGCGCCTCAGCAATGCCGAAGGCGGCCGCGCCGGCGCCATCGTCCTCAGCAATGGCCTCTTTCGCATTCCTAACCTCACGCCCGGCCGCTACACCATGGTGCTCGAACGCCGCAAACGCTTCATTGACCGCCGCCTCCATGAATCCCGCTTCTATGTCGTCCCTGTTACCTTGACAACCGATACCGTCCGCATTGTCATCAACCGTGACCGCCGCAATTTAACCGGTAATGTTATCATTGACAATTTGCCGCGGCGCTATGTAGACGCCATCGTCATCCTCAAAGACGCCCGCACCGGCGGACGCTTGATCCACCGCGAAGTCCACACCTACTATCAGGAAGGCAACTTCCTCTTTGAGCACGTGCAGCCCGGCTTCTACACCATCGAGGCCATCCAAACCCAACGCGAATGGCAATCCGCTCGCAAAACCATCGTCATCCGCCCTCAAGATAAAGAGCCCCGTGTTGCCATTAATGTGCAGACCGTTCCCAACGCTGACAAAAAACGCATCGAACAGTTAAAACGTCAATTCTCACCCAAGTCGCTCTGATGCCAGAAGTCTTTCGCCATGCCCGGCGCCGCAGCCGCTTTCATACCCGCCTGCGTGACGAGGCGCAGCGCGCCCGTGCCAGCGCACGCCGCCGCGCCCATGATGGCAACGCAGCCGCACGCCGTGCCGCCGCGTCTGATGCTGACTGGCGCCGCGAACAACGCCTCGACAACGATGTTCCCCGCGGCACCTCCGCCGCTCCTGACTCCCGCGGCGCTCTGCCGCCGCCCCCTCTCTAATCCACACTCACTCCTTCCCATGACGCATTTCCATACCCTCTGCCTGTGTTGCCTCATCGCTCCTACTGTGCTGCTCTCTGCTTGCAAGCGCCCCGCGCACACAAATCGCCTGATCGGCCCGCTCTCCAGCAATACGCTGATTGCTGTCGTCAATGGTTCCAATGTCTATGCCGGCCCCATTGAAGACGTCGTGCAGCGCTCGATGGCCGAATATCACGAAGCCACCGGCAACGAAATGACCGCCGAACAGTTGTCGCACCAGCGCCGCCAGTTGATTGACCAGTTAATCACCGAAGCCCTCCTTCAACAACGTCTCGCAGCATCTGACATCACCGTGCCTGCCGATGAATTCGAGCAGGAATATATTGATATCGTTACCAACAGGTTTGGCACATGGAAAGAGTTTGCAACAACCTTGGCAAAACATGGCGTGACTACCGCGCAATTCGCTCGCGCCGTCTATGACCAGCTGAAACTCGTCAAGCTCGTGCGCAAGGAAATGAACGTCAGTGACGCCACGGAAGACGACGCCCGCGCGTACTATGCCGGTCATTCCAATGAATTTGATTTCGCACCTGAAGTGGCGCTGTCTCACATCCTCATTAAAGCCGGCGCAGATGATCCCGCAAGCCTCCAATCCAACAATATCGCTCGCCTCGAAAAAATCCGCGCGGAAATCCTCGCTGGCCTTCCCTTTGCCGACGCCGCTAAAAAATACTCCGAGTGCCCTTCCCGCTCGCGCGGCGGCTACATCGGCACCATTCAACAAGATGACCGCCGCATCTCCGAACTCATTTCCTCGGCCGCTTTTTCCTTGCCGCTCAGCAACGTCAGCACCGTGGTGGAATCGGAACATGGCTATCATCTCTTCTATGTAACGCAGCGCACCCCGGCCTACACCGCCAGCTACGACCAGATTCACGCCGAACTGTTGCAGGCCCTCAATCAAGACGCCTTTCAGCGCGCCTTCCAGCAATGGTTGATCAAAATCCGCGAAGATGCTGTCATCGAGGAGAAGCTGTGAGCTCTATCCCTCGCCTCGCCAGCCATCTTGTCCTGCCATGCGTTCTGGCCACCACATGTCTTGCCCGCGCCGGCGTCTTTGAACCCGGCGCTTCCGCAGTCACTCTGACCGGTGGCTTTCTATTCGTCGAAGGCCCAGCCGCTGATCCTTCCGGCGCCATTTTCTTTACCGACAAACCCCGCTCCAATATCTGGAAGTGGTCTGATGCTACCGGCCTCTCGCTCTGGCGTACCAATTCAGGCGGCGCCAACGGCTTGTACTTTTGGACTAACGACTGCCTCTACGCCTGTGAAGAATTCCTCCACCGCGTCACCACAATTGACATGGCGCAGAACGTCACCATCTTGGTCAGCAACTACAACAACAAGGCCTTCAACACGCCCAATGACCTCTGGGTTTCGCCCGCAGGCTCAGTCTATTTCACCGACCCATATTGGCCCTGGAACGGCTCACCCCAGGGCGTATGCGCCGTGTATTGGCTGGGGCCAGGCAGCGCCACCGCCTCGCGCGTCATCACGTCAGTGCAGCAGCCCAACGGCATCCTCGGCACGCCCGATTTCAAACGCTTATACGTCCCCGATGATGCCGGTAAAACCACATATGTCTTTACCATCGTGCAGGATGGTATCGTTACCAACCGCCGCTTCTTCGCCCCCATCCAGTGCGACGGCATGACCCTTGATGACGGCGGCAATCTCTACTTGACGGACTGGTCCGGCACGCGCAGGCACATTGTCGCGTATGATGAAGATGGCGTAAAAATCGACGAGCTGATTGTCGCAGAGGATCCGCAAAATGTCGTGCGCGGCGGCGCTGACGGCCGCACATTGTACGTTACCGCCCATACCTCCCTCTACGCTATCCGCCTTGCCGCCGTCCACTATCTGCGCCGTGGCGTCAATGGCTACGAACAACTGTCGTGTTCGATTTCTGAAGCCGCTTCCAACACTTCGTTCAGCGCAGATGCGGCCATGCCCGTCGGCAATGTCCCCGGCGGCGGCGGTGAGTTCCGCGCCGTGCTCTCATTTGCCTTGACCAACGTTCCGCGTGATCACGTGATTACCAATCTCACCTTGAAACTGCACACGCATGAATCCAACACCGGCTCGCTCGCGCGCCTCTGGCTGCACCGCCTGCTCGCTACGCCCGGCAATGACGTGACGTGGACAGACGCCCGCGCCGGCCAGCCGTGGACCACCCCCGGCGGCGCATACGACCCTGTGCCGCTCGCCAGCGCCTCAGGCTTCCTCACCGGCGCTTCCCGTGCGATCCTCTTCCCTTCCACCACTTCCCTCCTCGCCGCGGCCGATCTCGCGCTCGCTGCCGGCCAGCCCCTCAACCTCATCGTCCTCGCTGACACTAACGCCTCCTCCATCCTCACCCTCGCCTCCTCCCAGCATGACACCTGGCTCTACCGCCCTATCTTGAATGTTATGGACATTGTTCCCGAGCCCGCACTGTGGGCCGGCGCCGTCTCTTCATTAATCTCGTTCCTTCGTTTTCGCCCTTAATCATGTGGACAACTCTCACACGCACAATCATCCTCCTTACCCTCTCGAACGTCTTCATGACCTTCGCCTGGTACGCGCACCTCAAAAACCTCTCCACCCGCCCCTGGTACATCGCTGCCGTCGCCAGCTGGTGCATCGCGCTCTTCGAATATCTCATCCAAGTCCCCGCCAACCGCATCGGCTATACCCACCTCACGCTGCCCCAACTCAAAATCTTGCAGGAAGTCATCGCCCTAAGCGTCTTTATCCCCTTTGTCATTTTCTACATGCGCCAGCCCCTTAAATGGAATTATGTCTGGGCCTGTGTGTGTATGATCGGCGCCATCTATTTCATTTTCAAACAATGAAAACCTTCACTGAATATCTGTGGTTCAACACCACACGCCACCGCGAATATATCAACATCACCGACGACGTGGCGCGTATCCTCGCCCGCAGCGGTGTGCAGGAAGGCTTTGTCCTCGTCGCCGCCATGCACATCACCGCCGGCGTCTTCATCAACGACGCTGAAGATGGTTTGCTGGCCGATATTGACGAATGGCTCGAACGCCTCGCCCCCTTCCGCAACGACTACCGCCACCACCGCACCGGCGAAACCAACGGCGATAGTCACCTCAAAAACCTCCTCACCGGCCACCAGGTCATCGTGCCTGTTACCAACGGCGCGCTCGATCTGGGCCCGTGGCAGCAGATTTTTTATGCCGAATTCGACGGCCAGCGCCGCAAACGCCTTGTCGTCAAAGTGCTGGGCGATTAACTCTGTAACCGATAGAGGAACTGCTCTATGTGTGGTATTATCGGCTATCTCGGCAACGAAGACGCAGCCCCTATTTTGCTCGAAGGCCTCAAACGCCTCGAGTATCGCGGCTATGATTCCGCCGGCATCGCCGCGGTCCTCCCCGGCGCCATTCACATTCGCAAGCGCCCCGGCAAAATCGCCGCACTCGAAGCGCTTCTCGCCTCGCAGCCCGTCCGCGGCACTACCGGCATCGCCCACACCCGCTGGGCCACCCACGGCCCCGCCAACGAAACTAATGCCCATCCCCACACCGGCATCACCGGCCGCATCGCCATCGTCCACAACGGCATCATTGAAAATTACGTCACCTTGCGCGCCCACCTGGAGCGCGAAGGCCATCTCTTCCGCACGCAAACTGATTCCGAAGTCATCGCCCACCTCATCGAGCGCCACATCTACGGCGCCGCCGGCGCCGCCGCGCCACCCTGCTCCCTCCCCCAGCTCGAAGCCGCCGTCAGCAACACCGCCAAAATGCTTGAAGGCACCTTCGGCATCGCCGTCGTCTGTGCCGACGTCCCCGATGCTATCATCGGCGTCCGCAAAGGCAGCCCCCTCGTCATCGGCGTCGGCAACAACGCAATGTTTCTCGCGTCCGATGTCAACGCTTTCGTCCTCTTCACTCGCCAAGTCATCTACCTCGATGACAACGAAATGGTTACCCTGCGCCGCGACACCTATCAAACCAAAACGTTCGAGCGCACACCCGTCTCCAAAGACGTCCATCAAATTTCGTGGGATGCCAACGAAATCGGCCGCGGCGGCTATCCGCATTTTATGCTCAAGGAAATCTGCGAGCAGCCCGAAACCATCCGCAACGCCTTCCGCGGCCGCCTCCTCCCCGAACACGCCACGGCAAAACTCGGCGGCTTGCATCTCTCCAATCGCGACATTCTCAACATTGACCGCATTGTGATCGTCGCCTGCGGTACTGCACTGCACGCCGGCATGGTCGGCAAGTATCTCATCGAAGAACTAGCCCGCATCCCCGTCGAAGTTGATTACGCCTCGGAATTCCGTTATCGCAACCCGATCATCCGCCCGAACACGCTTGTGCTGGCGATTAGCCAATCTGGCGAAACCGCCGACACGCTGGCCGCCGTGCGCGAAGCCCGCCACAAGGGCGCTACCGTCATGGGCATCTGCAACGTGGTGGGCAGCACGATTGCGCGCGAATGCGATGGCGGCGTGTATGTCCATGCCGGCCCCGAAATCGGCGTCGCCTCCACCAAGGCCTTCACCTCACAACTCACCGTGATGATCCTGCTCGCGCTTTACTTTGGCCGCGTCCGTGATCTGTCGCGCAGCACCGCCCTTGACATCATCAACGCCTTCGCTTCCCTCCCCGAGGTCTTGGCCGCCTTCCTCAAAGACCGCGACTCAATTCGCGCCATCGCGCAACGCTATACGGACGTCCAGCACGCCTTCTTCATCGGCCGCGGCGAGCTCTTCCCCGTCGCCCTCGAAGGCGCGCTCAAACTCAAGGAAATCTCTTACATTGACGCCAATGGTTACCCCGCCGCCGAAATGAAACACGGGCCCATTGCCCTGGTAGACGAACAACACCTCACCGTCGCTCTCGTCCCCGAAGGCGAACTCATCGAAAAAATGATCGCCAACGTCCAGGAAATCCGCGCCCGCCATGGCCGCATCCTCGTCGTGACGGACAGCGATCATCCCATGATCCCCCAGCGCTGCGACGACATCATCCGTGTCCCGCGCGTCCATCCCGTCCTGCGCCCCATCATGATGGTCATTCCGCTGCAGCTGCTGGCCTATTACATTGCCGTTGCCCGCGGCTGCGACGTCGATCAGCCGCGCAACCTCGCCAAATCTGTCACCGTGGAATAAAACGCGCGTTACGCAATGAGCACCAGCTCCGTATCTCCGCCCCGCGTCACGCTCATCATCACCACCCGCAACGAAGAGCGGAACATCCTCCCCTGCCTGCACGCCATTCTCGCCCAAACCGTCCCGCGCTCCGCCTATGCGATTATGCTCGTAGACAACAATTCCTCCGACCGCACCGTTGAACTCGCGCGCCCCCTCGTGGATGCCGTCTTCACCCACGGCCCCGAACGCTCCGCGCAACGTAATTTCGGCGTCGCTCACGCCAATACTCCCTTCGTCCTCTATCTCGACGCCGATATGCGCCTCTCCCCTTCCGTCCTCGAAGAATGCCTCCGCCTGATGGACAACGACCACACACTCGTCGCGCTCTTTATTCCCGAGAAAGTCGTCGGCGCAGGCTTCTGGATCGCCGTCCGTAATTTCGAACGCTCCTTTTACGACGCTACGGTGATTGACGCCGTCCGCTTCATCCGCCGCGATGCCTTCCTCGCCTCCGGCGGATTCGACGCCTCCCTGTGCGGCCCCGAAGATTGGGACTTAAACCGGCGCCTCGCCGCTTACGGCCGCTTTGCCCTCATTTCCGCTCCGCTCTATCACGACGAAGGCACCTTCTCCTTCCGCCGCTACCTCCGCAAAAAAGCCTACTACGCCCGCTCTTTCGATGCCTACGCGCGCAAATGGAATCACGATGCCACCGTGCGCAAACAACTCGGCGCATGGTACCGCTTCGCCGGCGTGTTCTTCGAACACGGCAAATGGCGCCGCCTCCTCCGCCATCCCCTGCTCGCCTCAGGCATGTATCTCCTGCGCTTTCTCGTCGGGTGTTCATTTTTATGGTCAAAACTATCACATAGTTCTGCTAAGGAGTGACATGAGAGATTTCGCTGATCGTGTGCAGTGTATCGCTCGCCAAGACGCAGACCTCGCTGACTTGATCGTGCGCGAACAGGAGCGTCAGGAGTTGTGCATCCGCCTGATCGCCTCTGAAAATTACGTCTCGCGCGCCGTCATGGAGGCCACCGGCTCATGCCTCACCAACAAGTACTCCGAAGGCTATCCCGGCAAACGCTATTATCAAGGCCAGGAGTTCATTGACAAAGTGGAGCTCCTCGCCATCGAACGCGCCAAGGCACTTTTCGGCGCAGAACATGTCAACGTTCAGCCCTACTCCGGCTCCCCCGCCAATCTCGAAGTCTTCTATGCCCTGGCCGAACCGGGCGACACCATCCTCGGCATGAGCCTCCCCCACGGCGGCCATCTCACCCACGGCTGGAAAGTCAATTTCAGCGCGCGCTTCTACCACGCCGTCCAATATCCCATCCGGCGCGATACCTGCCTCATTGATTATGACGAAGTCGCCCGCCTTGCACGCGAACACAAACCCAAAATCATCATCTGCGGCGCCAGCGCCTATCCGCGTATTATTGATTTCGCCCGCTTCGCCGAAATCGCCCACGACACCGGCGCTCACCTCGTCGCCGACATTGCCCACATCGCCGGCCTCGTCGCTGCCGGCGCGCATCCATCGCCTGTTCCGTTCGCTGATGCTGTCACCACCACTACCCACAAAAGCCTGCGCGGTCCGCGCGGCGCCATCATCATGTGCCGCGCCGCCTTCGCAAAAAGCGTCGATAGCGCCGTCTTCCCCGCCTTGCAGGGCGGCCCGCATAATCACACCACCGCTGCTATGGCCGTCGCCTTCCGCGAGGCCGCCACGCCCGCCTTCAAAGCCTACGGTCACGCCGTGGTGGAGAACGCGCAGACCCTCGCAGCTGCCCTCGTCTCACATGGCTTCCAACTTGTCACTGGTGGCACCGATAATCACCTCATGCTGGTTGACTTGACGAATAAAAACATCCCCGGCAAAAAAATGGCCCGCGCCCTCGAAGAGGCCGGTATTGTCTGTAATTGCAACAGTGTGCCGTTTGATACGCGGCCGCCCTTTGATCCCAGCGGCATCCGCATCGGCCTCTGCGCCGTCACCACCCGCGGTTTTGGCCGCGATGAAATGCGCTTGCTCGCCGGCTGGATCAATGACGTCGCCCTGCATCACGATGATCCCGCGCACCTTGCCCGCATCCGCGCCGCTGTGCGTGAACTCTGCCTCGCCAAGCCTGTTCCCGACGTCTTTGTCTAATCTTTCAGCAGGCGCCGTGTCAATCGTGAACCGTCAACCGTGACTCTCGTGCCCGGCCCCGTATCGTTCCTCCCCGCCTTCCTCCAATCCGTCAACGCCCTGTTGCCCGCACGCCTCCAAAAATGCGGCATCCTCTTCTCACGCGCGCTCGTCTTCCGCTTGGCTTCTCCCGCCGGTACCCGCTATCTCTATGCCGCGCCCGGCTTCGGCCTCCGTGCCTGCGCCTGCGCCACACAGTCCCCGCAGATTGACTATCCGCATGCAGATTGGCTTGGCCACCATCTCTCATCCGTCGAAAACGCTGATCTTCTCCGCGTCGAGCTGCTCCCCGCCGAAGATGTCCTTCTCCTCACCTTCTCCTCCGCTGTCCTCCTCTGGATGCATTTTTTCGGCCAAACAGGCAATGCCGTCCTCACCTCCAACGATCTCTCCATCCTTGCCGCATGGCATCTCCGCGAACACCACAAACCCGGCACACCGTACCAGCGCACTCCGCCCGCGCCCCATCCTTCCGCCATCAATATCATCGAGCCCTCACAACTCCTCAGCCAGCTCTCTTCCCTCGCCTGCGCCGAGCTGCGCCGCACCCTGCTCCATCTCCTTCACACTCAACGCGCCCGCCTCATCCGCCGTCTCGAAAAAATTGATGCCGACGCCGCCCGCGCCGCGCAAGCCCCTGAATTCCGCCGCCACGCCGAGCTCCTCCGCGCCTTTTATCACCTCATCCGCCCGCACGCCTCTCTCGTCCAAGTGCCTGATCTTGAACACCCCGGCACATTCATTACCATCCCGCTCGATGCGCGCAAATCACCACAGGAAAACGTCCGCTGGTATTGTCATCAGGCGGAAAAATGGCACCGCGCTCCCAGCGCCATCGCTCGCCGCCGCACTCAAACCCTCGGCGAACTTGCCGCGCTCGATCAACGCGCCGCCGCCCTCGATACCACCCATGACTACGCCGCCTTGTGCGCCATGCTCCCTCGCCCCGCGGCCCCCGCGCGGCCGGCGCCCAAAGACCTGTCTCGCTCCCGCTTCCGCCGCCTGCGCAGCAGCGACGGCTTCCTCATCATCGCCGGCCGCTCCGCCCGCGACAACGACGAACTCACCTGCCACATCGCCCGCGGCAACGATGTCTGGCTCCATACGCGCAACCGCCCCGGCGCCCACGTCATCATCCGCGCCAACCGCGGCCAGCCCGTCCCGCCGCGCACCCTGCGCGAAGCGGCACTTGTCTGCGCTCATCTCTCCAACGTCCCCGACGGCGAAGTCGAAGAGATCCTCTACACCCTCCGCAAGCATGTTACCAAACCCAAAGGCGCTAAGCCCGGCCTCGTCCTCGTCGCCGGCGGTAAAACACTGACAGTAAAAGAACGCACGGCGGCAATGGAAGACTGGCTGCGCTCGCATCAGTGGGACGCGCCGGCAACCTAAGCCTGCCCGTGCGTCAATGCGCGCCGTACACACTCCCCACCAGCTCTTACAACACACAGCGCCACAGGCAAACAACACGCATTCGGGCGCATGAGCCGCTTGCTCCATGTGCCCATAACATCACCTCCCTTTCTGCATCCCTAGCAGCGTTGCCGGCTGCATCACATGCTGCATTTCTGCGCACAGGTTTTCATTCCTCAATCATTTCGACACCACACCATTGCAGCCGTGCTGGCGGTATCCTGACATCACCGGATTTGACGTATACTGGCTCACTACGTTCGCCGTGATAGGCGGGTCTATACCGCGCAGTTGCCGTAGCACATTCGCGCCACCTATGCCGCCGCGCATGGTCAAGTCCAGAATCACTTCATCGAAGCGCGGCGCGTGTTCCCACGCCGCCCGGAACTGTGTCACTGCCTCCACACCCGTGGCAGCCACCGTGACATGACAGCCCGCATCCTGCAGATCGCGAACCATCAGCGTCCGCACCGGCTGCTCGTCATCCATGACCAATACATGCCCGTGGCCTCCACGCGCGGCGCGCAGATCTTCTCCGCACCTTCCGCTGCAACGTGTGCGCCCGCCTGAGCAGGCACATACACGACAAATGTTGTCCCGCCTCCGTTGTTGCCCACGACATCTATCGCTCCACCGTGCCGCAGGATGATCAAGCGCGCTGTCGTCAGCCCCAGCCCGGTGCCGCCGTGTTTCGTGGTAAAATACGGGTCGAAAATGCGTTCCACGTGCGCCTCCGGAATGCCCACTCCAGTATCGCTCACACATACACGCACTTAACTCCCAACCGCCAAATTCCGCTCACCAGCCGCCGCGATGTTCTCTGCACCGATCGTTATCGTTCCACCATTGGGCATTGCCTGCACGGCATTCAACACCAAATCCTGAAACACCTGGCTGATTTGTGCCGTGTCCACTTCTACTGGCCAGAGTCCCTCGGGAATGTCCAACTCGCATGATGCCGTCGAGCCCCACGACACGAAGTATGCCGATTCTACACTCTCACCAGCGCTGCTCTGCCCGCACGCGCAGCCAGCCGGCTTCCGGTGAGACGTACAGATAAAGATTGGACGCGTCGTAGGCAATCATGCCCGGCGCGCCAGGCGCGTGGCGCTGTGCCGGTACCGGGACGCGGCGCAGATAGCGCACGTCCCACACGCCTTGGGCCGCAGACCCTGTCACGCTGGCTTCCACGAAGGCGCGATTGGCTGCAGCTGCCCACAGCCATTTTCGCGGGCCGGCCGCCTCTTCATCCGCCGGCGAAGGCACATATACTGTGCTGTACTGCTCCCCCGCGATCCGCCGCCCGCTCGCCGGATCAACAAAAAACATCCCGCCCGGCCCATAGGCAGCATCTTTGTAGTACCCGATAAGAACATCGTTCGAATATACCCGCTGCTCAAGATACAAGTGGTATTCGTTGCTCTGCGGCTGCCACGCCAGCGGGCGCGCATCACCGGCCGCGTCCCCTGCACGTTGCGGGCGCAGCTTGAACATGCGCCGCACCCCCTCGCGGCTGCTGACAAAGCTGACATTCTGTTCACCGGCCAATTCCACCCCCGCCCGTGGAATGATGCGCACGAACTCATTGCTCGCATCGCGCGCGCGAATCCACAGCTCGCCGGCCAGATCGAAGTACGCGGCGCGGCTGTCGGCATCCAGTTTGTGCCGCCCGTCATACAAATACCGCGGCGCATTCCACGCAATGCGCACTTGCTCGCTCACCGCCAGCTTCCATCCCAGCGCCACCAGCCCGAGCAACAGGCACACGATAACGGCGACAGCATAACCGCGCCGCATGCTCATCGGAACATTTGCCCGAGGTTGAACGCATCCAGCCACGTGCCGTGATGGTGCAACTCGAATTTCACTGTGTCTCCCTGAGTCCGCCCGTCAAAGTTAAAGCGCATGATCGTCGTAATGGTTTCCGGGTCATACGACAGTCCCACATGCGTGCTGCGGTAATCGTACTGGCGCAACCGGTCTATGTTCAGTTCGATAATCTTATCGTGCATAGTCGTTGCTTTCTTTCCGGGCAGCAAATAGGCCGCCGCATCCGGGAAAAAGAAGACACCACCACCGCCCGACAGCAGTTCGCCATCAAAGTGCGATACACGCGGCCCAAAGCCCGCAAGGCGCATCCGCCCGCTGAACCGCCCTTCCAGCCGGTTCGTCGTCAGATTCATCAGCGCGCACACCTGCCCCGCATCCGCATTGGTCAGACTGCATTCAAGATCATACAGCCAACGCCAGGCAAGTTTGTCCTTGACTTTAACACGCCGGAGAGTACCCCGCGCTTCCAGCACACCGCCCATGGCCTGTAAAGACGCTGTGGCTATATCCACCCTGCCGGACAGCGCGCTCGCTATCACCGCGATATTGCTGATGTGCACGGCATCAACCGTCACCAGCGTCGTGCGCGCGGTACATCCGCCTTCGATGCGTGCCAGCAGGTAGGTCAGCGGATCACGCGGGCGGTCAGTGCTCAACACTGGCCTGCTCAACGCCAGCACTGTCTTGCATTCGGTAGTGTAGATGCTCGTCTTTTGCGCGCTGGCGCGAATGCGTTCGCTTTGGAATGACAAACTGGCTGACGCAGCGTGCAACGCCGCCGTGGGCGCGCTGATGTCTGCCACGGCACACACGTCACCACACACTTTGCCTTTTAACACCGTCACCGGCAGCTTCACAGGCAGATAACGCACGACATAGTTAAAACTGCTTACGGCGGGCGCGCACCACACATGCAGTTGATGTCCCGCCAATGCCGCTGTGCCGCGCAGCGTGCCGCCCGCCGGCGCGCGCATGGCGAGATCAATGCCCGCCAGCGCCTGCGTCGGCGCATCGCGATCGCACCACATATGCGCGTTCCAGTCCAGCGTCAGCAAGTTGGTAGTGTACGGCAGGGACACGCGCACCGTCATCGTGCTTGCGGCTAGTTGCACTGGCACACAGGGCAGATACGACGTAAGCGGTTTTGTCACGGGCGGCGCTTCTCCGGAGGGCTTTTGCGGTGCAACACTCACGTCGATCCAACCCGTCAGCACCGTGGCCGACAGCATCCAGCGCGCGCCTGCCAGGCGCGGAATGCGCACCTGCGCTAGCCCCACTTCCGCAGTGACATTGCGAGCTGTCATGCGCAGACCATGCAAATCTGCGCCATGCTGCCGCCAGTAAATGGCGTCAACTGTGCACGTGCCCGCCGTGTAGTATCGCCGGCTCAACCAGGCAAAAGCATGTTCCGGCCACAAGGCGAGATACCACACCGCCAGCGCCATGACACACAGCGTCAGTACGAGTACTACGGTCACAATTTGCCGTGCCCTGCGCATCATTCCGGCAACTCCGTAAGCGTGTGACACACGAGTAGTACATCCTGGCCACTGGCCCTCCCGCGCAGTGCCGCGGCCAGCCTGCTTGCGTGGGGTTCGTCATCACATAACGCTGCCACGGTCGGGCCGCTCCCGCTGATCCATGCCGCGCGCGCGCCGCACGCCCGCGCCTCTTCCTGCATCGTGCGCAAACGCGGCAAACATTCTTCCGCAGCCAGACCCAAATTGTTCCACACGGCATCCGCCATACGGCCAGCCCCGTGGCCGCTATACGCGCCAAGAAATGCCGCCATATCGCGATGCAGCCGCGGCCGCTCATCAAACGCCGCATATACGGCCTTGGTGGAAAGCGGCATGCCTGGATTCCACAGCACCAGCCAATGGCAACGCGGCGTGAGCGGCGACAGTAGCTCGCCAATACCTGTGCAGGCCGCCGCCGGCGTGCCGAGAAAAAACGCCACATCAGCTCCGAGCGCGCGCGCGATCACCCGCAGATCTTCAGGCGCAATGTGAACGCACCACACACGTTGCACAGCGCGCAACACCGCTGCGGCGTTCGACGAACCCCCGCCCAGTCCTGCTGCCACAGGAATGCGTTTCGTCAGCTTGATGCGCGCGCCCTTCTTCATCCGCAGATGCGCGCGTGCCGCCCGCGCCGCACGGACCACAAGATTATCATCAGGGCTGCCGCCGCACGGCATGCCGTCCGTCGTGAGCGTAATCGCACCGTCATCCGTTGCTCTACATTCAATAACATCAGCCACGCTGACCATCTGCATGACGGTCTGCACTTCATGATAGCCATCGGCGCGCCGCGAGCCCACGTCAAGAAACCAATTGATTTTCGCAGGACTAACGACGCGGACGGCCTCTCGTTCACGACCTTCTCGCATGCCGACTGATCCTCGCGTGACGTGCGCGAATCTCCGTGATCCCGCGCCACTGCTCCCCGCGCTAGCGCAGGCCGTTGAGTTTGCGTTCGATACGGACGTTCCCAGCGTCAAGCTGCAGCGCCCGCTCCCACAATTCACGCGCCTTCTCCCGCTGGTTCAGTTTAAAGTAGACATCAGCAAGGTGATCCATGATGACCGGATCGTCCCCTTCAAGCTCGTGCGCGCGCAGTATGGCCTCGAGCGCCTCCTGATGCTGGCCGCGGCGAAAAAGAATCCAGCCCAGTGTATCAATGTACGCGCCGTTGCTCGCATCACGTTCCAGCGCCTGGCGCACGAGTTGCTCCGCTGTGTCAAGCTGCTCGCCCGCCTGGGCTAGCGCATACGCCGCGAAGTTCAGCGCCTCGGGGTTGCGCTGCGTGCCGGGCACAATGGACAGCGCCGCCTCGGCCGCGCGCGAATAATGCCCCTGCGCCTGCGCATCATCCCCGCGGCGTTCCGCTGCCTCTCCCAGCGCAAAATGTACCCGCGCCGCCCGCATCACCGGCTCAGCGTCATTCGCGTCAAGCGCGGCCGCAGCGGCATACTGATCAAGCGCACCAGCATAGTCGTCAAGCAGTTCGCATAGCAAACCGTCCTTCAACCGCAGGCGCGCCTTGCTCCTGTACTGCGCCAGTTCGCGCAGTTCTTCTTGCGCGCGCCGGAACTGCTCGCGCGCCAGCTCGTCGTCGCCGCGCTGCCGCGCCGCCATGCCTGCCTCAACATACACATCAACGATATGCTCGCTTAACGCGTTGTTGCGTGGCTCGAACGCCAGCGCCTGCCGATATGCCTGCACCGCGCGGTCCGGCTCCCCACGCATCTCATACAAGCCCCCCAGCCGCGTCCAGATCCCCGCGCTCGGCGCAAGCACGCTGAGCTGCTCATACGCAGCCAGCACTTTCCCCGGGCGGCCAAGGCCTTGATTGAGCGCCGCGTATTCCCACCACAGATACGCTGAGTCAGGTGCGCTCTCCAACGCGCGTTGCAGGTACAGCTCGGCCTCCAGCATTAGTTCCTTCGCGCCGCGCAGCGAGCGCCCGCTCTCCATGCGGTGGGTGACCGTGTGGCGCAGATAGGCCGAGCGCAAATAGTACGCATTGGCCATGGCGCTGTCGCGCAATGCGGCCATGCGCGCGGCTCGCCTCAGTACACCATCCCCCTCGGCTGCCGCTGCTCGCACTAAGACCGCAGCCACGCTGATCAACGCGGCCAAGCACGCGGCCCCGGCAGTGCCGTGCCGCCACCCCGCCGTGCGCATCTTATTTGTTCTTGTGGCGGTTCGCACGCAGTCGTTTTTTCCGTTTGTGTTTGTTCATCTTCGCTTTGCGCTTCTTCCGTCCGCAGGGCATAGTTCTGCTCCAAATAGTGTTACGTTGGGCTGTTATATCACATCAAGTTATATACATTCATGGTGTGATTATACCAAATTTACACCAAACAGGCAATTAGACCCGCTCGGCAAAAAACAACCCGTGGTTCTCCAAGCCGCGTTTGGGCATCAATGTTACGTGGAAGCCGCGCGCCGTCAAGTGCGCACTCAGCGCCTCAATGCGCGCCCGTGCCCCGCCCTCCTCAAGCTTGTGATACTCGCCACTGATCCGCTGCACCCGCGCCAGCGTCTCATCGCTCGCACCGTAAAGAATGCCGTACTCTGCTCCTTCGGTGTCGATTTTCAATAGATCGCATGCCGCAACGTGATGTTCCGCAAACACCTGATCAAGCGTCACCATCGGCATCTCCTCGTATGCCCCGGCCTGATGTAACGCATCGCTGGGGAACTGCGAAAAACCCCCACTGATGCGCTCGTCCTGCGGGTAATGAATCCGCGCCGCGCCGGCCTTCTCTCCCACTGCCGCGCGCACCAGTGTCACGTGTGGCTGCGCGCCCATGTTCTTCTCCAACTGCGCAAAATTGCTGCTCATCGGCTCATAGCAGATCACTCGCTGCGCCTGCGGTGCAATGCGCGCGGCGAAGATGCCCACGTTGGCGCCCAAATCCACCACCGTTCCGCGCACGCTATCCCCGTATTCCCGCACGTGATATTCATCGCGCAAAAATATCCGGTCAAAAATCGTGAAATCCTGGCACGCCCCTCGCAAATACAGCGTGATGCCGCTGCGCAACTGCACGCGCATCTCGCCGCTGCGGTCACGCCGGTGGCGCGCCACATGCCATGGATTGCGCACCCACTTGTGTAACTTGACGTAATAGCGTAAATCCTTGTAATGCAGCACCTCTGCAGCTCCTTAGGTGGCCGGCTTGATGGTTTTCATGATCTGCGTCAACGCTGCCACCGTGCCGCCCACGTCGCCCAGATTCGCTGGCAAAATCAACGTGTTATTCGCCTTGGCCAGCTGCGCAAACGCACTCACATATTGTTCGGCAACGCGCAGGCTCACCGCCTCGCTGCCGCCCGGCTGCTGAATGGCTTCGGCCACGCGCCGGATGCCTTCCGCCGTCGCCGTGGCTAGCAGCTCAATCTCTTTCGCGCGCCCCTCCGCCACATTGATCTGCCGCATCTTCTCCCCCTCTGATATCCGGATGTTCTGCTGCTTCTCCCCTTCCGCCCGGTTGATGCGCGCCTCGCGGTCGCCCTCCGATTCCGCTATCAGCGCCCGCTTCTCCCGCTCCGCTCGCATCTGCTTCTCCATCGCATCCCGGATCGTTTGCGGCGGCGTTATGTTCTTTACTTCATACCGCGTCACTTTCACCCCCCACGGGTCCGATGCTTCATCCAACACACGCACGATCGCCGTATTCGTCGTGTCCCGCTCCTCAAATGTCCGGTCTAAGTCCAGTTTGCCGATCAACGATCGCATCGTTGTCTGCGCCAACTGTATCGTCGCAAACCGGTAATCCGTTATCCCATAACTCGCCCGCGCCGGATCCGTCACCTGCAAATATAAAATCCCGTCCACCTCCACCGCGATGTTGTCCTTCGTAATGCACATCTGCGGCGGCACGTCTATCGCTTGTTCCTTCAGCGTGTGCTTGTAGGCAATCCGGTCTATGAACGGAATCAAAATGTGAAAGCCCGAATACAGTGTGCGGCTGTATTTCCCAAGCCGTTCCACAATGTACACCGTCTGATGCGGCACGGTCTTCGCCGTCTTCAGCAAAGTTACGAGAACTAAAAATCCGATGACCACTACAATAATCACTGTCGCTCCCATGGCTGCCTCCTTTCGTTCAGGTTATACCTACCACGCATACGCTCCCGGAGCCGGCCCGCCCGGGCCCGGCCAAATCTCTTCTAATCCTCGCATCGTCTCTTCATCAAGCCGCACATCCGCAGCCCGCACACTGTCCTCCAGCTGCGCCAGCGACCGCGGGCCGATGATCACCGCCGCCACCCCAGGCTGCTGCAACACCCATGCCGTGGCAACATCCGCCGGCGCATGCCCCGCACGCGCGCACACCGCGCGATATCCTTCCAGCCGCGCGCCAAAATGCGCATATTCTTTTTCCAGCCGTTCGCTGGCCTTCGGGCCCCGCAGCTTGCCCCGGTCCGCGCTCGCCAAAAATCCGCGGTTCAATACACCCCACGCCACGAGTCCCACTCCATACGCCCGGCACGCCGGCATCACTTCCAGCTCAATCGTCCGGTAACATAAATTATACAAACTTTGCTCGGAAATGATACCCAGCAGCCCTCGTGCGCGTGCTTCTTCCTGTGCCTGCGCAATGTGCCAGCCTGCAAAATTGCTGCTGCCTGCGTAAATAATCTTGCCCTGCCGCCGCAACATGTCAAATGCCTGCCAAATCTCTTCCCACGGCGTGTGCCGGTCTATGTGATGCATCTGATACAAATCTAAATAATCCGTCCGCAAACGCCGTAACGACGCCTCGCACGCCCGCACAATGTGATACGCCGATAGCCCCCCATCGTTCACTCCTTCCCCTGTTCGCATATACACTTTGCTCGCCAAAAAAATGCTCTCACGCCGCCCGCCCCCCTGCGCCAGCCACCCCCCAATAATCCGTTCCGTCGCCCCATACCCAGCCTGCCATCCATAATAATCCGCCGTGTCAAAAAAATTGATCCCCGCTTCCCGCGACGCGTCCATAATCCGCCAGCTCTCCTCCGCGCTCGTCTCCGGTCCGAAATTCAGCGTGCCAAGCGCCAGCCGGCTCACCCGCGCGCCTGACCGCCCTAGCTGTGTGTACGCAAGCGCCATGCGCTCCTTACAGCTCCCCCCGCGTGGCGCCGGCCACTTCCTGGTACACGCCCAGTGTCTGCGCCGCCATCCGGTCCGCGTCAAACACCTCCGCTGCCCGCGCCCGCGCCCGTGCCCCCATCGCGCGCCGCAACCCCTCATCATTCAACAAACCCTGCAACGCCGCCGCCAGCGCCCCGCTGTCGCCAGGCGGCACGATCAGCCCCGTTTCCCCATCGCGGTTCACCCACGGCACGCCCGACGGCAAATCCGTGCTCACCACCGGCTTCCCGCACGCAAACGCTTCCACTTGCACTATCCCAAACGCCTCGCTGCGCTGCGTTGACGGCAGGCAAAACACATCACACGCATGATACGCTGCCCGCAGCTTCCCCTCTTCAATATATCCCAAAAAATGCACCCGTCCCTCTACACACTCTTCACGCGCCAACCTACGCAACTCCTGCTCCAGCGGCCCGCGCCCGATGATCGCAAGATGTCCCTCGACCTCCCGCATCGCCCGGATCAACACGTCCACCCCCTTGTAGTACACCAGCTGCCCCACAAACAACACCAGCGGTGTCCCGCATTGCGCGCGCAACCCTCCTGCCATGCGTTCCATTTCGCGTGTCAGTTCAAATTCTTTCGCATCTATCCCATACGGTATCACCGTACAACGCTCCGGCGGCAATTGCGATAAGAAGGGCGAATACTCAATGTGCCGCGGCGTCGCCACAATTATCCGCGCCGCCCGCCTCAAAAACAAGCGGTGCACCGGCGCATGCAGCCGCAACAACACCTTTTGCCGAATAATATCACTATGAAACCCCACCACCAGCCTCCCCGGCGCCCCCGCCGCCAAATAACTCCACTCCGCCCACGGATTCGGTAAATGCACATGTACAATGTCCGGCCGTAGCCGCCGCAACGTCAGCGGCAACTGCGTACACAAACTCGTCGATGCTACTTCTCCCAGCCGCCCCAAACGCGTCACCCGCACCCCATTGACTTCCTCCCGCACCGTCCGCATACCCTCGTTCGCCACCACGACATCCACATCCACCGCTTCCGTCAACCGCTCGCACAGCACACGCAAGTACGTCTCTATCCCCCGCCGGTACGGCCAATAATACTTGCCAATATGCACCACATGCAGCATCGCCGTCACGTTCCTCGCTGCGCTGCTGCCCGCTCATACACCGCATGCGTCTGTTCCGCGCAGCGTTGCCATGAATACTGCGCCGCGCGCCTAGCCCCCCGATGCGCCAGCTCCGCCCGCAGCGCCGGCGCGCCCAGCAGCTCCGCCATCGCCACCGCCCAGCGCTCCTCGTCATCGGGCGCCACCAGCCGCGCGCAATCACTCGCTACTTCCGGCAGTGACGCGGCGTCCGCGGCAATCACCGGCGTCCCCGCCGCCATCGCCTCGATCACCGGCAACCCAAATCCTTCATACCGCGACGGGTACACAAATACCGTGGCCGCCGCATACCACAGTGCCAATTCCTCTTCCGCAACATACCCCGGCCGCATAATGTGTGCCCCCATCCCCTGCCGCTCTATTTCCTCTAATAGCGTCCCGGCCAGCCACGTCGCTTCCCCCGCCAGCACCAGCGGCGGCGCGTGCGTGTCCAATTCCCGCAACCGCCGGTAAGCCCGCACCAGCATGCACAGGTTCTTGCGCGGCTCGAGATTCCCAAGATATAAAATGAACTCTCGCGGCAGCCCGCGCCGCGCGCGAAAGGCCTCAATCGCCTCCGCCGGCGGCCGCACAAAACCATCCGGCGGCGCTAATGGCGTCACCGTGATGCGCTCTGCCTCCACCCCCATCACATTCATCAGTTCGTGTTTGGTGAATTCGCTGATGGCTATGATGTGCGTCGCTCGCGGCAACCGCGCATCAAAATATCGGTTGAAAAACCGCACACGCGTCGCCGGATGTGTCTCAGGATACCGCTTGATCGACAAATCAAATACCGTGACTACCTGCGGCCCGCGATACGGCATCAACACATAGTTGAGATCATGGTATACATCGGCATGCACCCGCGGCGCCCCCCAGCGAAAAAACAGCTCCTTAACCGGCTGTGTCACAACATACGGGTCTCTTAAAACAGACTTCAGCAGCGAACGCGCCGCAGCATCCAACGCAGGCGCGCGCGGCGCAATGTCCCGCGAAAACCTCCGCCCGTAAAAATAGATATACTCATGCGCTCCCGCATACCGCCTGGCCAGCGCGCGCACCAAATGATAGGCATAATACCCCACGCCCGATTTGGGCGCCATCAGTGGAAATGCATTTATCAAAATCCTCATGCTTCCTTATAAGAATAGGTCCTATTCGTCCCATAGGTCCTATTCGTTCCCGCGAAAAGCACGGGAGCCGCACCCTCATGCGGCTCCCGCACGCACACACTACCCCACCTTACGCTCCCGGCTTGCCCGGCGCCTCCGGCTCTGCCGGCGCGCCTTCCTTCGCCGGCGGCGCCTCATCCACTGGCGGTGCCGGCGCCGCGGCCGGTACAGGCGGCGCAGGCGGGGTCAGCTCATCCTTCCAGCTAATCGGTGACACCGCCACCCCCACGTGGAACGTATCCTCCTTGTACTGCGGATATACCTCGGCCGGCACCCACGTGCGATTTACTTGCACCCGCACAAACACCATGTCCTGATTGTCCACCACTGCCCGCAATTGTGGCTTCGTCCGCAAATCTATCTCATAACTCTGCGGCTTATACATCTCCGTGAACATCGTGTTCGTCACCACCACTGTATTGATACTCACCTGCACCTTCACAGGATTCGTCACACTCACCGACGGATGCGCGCACCCCAGCGTAAACGCCATCACCGGGCCCGTTACTTTCGTCAACACGTATGCGGTCCGTTCGCTCCAGCGGTCAGGCCCTTTCCGGTTAAATCCGTAATCGTCCGTCTTCTCCACTGATGCCAGCAACGCTGCCTCGTCCAATTTGTACATCGCAGCCGCTGCCGCTACCGCCTGCTTGCGTGCGCGGTAATCGTCGCGCTGTCTCTCCAGCAGCGGAGACATCACAAACACCCATGCCGCCACAATCAGCAGAAAAATAAGCCCCTTCACCAACCCACCACCGCGCACGCTCGGCTCGCCCGCCGCCACGGAAACTTGTACCATGCACAAGCCCGCCAGCAGCCAAAATACCGCCTGTATCTGCTGCCGCATAAACGCATTTTCTGTCATACAACCTATCACCAGCATCAGCAGCGACCATACAAGCGCCTTCCCATACACCGGGTAGTCCAACTTGCGCGCCGCACACCATGCCCAGCTAGCCGAAAATACCACGATTAGCACCAATGCCAACGCGCCAAAAAATCCTGTCTCCGCCAACGTCTGCAAGATCATGTTGCTCGCCCCCTCACGCCCGCGCGACGACGCCGCCTTCGAGCGGTATTTGTCATACTCGCTCATGAACCGCCCATACCCCACGCCGCACAGTAAATTCTTCGCCCGCGCTTCATCCTGCGGATTCACCATGTTCACCGCCGTCAAATGATCCCCCAGCTTGTAGTTCGTCCGCTGGTTCAATCCCTCTAACGTCCACTTGCCCTTCACAAACGCGGCCACCGTCCCGTCTACTTTCTTTACCACCGCCGTGGCCCACTTCTGCGGCGCCTCCCCGCGCGCATACCACTTCGCCGCTCCATACCCGCCCAACAACACAACGATCACTATCGCCGTCAGCACCAATGGATACACCTGGCTCCGCTTCACTGCCCGCACCAGCACGATCACCGCCACCACCAACAAAAATATCCCGCTTACAAAAATCGCCAGCTTCGTGTCGCTCTTCACTATCGCCGCCATCAACATAACCGTCGTCACCAGCCCGATCAGCCCCCCAAATGCCCCGTTGATGATCAACGCCGCGCTCAACGGCAGCAACGCCATCAGAAACACCGCAAACGAATTCGGATCCGTAAACGTCCCATGTATTTCCTGATTGTACCGCCACAGCCCCGTACCAAACGACAACCCCATCGCACTCTGCGCAAACCCCGCCGCCGCCGCCAAAGTCCCCGTAATCATCAACAACCACATAAACCCTCGCACCTGCCGCGGCGTCCGCACTTCATTCGTCACAATCGTATACACCGCGATGCTCTCCAAAAACATAATCACCGCCCGCAACGGCCCCAGCCCGCCCTCGCCCTTGAAGAATCCAAACGGATGCTTCATCACCGCCCCACGCATGGCCTCCTGCGCCCCCGCACTCCATACGTTCACCGCGAGCACGATCGCATGCAACGCGCCCAGCACCGCCGTGAACCCCACGATGAAGACAGCAAAATGCAACGCCCGCACCGCATGCGCCCGGTTGTATTCATAATCTAACTCCGGATTCCCAAACATCCGCAATAACGCCCACGCTGCAAACAACCCCAGCAACATGCTCTCTATCGGATTCCCACACTTGTCAAACACCGCCAGCTTCTCCCCAATCCCCGGCACCCGCACCGCCAGCTCGTTCAGCAACCTCGCATTCCCCAATAGGATGATCAGTACCATCGCCGCTCCCAGCGCAAAACGAATGTGGATGAGCCCCATCAGGAAGAACACTACCAGCACTCCCAGCGGCAGCCAATTCGTAAACTCTTTCATCGCTGCCGTGTCCGTGAACGTCCACAGCGACGCTCCATAGTACACCGCAAACGCCAGCGCACATAGCAAAAACAATTTACGCATACAACACCCCTTAACGTGGTGATTCACATAACTCTACGCCTGTGGCCGCACAGCCAACTTCCTATCATAACTTAACCTGTTTGAACGCCATAGTATACACAAACTCCGCTTTTTTTTCAAGATTTGCTATAATTACGCCGAACAATAACTGCTGATACTACATGTACAATTGTTTCGACACAGCCAGTGCCAATCACGCACCTCCCGCCGCGCCTCCCACGCCGCCTGCTTCCGCGGCGCTGCCACCCCATACACCGGCCGCTGCCCCGCGCCGCAAACGCCTTGACAAGCAGTTCTACGAACAAGAACTCGAACGCCTGCAGGCCGAACTGGTCAAATTGCAGGAGTGGATCCGCTACAAGGGCCTCAAAGTCGTCGTGCTCTTTGAAGGCCGTGACGCGGCCGGCAAAGGCGGCGTCATTAAACGCATCACCCAAAAGCTTAATCCGCGCGTCGTCCGCGTCGTCGCTCTCCCCGTCCCTACCGAACGCGAAAAAACCCAGTGGTATTTCCAACGCTACGTCCCCCACCTCCCCGCCGCCGGTGAAATGGTCCTCTTCGACCGCAGCTGGTACAACCGCGCCGGCGTTGAACGCGTCATGGGCTTCTGCTCTGAAGATGACGTGCGCGAATTCTACCGCTCCTGCCCAGAATTCGAGCGCATGCTGGTGCGCTCAGGCATCATCCTCATCAAATACTGGTTTTCCATCAGCGATGCCGAACAGCAACGCCGCTTCCAAGAACGCCTCAACGACCCCACCAAGCGCTGGAAACTCAGCGAAATGGACCTCGAATCCCGCGCCCGCTGGGAAGACTATACCAAAGCCAAAGAATCTATGTTCGCCCACACCGACATCCGCGAGGCCCCCTGGTACGTCGTTAACGCCAACGATAAGCGCCGCGCCAGGCTTAATTGCATCAGCCACTTGCTGAGCCTCATCCCGTATCAAGACGTGCCCCGTCCGCAGTTGACACTCCCACCGCGCAAACATCGCGCCGGCTATGTCCGCCATCCCGTGCCCATGAAATGTATCGTGCCGGAGAAGTACTAAACATGGGCTCCCTTGGCCGCTTCCTTTCCCATCACTGGGATCATCTTGTGCGCGCAACCACTTATTCCTGTAAAGGCTTGCGCGCCATCTGGCGCGAAACCGCCTTCCAACAGGAAACTGCCGTCCTCTTCCTCATCACCCCTCTCGCCTGCTGGCTTACCGATGCACCCCTCGAACGCATCTCCCTCATCGGCAGCTGGCTCCTCGTCATGATCGTCGAATGCCTCAACTGCGCCATCGAAGCCATCACCGACCGCGTTGGCACCGAACGCCATGCCCTCTCCGGCCAAGCCAAAGACGCCGGTTCCGCCGCCGTCTTCCTCGCCGTCCTTACTGCCATCCTTACCTGGCTCTTTGTCCTGTGCTCATGACCTGTCCCGCCGCTCCATCTCCCCTGCGCATCCTTATCGCCACCGATGCTTGGCTCCCTCAAATCAACGGCGTCGTCCGCACCTTCACCGCCACCATCAAGCATCTCGAAAATATCGGCCACACCGTGCGCGTGGTCTCTCCTGATCAATTTCGCACCCTCCCCTGCCCCACCTACCCTTCCATCCGCCTCGCCGTCCTCCCCGGCCGCCGCATCGCCCGCATCATCGCTGATTTCGCACCCCACGCCATCCACATCGCCACAGAAGGCCCCATCGGCCTCGCTACCCGCAACTTCTGCTGCCGCCAAGGCCTCCCCTTCACTACTTCCTACGCCACCAAGTTCCCCGAATACATTCACGCCCGCGTCCGCCTCCCTCTCCCCTCCGGCTACGCCGCCATGCGCTGGTTCCACAAACCTTCCCGCGCCGTCATGGTCGCCACACCCTCCCTTCAACGCGATCTCGAAGCCCATGGCTTCCGCAATCTCGTGCGCTGGACGCGCGGCGTTGACACCGAACTCTTCCGCCCGCGCGACAAGTCCTTCCTCAGCGACCCGCGCCCCATCCTCCTCTACACCGGCCGCGTCGCCGTCGAAAAAAATATCGAAGCCTTTCTCTCCCTCCCCAACCCCGGCACGAAATACGTCGTCGGCGACGGCCCCCAGCTCCCCGCTCTCCAAAAAAAATATCCATCTGTCCGCTTCGCCGGTATGAAACATGGCGAAGAACTCGCCCGCTATTATGCCGCCGCCGATGTCTTCGTCTTCCCAAGCCGCACCGATACCTTCGGCCTCGTCATGCTCGAAGCCCTCGCCTGCGGCGTGCCCGTGGCAGCCTATCCCGTTACCGGTCCACTCGACGTCATCAACGGTTCCGGTGCCGGTGTCCTTAACGAAAACCTCTCCCTCGCCGTGCAGCAGGCGCTCGCTATTTCCCCCGCTCACTGCCGCGCCTTCGCTCTCCAATTTTCTTGGCAGCGTGTTGCAGAAATTTTTCTCAATCATCTAACCCTGATTGCACAACCCATCACTTAAATCTCCATGAAACACGCTCTCTTCATCTGCGGCGGCTGGGATGGCCACGAACCTAAACAATGCGTGGACGTCTTCGCCCCATGGCTCCAGTCCCAAGAGTTCATCGTCGAAACCGCTCACTCCCTCGATGTCCTCCTCGACGCTCCCAAACTCCACGCCCTGAACCTTATCGTCCCTGTGTGGACCATGGGCAACATCTCCGGCGATCATGCCAAAAACCTCATGCAGGCCGTCCAGTCCGGCACCGGCATCGCCGGCTGGCACGGCGGAATGTGCGATGCCTTCCGCTCCAACACTGAATATCAATTCATGACCGGCGGCCAGTTCGTCGCTCATCCCGTCAACATCATCACCTATACCATCAACATCGTCAAACCAGATGATCCCATCGTGCGCGGCATCCCCGATTTCTCCATTACCTCTGAACAGTATTACATGCACGTGGATCCAGGCAACAATGTGCTCGCCACAACCACCTTCTCCGGCACTCACGGCGGCTGCAACTGGATTAAAGGCACCGTCATGCCCGTCGTGTGGAAACGCCGCTTCGGCCACGGCCGCGTCTTTTATTGCTCCGCTGGCCACGTGGCCAAGGATTTTGAATGTGCAGAATTGCGCACCATCATCCAACGCGGCCTCCTCTGGGCCGCCCACTCCCTCTAACAACCTTATGTCCCTTTCATCCCTTTCGTCCCTTATGTCCCTTATGTCCCTTAACACCCTGCTCCCACACCTCTCGTGAACCCTTCCGACATCACCGTCGGCGTCATCGGCTATGGTGGCGCCTTCAACATGGGCAAGCAACACCTCGAACTCGCCACCCGCGCCGGCATGCGCCCGCTGGCCGTCGCTGAAATAGACCCCGCGCGCCTCGCCATCGCCCGTCACCATTTCCCCGGCATCCAAACCTATCCCTCCGTTTCCGCCATGCTCAAAAAATCTGACGTCAAACTCGTCATCATTATCACCCCACACAACTCCCACGCACCGCTCGCCTTGAAATGCCTCAACGCCGGCCGCCATGTCATCTGCGAAAAGCCTCTCGCCATCACAACCGCTGAATGCGACGCCATGATCGCCGCCGCAAAAAAACACAAACTCCTCCTCTCTACCTATCACAACCGCCACTGGGACGGCTGCATCATGGAGGCGGTGCGCCAGATCAAAGCTGGTGTCATCGGCGATATTGTGCGCATTGACGCCCACATGGGCAGCTACGGCAGGCCCGGCGATTGGTGGCGCTCTAGCAAGAAAATCTCCGGCGGTATCCTCTATGACTGGGGCGTCCACTTGCTCGAGTACTCACTCCAGCTTACCGATGCCAAAATCACCGAAGTCACCGGCTTCGCCACCAATGGCGTATGGGCCCCTCACACCCCCTACAAAAACGATACAAACGAAGATGAAGCCACTGCCATCGTCCGCTTCTCCAATGGCGTCTTCCTCTCCCTCCGCATCTCCCAGCTGGAAACCAACCCGAAACCCGGTATGCTCGAAATCACTGGCACTAGCGGCTCCTACATCATGGACCACGGCTGGTACGAAACAATCGTGCCCAAAAACGGCACAATCATCCGTACCCGCGGCACCAATCCCCCCAGCGACTACGCCCAGTATTACCACAACATCGCTGATCACCTCACTCAAGGTGCACCGCTCATCATTACTCCCGAATGGTCCCGCCGCCCCATTCATATCATTGATCTGGCCTGCCAAAGCGCCAAAAAAGGTACAACCCTAAAAGCTAAATACGCCTGATCCTGCTATGAAAAAATCTCTCTTCAACGCCGGCATCATCGGCTGCGGTAACATCAGCAGTATTTACTGCAAGCGCATCATGGAATTCTCCGTGCTACACCTCGCCGCTTGCGCCGATCTCGACCGCGCTAAAGCCGAAGCCCGCGCCGCCGAATTCGCCATCCCCCGCGTCCTCTCCCCCGATGAGCTCATCGCCAACCCCGCCATTGACATCGTCCTCAATCTCACGGTGCCCAAGGCGCACTTCGACGTCGCCCGCCGCGCCCTCGAAGCTGGCAAGCATGTCTATAACGAAAAGCCGCTCTGCGTCGAACTCGCCGACGGCAAATCCCTCGTCAAGCTCGCCCGCAAACAGCGCCGCCTCCTCGGCTGCGCCCCCGATACCTTCCTCGGCGCCGGCCTCCAAACCTGCCGCAAATTGATTGACGACGGTGTCATCGGTACGCCCATCGCCGCTACCGCCTTTATGATGTGCCACGGCCATGAATCCTGGCATCCCAGCCCCGAATTCTACTACCAACACGGCGGCGGCCCGATGCTCGACATGGGCCCCTACTACCTCACTGCGCTCATCGCCTTGATGGGCCCCGTCGCCCGCGTCTGCGGTTCCGCATCCATCTCCTTCCCTACGCGCACCATCACCAGCCAGCCCAAATACGGCACGCTCATCCCCGTCGAAACCCCAACCCACATTCAGACCGTCCTCGAATTCGCCAGCGGCGCCTGTGCCACGCTTATCACCAGCTTTGACGTCTGGGCCGCCCAACTCCCGCACATCGAAATCTACGGTACGCTTGGCACGCTCAGTGTCCCCGATCCCAACACGTTCGGCGGCCCCGTCAAACTCTTCCTCCCCGGCAAGCACGATTGGGCCGAAGTGCCCCTCACCCACGGCTTCGCCGAAAACTACCGCGGCCTGGGCCTCGCCGATCTCGCCTGCGCCGCACGCGACAAACGCCCCGCCCGCGCCAGTGGCACCCTTGCGCTCCACGTCCTCGAAGTCATGCATGCTGCCATCAACGCCGGCCGCTTCGGTAAATACATTAAAATCAAATCCTCCTGCGCCCGCCCCGACGCCCTCCCCGCCGGCACAAACGAATCCATCCTCAACCAGTAATATGTCCTATACGTCCTATTCGTCCCATTTCACTCTCTCACGCTTAAGGAGCTCCCATGACACCCATCAAAGGTCCCGCTATCTTCCTCGCACAATTCATGGGCAACGAACCGCCCTTTGACTCGCTCGAACACATCACCGCCTGGGCTAAATCACTCGGCTTTGTTGGTGTGCAGTTGCCCTCCTGGGACAGCCGCTGCATCGATCTCGATAAAGCCGCCACTTCCAAAACCTACTGCGATGAGCTCAAAGGCCGCTGCAACGGCCTCGCCATCACCGAGCTCGCCGCGCATCTCCAAGGCCAGCTCGTCGCCGTGCATCCCGCCTACGACGCGCTCTTCGACGCCTTCGCCGCTCCTGCGGTGCGCCGCAATCCCAAAGCCCGCACCCAATGGGCCGTTCGCCAAATGCAGAAAGTCATCAAAGCTTCCGCCAACCTCGGCCTCAAAGCTGTCCCAACCTTCAGCGGCGCCTTCCTTTGGCCTACCGTCTATCCTTGGCCCCAGCGCCCCGCCGGCCTCGTCGAAGCCGGCTTCACCGAACTCGCCAAACGCTGGAAGCCCATCCTCGATACCGCCGAGTCCTGCGGCGTTGACCTCGCTTTCGAAATCCACCCCGGCGAAGACCTCCACGACGGTGTCTCTTTCGAGCGCTTCCGCGAAGCTACCGGCAATCACCCCCACGTCAACATCCTCTACGACCCCTCCCACTTTGTCCTGCAATGCCTCGATTACATCGGCTACATCAAAATTTACGCCCCATTCATCAAGGCCTTCCATGTCAAAGATGCTGAATATCGCCCCTCCCCCCGCAGCGGTGTCTACGGCGGCTATCAGGACTGGAAAGACCGCCCCGGTCGCTTCCGCAGCCTCGGTGACGGTATGGTGGACTTCAAACAAGTCTTTACCGCTCTCACCCAGTACGGCTACAACTCCTGGGCCGTCCTCGAATGGGAATGCTGCATCAAAGACGCCGAACAAGGCGCACGCGAGGGCGCTCAATTCATCGCCAACATGCTCATCGAAACGCCCAAAAAGGCTTTCGATGATTTCGCCGGCGCCGCCCCCGATATGCGCGCTAACCGCAAAATCCTCGGCATCGCCTGAAATACGTCCTATCCGTCCCATAGGCCCTATTCCTCCCCCCCATGCTCCCGCCCACTTCCTCGAAGAGCCCGGTGCACTCCCTCCCCTTACGCCTCCTCCGCCTCGTGCCCGGGCTCTTCCTCCTCGCCCACAAGCCCCCTTCAGGCCATGGCCCCGCCTCCCCCACCCCCAGCCGCCCTCCCCGCCGCCCGCCCCAACATCGTCCTCGTCGTCGCCGATGACCTTGGCTATGGCGACCTCGGCTGCTATGGCCAGCAACAAATTCGTACACCGCATCTCGACCGCATGGCCGCAGACGGCTTGCGCTTCTCCCGCTTCTATGCCGGTGCCCCCATCTGCGCCCCCTCCCGCGCCGTGCTCTTCACCGGCCGCCATGTCGGCCACACCGCCATCGATCACAACGCCTCTCCCAACATTCCCCTCGCCCCCGCTGAACTCACTTTCGCCCAGTCCCTCGCCAGCGCCGGCTACTTCACCGCTTTCATCGGTAAATGGGGCCTCGGCGGCGCCACCTTTAGCTCTAATTTCGGTGGCACCATCGCGCGTGCCTCCCTCCCTGACGGCGGTGGCGACGCTATCCTCCCCTCAGCCGCGCACTCTCTCCCCACCCGCAAAGGCTTCGCCCATTCTCTCGCTATCCTTGATCAAAACTACGCCCATCAACACTTCCCTGAATTCATTTGGGAAGGTGAAACTGTCTCCAATATCCCCGGCAATGCCGGCCTCCCACAATGGCAACGCTCCGTCTATGCCCAGGATTTGTTCACCAGCCGCGCCCTCGAGCTCCTCTCCCGCGCGGAGCGCCGCACCCCCTTTTGTATGGTCATCTCCTGCCTCATTCCTCACCGCCAACTGGTTGACCCGCCCGGCGAAAATCTGTATCGCGATCAGCCCTGGCCCCCACACGAAGCTGCCTACGCTGCCATGATCTCAAAACTCGACCGCGATGTCGGCCGCATCATCGCTGCCATTGACGCCCATCCCGCCCTCGCCTCCAACACTCTCGTCATCTTCACCAGCGACAACGGCCCCCACAACGCCGATCGTCATTCCCCACATTTCTTCAACAGCTCCGGCAGCCTGCGTGGCTTCAAATTCTCCCTCTACGAAGGCGGCCTCCGCGTCCCTTGCATCATGCGCTGGCCCGGCATAATCAAACCCGGAACCGTGTGCGATGTCCCCTGCGGCTTTGTTGATCTCGCTCCCACTTTCCGCACACTCGCCGGCCTCCCCCCCCGCCCCACCTCCTTCCGATGGTGTCAGCCTCCTCCCCCTCCTCTCCGGCGCCACCAAGCTTAACCGCACCACGCCCCTCCTGTGGTATTCCCCGCCTGCCAATCCTTCTAACGCCACTGTCGCCGCGATGCTCTCCAATCAATGGAAATTCATCCTCCACGCCAACGGCACCCCAGAACTCTTCAACCTCGCGCGCGACCCAGCCGAAACCACCAACCGCGCCGCCCGCCACCCGCGCCTCATCCACGCCTGCTACACACTCCTCACTCAGCAGCTCCGCCAGCCCCTCCCGCCCCTCTCCTCTCAGCAATAGGTCCTATAAGTCCTATAAGTCCCACAGGTACTATTCCCCCGCCCTATCCCTCCCCACCGCCCACAAATACCAGCCGCGCCACGATCTTTTCCAGCGGCAGCCCATACCCCGCCTGCAATGCCGCACGGTACAGCTGCATCTGCTCGGCGTATACCTTCTCCCTCGCCGCCATCTCATCCTCATTCCGCACCGCATCGCTTTTGTAATCTATCACTTCAATCCGTTCCGGCGCCGCAAAACACGGATAGCACACCACACGGTCAAATACCCCCCGCACCGTCGCGCCTCCCACTAACGCCGTAAACGGCAGCTCCGTTTTTACTTCACACGCCTCTGCCGGCCGCGTTAATACGTCCGCTACCTCACGCCGCACACACGCCGCTTCAAACGCCTGCACGATCTCAGCATACGCTGCGTCGCCCAGCCCCGGCGCCGCTGCCCGCGCCCGCGCCTCCAACACCCCCCGCTCCGGCCTCTCCTCCAGCCACGTCACTTGCTCGAACAAAGCGTGCAGCGCCGTGCCCCGCAACGCCGCCTCCCGCGCCTGCCGCCGAAAGTACATCCCCGGATTCGCCGGCGCCGCATGCGCTGATGGCCGCACCTGGTGCCGGTGCCGCACCGCTGCCTTCGTCAGCACCTCCGATAGCCGTTTTCTCTCCCCGCCCGGCACCGCCGCCGCCCCCGTCACTACCTCTTTCTCCCGAAACCACGCCGCATTCCCTCCCGGCGTAAAATAATACACACGATCACTTAGATGCGCGCATTCCTCCGGCGCCGTATACCCCGCATCATCCTCATTCCTTAATACATCGCACATCCATTCCGCAAATGTGTTCCGCTCCGGTTTTTTCTTGCAAAAAATATACATCGCACACGACGCCCGCGTCAGCGCCACATACATCAAATTCAAATACTCATGCCACTTGGCGTCTTCCGCTGCGCGCCGCATCGCAGCAAACTGCTCATTCAGTTGCGCAACCTCCTTCTTCTTTTGCGGCGGGCGCAACACGCACTGCACCTTTGGCGCGCGCACATCGTGCATATCAACTTCTTGCACATACAGCGCCTCGCCGGGCTGTTTATCGGGATTCTTTTCCAAATTGGGCAGCACTACTACATCGTACGTCTTGCCCTTCGCATTGTGCATCGTTGTGCACACCACACCTTCGCTGGCAGGCGGCTCGCTCTGCCGCACTTCTTCCAGCCAGGCTACGAAATCCGCCGGCCGCGCCGTCAGCCGCGGCTGATACTGCGCCGCCAAATCTATCAGCCGCACCAGCCGCTGGCGATGCTCCGTCTCCAGCCGCGGCAGCATGTCCCGCACCAGCCGCTCGATCCACACGGGATACGTCACACGCAGCAGCTCGGCGCGTTGCTGAGCCAAAAAAGCCGCCGTCGCGTCGTTGTCGCCCGGAATGATCTCCCGCAAAAATGACGTGCGCACGTGCAGCGCGGCCAGACGGTCGTATGGTTGGCTCATCCAGCGCAGCATGGCCAACACCGCCTGCACTGCCGCATTGTCAAACAACCGGCTCTTGCCCTGAATAAAACACGGAACCCCGCGCGCCCGCAGCGCCGTTAGCATCGCGTCCGCTTCGTCATTCGTGCGGAACAGCACCGCCGTCTTGTAGCCCCGCTCCCATGGCCGTATCGCCGCCAGCATCCTCGCCGCACTGCGCATGCACGGCGTGCCGCTCTCCTGCTCTTCTTCCGCCTCAGATGCGGTATTCTTATGATCAAGCTCAACATGGCGGATTTCGCAATAGCCCGGCCGCAGCCGGTTGATGCGTTCCGCGCTCACGTGCCGCGCAAACTGTGTCAGCTCACGCCACGCCGCCACCCGCTGCCCAAACTCCGTCCCCGCCTCCGCCGTAAACACTGTGTTGACCACGTCCAGCAGGTTCTGCCCCGCCCGCCAGCTCTCGCTCAACACCCGCGATGCCAGCACCTCGCTGTAGTACTCCGCCACCCGCGGCAACAACTCCGCCGCCCCGCCACGCCAGCCGTAAATCGCCTGTTTAATGTCCCCCACCATGAAAAAACTTCTCTCCCCAGTCTGGTCGCACAAAATCTCATCCGCCAGCGGCTGCAGCGCCGTCCACTGGTCCCAGCTCGTGTCTTGAAACTCGTCTATAAGAATATGGTCAATCCGCCCGTCAAGCCGGAAAAATATATCCTGGCCGCGCAGCATCCCCGCCGCGTCACACACAGCGCGGGTCACATCCTCAAACGAACTCATGCCGCGCGCCTTCTTTAATGTGTGAAGCGCTTGGTCGTACTCCGACAACAACGAATACATCGCCGCGGTCGCCTCCCGCGCCCGGTTCAGCAGCACCGCCGCCGCGTGCTGCGCAACCGCTTGCATTTCTTTCACATCCTGCTCACTGAACTCCCAGCGCCCGTACATCTTCTTGCCCGCCAACACGCTCTTCACCGGCCCCAGTTCAAACGCCTGCTGCCATGCCCCCGCTAAACACGCTTTGATGCCGCGCTCCACTGCCGGCCACCAGTCGGCGCGCCCTATCCGCTGCGCCAGCCCCGGCTGAAACAAACACAGCCCTAGTACTTCCTGCGCCGGCAGTTCATGCTGCCGCGGAAATTCCTGCCACGGCGCCACATTCCCCCGCGTCCGCAAGTACATCCCATACGGCTGCTCGCACGCTTCCCGCAGAAACTTGGACACCGCACTTTCCGCCTTGCGCATCACCAACGCGCGAAACCGTGCCTGCATCGCGCGCGTCTGCTCTGCATCTCCCGCTGCGGCACACACTTCCGCCAGCGCTCGTTCCGACAACGCCTGCGCTTCCGCCTCGTCCATCGGCTGCACGGTAAGCGGCCACCCAAGCTCCAGCGCATAACACCGCACGACCTGCAGAAAAAAACTGTCCAGTGTCGCAATGCGCAGACGCGGCAGATTGGCCAGCACCCGCCTAAGCAGTTCCCCTGCCGCCGCGCTGTCAAGCGCATCCTTCAGCCCCAGCCGGCTCGTCAATACCCGCGCCCCCTCCGCGCTCCGCGCCCCCTCCGCCAGCAGCACAATCATCCGCTCCAACATCTCCCCCGCCGCCACCCGCGTAAACGTCAACGCCAGTATCCGCGACGGATCATCCTCCCGCATCAACAGCCGGATATACCGCACCGCCAGCTGCTCCGTCTTCCCCGTCCCCGCCGACGCTGTGATCGCTTCATTCCTCGCCCACTGCATCTCCGGTCTCTTCATGTCACACTCGCTGACATACATACCGGTACGCGCACCGCGCGCACTCGTTCCCGTCGCTTGTCCGCACAAACGCCCCCGGCTCGCCGCTCGTCATCGCCCGCACCAGCTTCTCCGCTTCCGCCAGCGCATTCGCATAGTCTCCTTCCATCCATTGCGCGCACCTCACTTCACATTCGTGATCACTGCTCGGGATATTGAAATACCCCGTTGCCACCGTGCATCCCTCATAGTCTCCACTCGCCTTCACCGCATGCCAGTACAACGGCAACTGCAAGTCAACCCACGCACCATGCTGATACGCTGCGTTCTGAGGATCCTTCGCCCCACCCGTTTTGTAATCCAGAATCTGCACCTCGCTCCCCCGCCGGTCTATCCGGTCAATCCGTGTCTTTACCGGAACACCCGCTACAACCAGCTCTTGCCCGCTGGCCTCCTCCGCCGCCACAATCCGCCACCCCTCGCGCACCCTCTCAACCTGCTTGTGCGCAAACACTGCGAGCCGCTGCCGGCACGACCAAAGCTGCAACTCCACCGCCAGCCCCGGCGCCGCCCCATAACGCCGCCTCGCCATCCGCTCCAGCGCCCCCCACAACCACGTCCTGACTTCCTCCGTATCCTCCGATTCCGCCGGCCCGCGCCGCCCAAACTCCTCCAGCACGCCATGCAGCAGCATGCCGAATTGCAACGCATCCAACTCGTGCGCAGGCCCGGGCGGCGCTTCCCCCACTGTGCACCGCAAGTAGAATCTATACCGGCACGCCAGATAGTGTTTGAAATCCGTCGCACTCAAGCTTCTGATCGCCAGCGTCAGATTCAGATCCGATGGCGGCGCAACGACAATAGGTTCTCCACTCCGCACGGGCAGACTCTCTTGCGCCGCCGCCGCTGCCCGGCGCGCTTCCTCATTCGGATAAAATCTCAGCATCAGCGCCGCTTGCCCCGCCGCCGTCATGTCGCACAATACCCGGCTGATCCGCAGCGGATCGCCCGTATTCGCCGCCCGCCCTGCCGTCAGCAGCACCTTCTTCCCTGTCCCCACGATCGTCCGCATAATGTACCGGTCCCGCTGCAGCCGCCGCTCATTGTTCGGCAATCCCAGCCGCACCCGCAGACCATCCGGCAAAAACGCATCACTCGTCACACTTTCCGACAACACTCCCTCGTTCATCCCTGTCACAGCTACCACCGGCGCATCGTCCAACGCCAGCTCCAGCCATCCCACAAGGTCTATCGCCGGCCCCGTGCGCGCCGGCGCCAGCGGCGCATCGTTCAGCATCTGTACATACTCTCGTATCGCCACCGCTGCAGTGACCGGCATTTCCGGCTTGATGCGCGCATCCTGCAGTGCCGCACTCAACGCCGACCACGCCCGCAACGCCTCATCATCTTCACACCCCAGCTCGCCGCCCTCCACATCGTACACCCGCTCCAATACCGCATTCAACCTGCCAATCCACTCATAAAGCGGCGCTGTTCCTTTCAACGGTTCCACTAATCCCAAGAGCGCCTCCAGCACCGCACCCACAACGTCCTCCGTCCTGTCATCGCCCGCCCGCGGCCGCTCGCGCGTGATTCGCTGCACGATATGCTCGGCTAAATACCCCTCAACTGCGCCCACCATCTCCGCATACGCCGCCGCCCCGCGCGGCCCGCCCGGCAGCGTCCGCCGCAAATATCCTTCAACCACCGGATGCCGCAACAGCCGCAGCCCCGCTGCCCACGTCCCTTCTTCCAGTACCTCCCCCAGCGCTCCCAGCAGCACTCCAACACTGCTCTCCCCAAACAACGTCCCCACCGCATTGTGCGCCACCACGCCTTCCGCATCCAGCGCCGCGCACAGCGGCCGGATCACCTCCGCATCCGGCACCCCAATCACAACATCCGTCGGCGCATGCCCCACCCCTGCTCCCCGCAGCCACTCCACCACCGCATGCGCCTGCCCCGCCGCAGAATCACAACACACCACCGCCTCCCCATGCTCATCCAACAGCCCAAACGCTGCATCCTTTCTCAACGCTCCATACTCATCAAACCACTCACACCCCACCGGCCCATACGTCATCACCGTCACCCGCTCCCCGCACGCCCCAAGACATTCCCTGAACTGCTTGAACTGATCAACCACTCCCGCCGCGATTATCTGCTGCACGCCCGGCAACGCTCGCGACGCATCCTCCCGCACCTTCTTCAGCGCTTCCTCCACCGCATCATAATTCGTCCGTGTCCCCTGTTGCGCCAGCTCCGCCCGCATCGCCGCAGTCAGTTCCCCAATGCCACACCACCGCTCATACTCCGCATCGCCCTGTGCAAACGTTTGCGCAACATCCGCACAACACACCTGTTCCCCCGCCAGCGCAGCATACACCCCGCCCAACGCTTGCGCCAGCGAAAACAACTGCGCCTCTCCCACCTCGCCCGCCGTGCCATCACTCCCGCGGCCCATCACACGCGCCAAAACCTCCGGACGCTCCGCCAGCGCCCGCATCCACGCCGCGTGCACTTCATACTCCGTCGCCACGTCGCCCAGCCCGCATCCTTCAACTATCGCAGCGCAAAAACGCTGCGGCGTCATCACACGCGGCGGAATCAAAAATTTCCCCGCTGCATGCGCATGCTCAGCCAACAGCTCCACCACCCGCCGCGCCCCCCGCCGCCCCGGCACAATCACCACAACCGCTGACACATCCAGCACTTTCCCCGCGCCAGCCGCCGCTAAGCCCATTACCTCCCGCGCCACACGCGGCAAAAACGCCTCCGCAAATGTCACGTCAATTCCCTTCATATTCACATCCACACACAGTATACCAAACCTAAACTCTCCCATGCAACCCACCTACCCACCACCCAACCCATCCCTCCCCATCCG